>WSSedB1CaDRAFT_10000266_pt1 | contig 23780 bp, 24 predicted proteins | sample WetSurSB1Cattail_FD_9460 | JGI IMG/M metagenome (IMG submission 9460)
GGAACGGCTGGCGAATGGTTATCGAATATATGATGAACCAGCCATCAATACGGTGAAAAAAATTCAATTGTATTTAAACTTGGGGCTGGGGACAGCGCAAATCAAGGGGATCATGGACTGCCCGACTCTGCAGCAGTTAGACCGGCCGCTTTGCGTAGAAGCATATACCCTGTATAAACAAAAATTGGGGGAAGTGCAGAAACAAATTGAGCTTCTGCAATCGGTAGCCTGTCGTTTACAAGAAAAGATGGACGAATTTGAAACGAAAAAATTGATAAAGAAGAGGTAGTAATCAAATGATAATTGATAGTCATGCACATGTGGTTTTGCCCAATGAGCGGCAAATTGAATGGATGGACGAGGCAGGAATCGATAAGACCGTGCTTTTTACCAGTGTAGTGCATCCGGAAAAAGCCTCAAGTATTGAAGCGTTTAAAAAAGAAATGGGAACATTATACGATATAATAAACGGAATCAAAAATCCCATAGAAGAAAGGTTGAAGGCCATTGAAGAACTCAAGTCCGCAATTACAAAAAATCCCGAACGATATCTAGGATTTGGTTCCATCCCGACGGGCTTATCATATGAAGAAAATCTAATCTGGATAGAAAAACATATTGTAAAAAATCACTTTTATGGAATTGGCGAATTGACACCAAACAGCGGGCAAGTGGAACTGCTGGAGTCTCTGTTCGAGGCTGCGACGACGATAGGAAATCTGCCGCTTTGGGTCCATACCTTTTTCCCGCTGACAGCGCAGGATATTAAAACTTTAATAGAAATGGCTAAGCGATATCCTGATGTGCCGCTGATTCTAGGGCATATGGGAGGTATCCATTGGCTGGATACTCTGCTGGCCTGCAAGGAAGTATCCAGCACGTATATTGATTTATCGGCAACGTTTACCACGCTGGCACTGGAATTTGCGATACGTGAATTTCCTGAACGAGTGCTGTTCAGCTCAGATGCACCGTATACTTCACCATTATCAGCAAAAACAAACATAGAAACTTTGATAAAAGATACTGGACTGCGACAACAGGTCCTGGGGGGGAATATAGCGAAGCTTTTACAGCTGTGAAAAATGATCGCTTGGTTTTAAGGCATAGCTTCGTTTAAGTTACGTGTTATTACACCAAATAAATCCCACAAAGTGATTTTTGGTTTTTTGACAATAAAAGCCATTAAGCCTATGCTATATGTAGCAAACTACATATATTTGTTTGTCAGAGCAGCAATAATTGCCGCCCTTGCTTGAAAGGAAAAAGCATGAATCAGGAAATCAGCAACACAAGAAAATGGATGATTTTGAGTATTACATCCATAGCAACTTTTATGGGGACATTGAATAGCACCATTGTTAACGTTGCTTTACCAATCATGTCAGTGGAGCTAAAATCATCCATCAACACTATTCAGTGGGTCATTTCAATCTATCTGCTGACTACTGTAATTTTGTTGTTGGTTTGGGGAAGGCTTTCCGATATTTATGGCAAAAAATATATCTTCGCATCGGGTATGCTGGTGTTTGCCCTGGGGTCGGCACTCTGCGGTTTTTCCCATACACTTGTTATGCTTGTGGGAGCACGGATTATTCAGGCAATCGGTACATCGGCCATGTTTTCATTGTCGATGGCGATTGTGTCAAGTGTTTTTTCATCAACCGAAAGAGGAAAGGCCCTTGGCGTGGTGGGGGCAATGGTTGCGATTGGCACTATTTCGGGATCAAGTCTTGGGGGAATTTTGGTTAGTGCTTTCGGCTGGCCTTCTATTTTTATGATTAATGTACCGATTGGTATTGTCGGCGCAATTCTAGCGGTTATCTTTCTTCCCGAAGTTGTAGAACGACAAGAAAACAAATCTTTCGATATGAAAGGAACTATTTTTTTCAGCCTGTTTATTTTATTGCTGTTTATCGGGCTGCTATTTGCCCAGCAAGGGGCCTTGCCTGTTATTTACCTTCCGTTGGTCATCGGCATGGCGCTTGTTTGCTTAACAATTTTTGTGAAAGCCGAGGCCCAAGTGAAGAATCCTTTGCTGAATCTTCAACTTTTCCGTGGAAAAGAGTTCTCGTTCGGGCTTATCTCGGCTTATTTTTCCTTTATTGTGCTCAATTCCACAATGTTGTTCATTCCGTTTTATCTTCAGGATATTCTTAAGTTTAGTGCGCTTAAATCAGGTCTGATTCTTTCTGCCTATCCGATTAGTATGGGGATTATCGCGCCAATCAGCGGATGGCTTTCGGACCGGATTGCTCCACGGCCGCTTACCGTTCTGGGGATGGTTGTTACGGCCATTGCGATGATTCTGTTAGCGACGCTGAGCCAGCACTCCGCAACGATTGAAGTTGTGATATTATTGGTGGTTCTTGGCAGTGGACTTGCCATATTCCAGTCGCCTAACAATGTCAGAGTTATGGGCAGCGTTCCGCAAAATCAGCTAGGTATCGCAAGTGGCACCAATGCCTTGTTTCGTTATATCGGACTGGCTTCCGGGGCGACATTTTCCATGATAATCTTTTCGTATGCATCGAAAATCAGCATCAATACCCTTAACGGTGGCTTTGATGCTGATTCGTTTATGCACGGGGTTTCGAGTGTTTACGTATTTGATGCTGCTTGTGCCATCATCGCTATGGCGTTCAGCCTGATGAAGACCACGCGGAAGAAAGAAATAAAGAGGATAGCGCGCCGTGATAACGGATAAAACTTTTCAGATTGACCAAATGACGCAAGCCTAAAAAGAAGGATGAGTATTACAATATCTTAAAAAAGGTATAAAAAAGCCCCTTGCAGGGCTTTTTTTAGTAATGTTCAGGGCTTGAACGGGGTTCGCCTGTCTATGCGGGGTAGTGGTTGATGATTACAGTTTTTAAGACTCCCTGACCACTATTTTGATAGGTATGTTCCGCCGAAGCTATGAAATTGATTGTATCATCCGCCGATAAGGTGAAGTGTTCTTCTTTTATAGTTAAGCTTAGCGTTCCTTCTAAAACCATTATATATTCGAATGATTTTTCGGAATGCCCGACAGAGGTATAGGATTGATTTTCATCCAATTCCATTTGAAATAATTCAAAATTTCGGGATGCATTATTCGCATAATAGCAATATACACGATAGTGGTGATCCGTAACGTCCTGCATTTTTGTATCTATTCTTTTAATGATTCGATTGTCAGATTGCTGTTGTTCTAAAAGAGATGTATAGGGAACTTTTAAACCTTTGGCGATTTTCCATACGGTATTGATTGTGGGGTTTGTATCGCCTTTTTCAATTTGAGAAAGCATCACTTTGCTGACTTCACAAAATTTTGCCAGTTGCCCTAAACTCAGGTTTCTTTCTAAACGAAGCCGTTTTAGGTTTTCAGCAATAATATGATTGATTTCCATATTTTTTTCTCCTCGTATATTTATATTGACAAATATAATGAACGATTGTAAGATACATAGTGTAAATTATATTTTGTTTTTGTTAAGTATATTATATAAAATTGCAAGTTTAAACGCAAGATATGATTCGAACCTTGCCAACAGACAGAGGAATTTTAAATGTGGGAGGAAAAAGAATACGTGAAGAAATCATACTTGAAATACATAGTCTCACTGCTTATTTTTGGTTCAAATGGTATTGTGGCCAGTTACATAACATGCAGCAGCTCGGAAATTGTATTGTCCAGAACCATTATAGGAAGTCTGTTTTTGGGATTTGTTTTTATAGCTGGAGGGAAACACCTAAACTTTAAGCAAATAAAAGAACAATGGTTTTATTTACTGGGAGCCGGTATTTCTATGGGAGCAAGCTGGCTCTTTTTATTTAAAGGGTATCAGCTCGCTAGTGTTAGCACGGCAACCCTGGCCTATTATTGTGGTCCTGTTCTTGTCATCGCTGTCGCACCATTTTTGTTTCAGGAAACCATGACAGCAAGCAAAATAATCGGCATCGTTATGGTCGTTTTTGGCATGGTCTTTGTAAATGGTTCAGATTTTTTGGCAGAGGGATGGTCTTGGGGGCTTGTATGTGGATTGCTTTCGGCTTTGTTTTATGCGGGGATGATAATTTTCATAAAAAAAGTAAGAAAACTTTCGGGACTGGAAAGTACTTTTATGCAGCTGATTATAGCCGGCATGGTAATAGCGGTGTATATGTTCTGTGTACAGCAGGATACTATGGATATATCCGGCCAGGAAATCATCCCAATTCTGTTTTTGGGAATCTTTAATACGGGAGTGGCCTGCTACTTATATTTTTCTTCGATGCAAGCTCTTCCGGCACAGTCCGTGGCAATTTGCAGCTATGTTGATCCTCTGTCAGCGCTGCTTTTTTCGGCTGTAATTCTCAATGAACATCTTAGTTGGCTTCAAGTTGTCGGTGCCAGTTTGGTTTTGGGCGGGGCGGCATTTAGCGAATTATATCCGCTGCGAAAAAAGGAAGTTAAAACTTCAGATGGGATTCCTTGTAAAAATTATCCTGCCTTATGGAAAAATGATTAAATTAAACGTTCTGCGCAGGCAGGGCGTTTTTCTCTATATGGACTGTTTGACAAATGTGCATATGCACACTATACTGGTTATAGAGCATATGCACATTATAAGATTGTAGCATTACATAATCGGGAGGCGATTTCTTATAGCCCGCAACAGCATCTGTCGGCGCGTTTGTATGCTGCCAGAAAATAAAACATTTACTCCGGATAACGATATTGATGGATATGTGACCTTGACCATTGATGCTATTGAAGCGTTGCGCCTTTGTGATTTGGAAGCGTTGGATCAGGAACAAGCCGCCGCCATGATGGGAGTTTCACGGGGAACGCTGCAGCGTATCCTCTACCAGGCGCATCGAACAACTGCTGAAGCCTTGATTGCCGGGAAGGGAATCCACATTGCTGGTGGCAATTACAGTGTAAATCAATGTGCCTGTCCCCAGATAGGCCGATGCCATCGCTGCAACTTTGCCGATCAAAAAAAGAATGAACAACTTAGCAAAAAAATTAAATTAAACTTGGAGGGTACAATTATGAAAATTGCTATTACAACAGAAGGAAATCAAATTTTTCAACATTTTGGCTCTTGTCCGCTCTTTACGCTTGTTGAAATCGAAAACAATACAGTAATAAGCCGTAAAAGCATTGATGCATCGGGCAGTGGTCATTCTGCTTTAGCCGGATTTTTACAAAGTAATGCGGTCAATCTTGTAATCTGCGGTGGAATTGGCGGGGGAGCCCGCAATGCTCTCGCAGAGGCGAACATTGCACTTATCTCCGGCTGTAAAGGCGATATCGACGCAACAATCACGGAATACCTAGCGGGCACACTCAAAGATAGCCCCGCAGGTATGTGTAACCATCATCATGAGGGAGCAAATCACCAATGCGGTGCTGGCGAACAACACTGCCACTAACATATATTTTTCCAGGCAAAAAACGGAACCGCAGGGTTCCGTTTTTTGTTGTAGAGCAGCTGTTTTTCTTATTTGCTAATGCTTACGCAATGCTTCCAATAATGTGTGATTCGTGCAGGATACATCATTGAAAATGATGATTTCTATAATAATCAATCGTTTTTAATAAACAGAAAAGAGTGCTATACTACACGTACAGATAAGTGCTACAAAGCCAAAAAGGGGGATTGAAAATGGACGCATCCGTAGTATTCATTTTATTGTTAACTGCACTCTATTGCATTGGGCGGGTCGCTATGCTGCATGAATTAATGGGGGAGCACAAGAATAGCAGTGTGTTTTGGCAGTATAAATATTTAGATTATCATAATGAAGAACGGCATTAAGCGATACTGGCTCCTTCTCGCAAAGAAGGAGCCAGTATCGTGTTTCCATTGATTTATTTTTTCAAGGACGAACAGAGTGCTAAAAAACCTTGCAGAGCGGGCGTAAGCCATTTTTCGCGATGATAGATTAGTTTCGTTTTTACATGGAAGTTTGGTCCAGCCCAAGGCAGTTCTATTAATTTTCCTTGAGATAATTCTTCTTTGGCAGCAATCTTAGGTAAAAGAGTGACGCCTAAACCACAAATCGTACATTCTTTGATGGCTCCAATACTAGACAGTTCCATTAGGGAAGCAAGCTTTACGTTATATTGTTTCAGCATGGAGAGAACTAAGGGACGGTAGCCGCAACCGGCTGCCGTAAGGATAAAACATTCGCCGGATAAATCCGATGGTTTAATTTTTTTCTTCTTTGTAAGCGGATGTAAAGGGCTGGCAACAAGAATCATGGCTTCCTCATGCAGGGTCTGGACGGTTAGGTCTGAGGCTTTGATTTCATCTGTAAGCACTAATGCAACATCAATCGTATTTTCTTTTAGCAACTGAAACATATTTTCGCAGCTTTCCGTCTGGACACGAATCTCTACTAAAGGATATTGCTGATGGTAGTTCATTAAAATTTGTGGTAGTCGATATACACAGAGTGTCTCAGCTGCGCCGATGTTAATAACGCCGCGAAAAACTTGAGGAGAAATTTCTTCTTTGGCCTTTTGACAAAGAGCTAAAATGTTTTGGATATTTTGCAAAAAAGATTTACCTTCGCTGGTCAGTTGAATACCGCGTCCAAAGCGTTCAAATAATTTTACCTGCAGTTCTTCTTCAAGTAGGTGAATTTGACCAGTGATGTTGGATTGAGCATAACCCAGTTGGACACCAGCTTTGGTAAAATTTAGTGTTTTGGCCGCAGTACAAAAAATTTGTAATTGACGTAATTCCATAAACCCACCTCATTTATAATTTATATCTTATAAGTGATTGAAATAATATAAAACAATTATTTTCTCTATTTATAGTGTTACCTCTTGTCAAATATAGGTATTACTTGTATAATATATATTGTCTCCGATAGAATGCGCGGTTAGCTCAGTTGGTTAGAGTATCACATTGACATTGTGGGGGTCACTGGTTCGAATCCAGTATCGCGCACCATTTGTAAAACATAGAGGGTTCCAAGGAAATGATAGTTCCTTGGAACCCTATTTTTATACCTTGTACTACTTTTTAGCTCTGCGCTCGATTTATAGGCGGGCACGTCTGCTTATGGAGCTTGGTTCAGGGGGAAAATTAATAAAATAGAAATTGTGAAATTCACGGGCAGCCGCAAATTTGTGGCTGCCCGTTTTTTTAGTATACGATGAGCAGAGCCAATAGTATATTTGGTATAGCTGCATACGTACCAACAGGACGAGAAAACTGGCGCATCGGATCCTTGATGCCCTTGCCAGTGAAATGGCCCAGAGCAATGCCGAGGATGTAGATAAGAGCGGCCGCAATATCCCGCTCCGAGAACATGTAGACCATGCCACCGTAGATAATCACAAAATTAATCCAATTGCTTATGATGGTTGGCAGGGGATGCACCAGCCGATGTGCCATGATATCCTTATCCTGTGTTTTGAGTATGGCGGAATTCCAATAGGAGAAGATACCGATGAACAGGGAAAGAATGAATAATGAAATCATATGAAGCACTTCCTTTGTTATTGCCTGTTGTTCTTATTCTTGTTCATAGTAGAATTTCCTGCCTGTATTTAGGCGTTCGTAAGATATTGTTATACGGGAAATGGTTTTCGCAGCAGGATAATAATATGAAAAAATATTCATAAAATTTTATTAAATACCTATTGCAAATTTTCCAATAATATTATAATATATTTTACATAGACATCTGATGTCTGACGTAAGATGGGTGATGAAAAAATATGAGAACGAAAAAAGATCTTATGTTATCTAAAGAGATAGCACAAAAATTAAAAGATATGGTTATCGGCAAAGAACTTCTTCCGGGTGCCCAGCTGCCGAATGAAATGATTTTGGCTGAACGCATGGGAGTCAGCCGTTCTACCATTCGTGAAGCTGTCAAACAATTAGTGCCGGCGAATATACTGGAGATTAAGCGCGGCAAGGGGACTTTTGTGTGTAAACAGCCTGGCGGGTGGAAACACGATCCTTTAGGTGTTGAATTCATGGCGCAGGGGAATTTGCTCATGAACCTTTTTGAAACACGTATCATGTTTGAGCCTGGGGTTGCGGGCCTGGCGGCAAAACGAGCGCAGCCGGAAGACTTAGAAAAGCTAAGAGCGAGCATAGAACGTATGCGGGTAATGTATGTCAATCATGAAGATCATAGCAAGGAAGACTTGGAATTCCATACAGCTATTGCCAGGGCTACCCAAAATCCAATCATTCAACGTGTGGTGCCGATTATCAATGAATCAATCGTAGGCGGCTATGAGGAGACTATGCATGTCCCGGAAAGTGTACATAAAGCACTGGAAGCGCATGAACGTATCTATAAAGCGCTTGCAGAAGGCAACTCGGAAATTGCTGAATGTGAGATGCGTAAACATTTGCAGATGGCTGTAAATGATATTAGGGAGCAAGGTGTAAAAGCCTGAAATAACTCACTTAAATTTATGTAAGGGGAGGAAAACATAGTGAACAATCTGGCAAGGAAAATGGTAGCTATCATACTGGCGGTATGCTTGGCTGCTACGTTTGCGCTTACAGGCTGTGGCAGCAATCAATCGGCCGACACAAGCGGCAAAGATCAAGTGGTTAAATTGAAACATTGGGTTTGGCTTGATGACCCAAAGGATCCAACCATGGCGAATCTGGTTCAAGAATTCAATTCTACGCATCCAAATATTCAGGTAGAATTGGAAGTTATCCCCTGGGGAGATTTCCGTACGCGGCTTCTGACTGCAGCCGCAAGTGGCGATGCACCTGACACAGCTTGCTTTAAATTGACATGGGTTCCGGAATTTGTTGGCAATCAGGCATTGGAACCTTTGGATCCCTACCTGAAGAATTGGCAGGGAAAGGCGGATATTCAGGATAATCTATGGGATGTTTTTACAGTAACCGATGATAAACAAATGTATGTAATGCCGTGGATCGTACAAGCACTTTATGTGTATTACCGACCCAGCCTTTTCCAAGAAGCAGGTGTTGAAATCCCCAAAACCTGGGATGAATTTTTGACGGTGGCTCAAAAACTTACGAAAGATCGGAATGGCGATGGGAAGATTGATCAGTATGGTTTTGGCATGCGTGGTGCCCGCTACGGGCATGAGCCATGGGGGAGCTTCGTGTTTGCCAGTGTAGAGGGCAATAAAATAATGGAAAACGGGAAGGCTGTATTTAATACCCCGGCAGCACGTCAGGCTAATGATTTCTTTTTAGATCTTTATCGGAAATATAAGGTTGTTCCGCCTACAGCTCCGGCTGACGGCTTTGCTGAAATCGTTAATAATTTCAAATCAGGAAGAACTGCCATGATTGTTCATCATATCCGTTCGTATAAGGACATGGAAAAACAGTTTGGTGATGATGTATCGGCCTTTCCGGTTCCGGCAGGCCCGAATGGAAGATGGACTTCCCTTGGCGATACGGAAAATGTAGTGTTTAGTTCCAGCAAACAGAAAGAGGCAGCGTTTACTTTTATTTCATGGTTGGCAGAAAAAGATCAAATTGATAAATGGTGCCGGGCTTCAGGTGATGTTCCGGTTGCTAAATCGGTTCAGGCATTGGACTTCTATCAGAACAATCGTTTTATGCAGGCGTCCTTTGAGTCGCTGCCGTTTGCACATGTATATCCTGTTACGACAGCAATGGGTGAGTGGATTGAGTCTGTATGGCCGGCAGTTACCCAACAGGCATTACAAGGGCAGATTACTGGTGATGACATGATGAATCAACTCGAGGCAGCTATGAATAAAAAATAATAGCAGAAGTGTATTCCGGCCCGTAGAAAATTACAGGCCGGGATACCAAACAATGGAGTAGAATATGAAAAGTAAAAGACTATATCCGTATTATCTTGTAGCTCCGGCAGTTATTTTCATGCTCGTTATTGTTGCGTATCCTATTTTGAATTCTTTTTATATGAGCATGATGGACTATAAGCTTTTTAAAATGAGCAGTACCCATTTTGTTGGCCTGCAAAATTATATAGCCGTGTTACAGGACCCTGTTTTTAGGCAGTCCTTGTGGAATACACTTTGGTGGGTGGGTCTGGGTGTCTTTTTGCAATTCTTTTTTGGGCTTATTCTGGCATTGCTGCTTAACGAAAAATTCAGAGGCAGAGGTATTGTCCGGGCACTGATTTTAGTTCCCTGGGTTACACCGGGTATACTTATCGGCCTTATGTGGACCTGGATGTACGATGGCAACTATGGTGTCATTAATGATGTTCTTGTTAAACTGCACCTTTTAGACCAGTATGTACCGTGGCTTGCGCAATCCAATACGGCATTGCTGGCGGTGATTGTCACAATCGTATGGCAGGGCATCCCCTTTTTCGCTATTATGCTGTTGGCAGGACTTCAGACAATTCCCAAGGAACTTTATGAAGCGGCAGAGGTGGATGGTGCGAGTTCATGGCAGTCATTCTGGATGATTACCCTGCCCATGCTTATGCCGACGATTTTTGTTACGACATTACTAAGGATTATTTGGGTGGCAAATTCTGTGGACGTTATATTTGCGATGACAGGCGGCGGCCCGGGTTACAGTACCTTGACGCTAAGCGTATATACTTTCGTAAAAGCACGTACAGCGCTTGACTTTGGCTATGCCTCTACTATGTCAATTTACCTGACGATGATTTTGTCGGTAGTCCTTTTTGCTTACTTATATCAAATTAAGAAAAAGGAGGCCAGACTTAGATGATACGTAAGAAAAATCCTGTAAAGAAGTTTTTTCTTTTCTACGTACCAATGGGAGGGCTGTTGTTCTTTTCGCTTTTTCCATTTGTATGGACGCTTATAACCTCTTTAAAGGAACATAATGAGCTATTTAGTAAAAATTTTCATTATTTACCGAATAATCCAACTTTTGATAATTATATAATGTTATTTCAGCAAACCAATTTTGGCGATAATATGTTGAACAGTTTTGTGGTGGCCTTTGCTACTTCATTTTTGAGTCTGACGATTTCCCTTGTAGCAGCGTATGCATTTTCGAGATTTCGCTTCCGTGGCAGATTAGCGATTATGGTGTCGTTTCTGACGATTAATATGTGTCCAACTGTGCTCCTGCTGATACCGCTTTATTCTATTATGCGTACCTTGGGAATTCTTTATACACCTTTGGCGCTTATACTTGCATATTCGACCTTTACGATTCCTTTTGCCGTATGGCTGTTGACAGGCTATATCAATGACCTCTCACCTTCCTTGGAGGAGGCAGCCCTGATTGATGGTTGCACACGCAAGCAGGCATTTTTTAAGGTTGTGCTGCCGCTCACTGTACCAGGTATTATTGCTACAGGGAGCTACATCTTCATTACCGCCTGGAACGAATTCGTTTTTGCCGTTATGTTTACCAACCAGGGAAGCCGCACGCTGCCGGTGGCTTTGCAGGCCTTTGTAGGCCAGTTTGATATAGAATGGGGGCTGCTTACGGCAGGGGGGGTTATTACCTCGATACCGGTGGTTATTTTGTTTATGTTTATTCAGAGACGTCTGGTTGAAGGCATGACTTCAGGCGCAGTGAAGGGCTGAATATTATATTTTGGGTAAGAGCCGGAAGAGCTTTCGGCAGTATATATAAGGAGGAAACATATGGATATCAATGGATTGCAGGAAATAAGCCGTATCGTGCGCGGAGATGTGATAAGAATGCTGGGGGAGGCCCAATCCGGACATCCGGGTGGATCTTTATCCTGCGTTGATATTTTAACAACACTCTATTTTGCGGAAATGGATAATCAACCAGGACAAAATCCTACAGAAAGAGATCGTTGTATTCTTTCCAAAGGACATGCGGCTCCGGCACTTTATTCGGTACTTGCGCGGAAGGGATATTTTCCGGTAGAGGAGCTTCTAACTTTGCGTAAGTTCGGTTCCCGCTTGCAGGGGCATCCGGATATGAAGAAGACACCGGGGGTGGATGCTTCGACTGGATCCTTGGGACAGGGAAGTTCAATTGCAGTTGGATTGGCGTTGGGAGAAAAGCTTAAAAAGGGTACACATAAAATCTATGCTATTGTAGGCGATGGCGAAATTCAGGAAGGACAATTTTGGGAGGCAATGATGTCGGCGAATCATTATAAATTGGATAATCTCACCATAATTCTTGACCATAATGGTTTGCAAATTGACGGTACAAATGATGCAGTTATGACACTTGGTAATATAAGGAAAAAGTTGGAGGCCTTTGGGGCTATGGTAATTGAGGTGGATGGACATGACCATCAAGCACTTATTGAGGCTTATCGTACACCGGTTAAGGAACAGTTCAAGTTCATTTTAGCGCAGACCGTTAAGGGCAAAGGCGTTTCCTTTATGGAAAATCAGGTAGGATGGCATGGAAAAGCACCAAATGGGGCCGAAGTAAGACAAGCTTTAATAGAATTGGGGTGCAGCAAATGAATATAAGCGAAACAAAATCCGTACGGATAGCTTATGGGGAAGCTCTTTTGGAACTTGGTGGTACAGAAAAAAACTTGGTAGTACTTGATGCAGACCTTGCACATGCCACTATGACTTGCAAATTTGGCGAAGCGTATCCGAAACGATTCTTCAACATGGGAATTGCTGAAGGGGATATGATGGATACGGCTGCAGGATTGGCTATCAGTGGATTTACACCGGTGGCGAGCACTTTCGCGCTGTTTGGTACTGGCAGAGCTTATGAACAAATCCGGAATTCTATTTGTTATCCCAAGCTTAATGTCAAGATTGCCTGTACACACAGTGGCCTTACCGTTGGTGAGGATGGTGGCAGCCATCAGTCCATTGAGGATATTTCGCTTATGCGCAGCGTGCCGAATATGACGGTTATCGTCCCCTGTGATGCGGTTCAAATGAAAAAAGCCCTTACGGCAGCTGTGGAAATGGATGGTCCTGTTTATTTACGTGTGTCTCGTCCACCTGCGCCTGTATTTACGAAGGAAAGCGATTCGTTTGAAATAGGTAAAGCAAATATATTAAGGAATGGTTCGGACATTGCCATTTTTGCTACGGGACTTATGGTATATGAGGCTCTGGTAGCTGCAGAAGAATTGGAAAATCAGGGAGTCCATGCTGCTGTTGTCGATATGCATACAATCAAGCCGATTGATAAGGAGAGCATCATTTCGCTGGCAAGGAAAACCAAGAGAATCCTTACCGTCGAAGAACACTCGGTCATTGGGGGGTTAGGTTCGGCTGTAGCCGAAGTCTTGTCGGAAAATATGCCTACAGCAATGAAATGCATTGGCATTGAGGATTGCTTTGGACAGTCTGGTACACCGGAACAGTTGTTGAAAGAATATGGATTATCGTCAGCTAATATTGTAGAGCAAACAAAAATAATGATAAAGAAGGCGTAAGCATATGGCAATTGCAAGAGAATTCTTACGTATAGAAAATTTTGAAGGACCAGGCTTGAACCGGGTTGAAGAATATGGGGACTGGTGCGTCGGCATCAAAAATTATAAGCCAGCCAATGATGCTGCGGAGTTTACGTTTATGGAAAAGCATTTGGAGACCGATGAGGTATTCGTATTGCTTATGGGTAAATGTGTGCTGCTTATCCAGACAGCAGAGGATAAGATTGAACTTTGTCCGATGGAACAGGGTAAAGTATATTGCATTCCGAAAGGTGTATGGCATAACACTATAGTAAGCAAGAATGCCAAAATGGTTCTTATTGAGAATCGTAATACATCTGGTGAAAACAGTCAGGTATTTGATTTAAGTCCAGAACAGCTTTCCGGCTTGAAACAAGAGTTGAAGGCGCACCTTTAATTCATGTAAAGCGAGAGAGGAGGTTGTGAGGTGTGTCAGAAGTAACATTGAAGCATGTATGTAAAAGATATGGAAAGACAGAGGTAGTTAAGGACGTAAATCTCAATGTCAGGGATCAGGAATTTATTGTATTGGTTGGGCCGTCTGGCTGCGGTAAATCGACGACACTTCGTATGATTGCGGGCTTGGAGGAAATATCAGGGGGAGATCTTCTTATAGGCGGTACCCGGATGAATGAAGTCGAACCCAAAGACCGTGACATTGCGATGGTTTTTCAGAATTATGCACTTTATCCGCATATGAATGTCTATGAAAATATGGCATTTGGGCTGAAAATGCGGAAATTTACCAAAGATGATATTGATAAGAGAGTAAAAGAAGCTGCTGCTATTTTAGATTTAGATAAATTGTTAGACCGTAAACCTAAAGCTCTTTCCGGCGGGCAAAGGCAGCGAGTTGCTTTAGGACGTGCTATTGTACGTGAACCGCAAGTATTTCTCATGGATGAACCGCTTTCGAATCTTGATGCAAAGCTTCGTGTGCAGATGCGGGCAGAAATCAGCAAGCTGCAAAAGCGGCTGAAGGTAACAACGGTTTATGTAACGCATGATCAGACGGAGGCCATGACGATGGGGGAGCGTATCGTTGTCATGCACGATGGCATGATACAACAGGTTGCGACACCAGAAGAAGTGTATAGAATGCCAGTCAATATTTTTGTCGCCGGGTTTATTGGTTCACCGGCAATGAATTTTATTCAAGGAACTTTGGAAGATAAAGGGAATTCTGTTTTGTTTCAGGCTTATGGCGCGGAATGGGTGCTTAATACGGCACAGGAAAAAAAGGTACGTGAGCATAGCTATGTTGGCAAGGAAATTGTGTTTGGCATTCGGCCGGAAAATATCGAGTATGGTGGCAGAGATGCGCAGAATACGTTTCAGGCGACGGTTGAAGTCGTAGAATATACCGGTTCGGAAGCTTACCTGCATTGTTCGGGCTTTGGCGAGAAAATGTTAACCATTCGTTCTTCGAATATTAAGGTACAGCGGGGTGCATTGGCAACTTTAGTTATTGATATTGATAAAGCACACCTTTTTGATGTGCAGAGTGAGAAAAATATACTACTATTTGAATAAATACTCTCTCCTTAAGACAGGTTTCTTCTTTGCCATAGAAGAGGCCTGTTTTATTGTGAGAAAAATATGTTATGTATAGCAATTGATATTTTGTGATAAAAGATATAAAAAAAGGTATTTTATAAATAATCTGTGGATAACTTAGGAAAAACACAGACTTATCCACAAAAATGCGGGGGATATCTTTTATAAACTGTGGATAAGTTGCATATTTTGTGTATGCACAGCGAATAAAGGAAAATCTTATACCTTGGCAGGAGCCGGATGGTTTTTTAGCGAATAGAGCAGAAAGCAGTATAAAAATCTAAGATACGACTCTTTTTATGGGGTGTTTGGATGGAACGGGGAACTGCAGGATGGTCGGGCATACGATGGATCGTATGTGTACTGGTGATAGTATTGTGCTGCAGCGGGGCTGCCGCTTTTGCTGCATCGGCGCGTACAGGCTTACGGAATGTCCGCATTGGTTATTATACTATGCGTAGTTTTCAGGCGGAGGCATGGTTGAAGATGCCATATGATGAGGCTTATGAAGCGTACAGTTATGAATATATGCTGGCGCTAGCGCAATATGCAGGCTGGAACTGCGAATTCATTCCGGTAAATTATGAAGAAGGACTCCATATGCTTTTGCAAGGGAAGCTCGACATTATGAGCCGGGCGGAGCGGACACCAGAATTGGAGCAGACGCTGGCGTTTGCGGCTGCAGCGCCAAGCCCGCAGCCACGGGCAGTTGAATATTTTGCGGTAATGAAGGCAAATCGTGTTCTGTTGCAGGAAATGAATGAAGCGGTTGCTGCGCTTGAAGTAAACGATCCCAGCTTCACGGCGGAGCTGCATGAGAAGTATTATGGAAAGGGGCAGGGTGAGATACTCGTCCTTACGCCTGCCGAGCAGGATTATATTCTGGAACATCCAGTGGTTCGTGTATCCTATGACCCGGACTGGTATCTAATTTCATATCGTTCACAAGAAGGACGATTTGCCGGCGTTATGGCGAAAATTTATGACAGGATTGCCGCACAGACAGGATTAAAATTTGAGTTTCAGGCGAATGATAGCTTTTTGGAGGCTATGGAGGCCTTTGAAAGTGGGCGGACGGAGCTTATGGCAGAACTGCCCTACGATTATCTCTGGGCGAACCGGCATAATGCGAGGTTGACACTGCCATGCCAGAAAATTCCAATCGTTGCGGTGTATAAGCAGGGAGAGGAGCAGCTCCATACGGTGGCGCTGCCTCCCGGTTATTATCAGCAATACCTGAGTGAGGAAATACGTAAGGATGGGTATGTGTTTCATAATTATTCCACGATCGCGGAATGTCTGGATGCGGTATTGCGAAATGAAGCCGATTGCGTGTTTTTGAATACCCTTCAGCTGGAATATTATCGAAAATTTGCGAAATATAGCAATCTTTCATTTCGGGTTATGCCGTCCTTGGGATATCGACTGAGTACTGCGGTTTCAAAAAGTGCGGATCCAAGGCTTTTTTCCATTATTACCAAGGGACTTGCCGGGATGAGCCAGGCCGAGCTCGATCAGATGTTTCGAGAGTCTCCGCAGAATATGAAGACGTCTTATTGGTGTGATGCTTTTTATGATAATCCGCGGATTATGCTGTGGGGAAGTATGGCTCTGGCTGGTTTGCTGGTAGTCAGTATTGTTTATTCCGTTATCCTGCGCAAGCGCAATGCACGGCTGCAAACGCTGGCAGCGCAACGGAAGATGTGGAAATGAATCGGAGGTGAGATGCAATGGAGGAGGCCAGACTGGCGGCAATTCTCCGCCCTGCTTATCAGAAGCGCATAGAATCTGTCAATACGCTGCAGGGAAAATTCATCTACTATACGAGCGCCAAGGCAGGACTGCAAATCTTCAAGGACCGGGTTATCTGGATGCGTGCGGCGGCTTGTATGAATGATTACCGCGAGATACACTATGGTATTGAGCTTTTTAATAACGCTTTTTACCATAGTCCGGCACGTAAAGAACGCTTGAAAAATATTGCGCTTGCGCTCGGCTGGAAGGAGAATATCCTTGAGGATATCCTGCTGCGCTTGAATGGAAGTGAAAAATCCCTGGTGAATCGGATATTCCTTACATGTATTTCCGAGCATGGAACCGAGGCCGGAGACAATTGGGGGAGGCTTTCTATGTGGCGTGCTTATGGCCGCACGACAGGTATCGCTTTCGTACTGAATGCGTCGGCACTGCTGCGTCCGCTGAATCAGCTGCCGCTTATGGTAAGCCCCGTTGAGTATCTGTCAGGGACAGGTTTTGAGCACATGCTCGATGAGATGCTTACCAATGCAGAGCTGCACATAAATGAACTGCAGCGGGAAAAAAGTGAAATGATTCTCCAATATTTTGTCGATGCACTGTTTTTTTCGGTGTTTTCTATTAAACATCCCGGATTTCAGGAAGAAAAAGAGTGGCGCATCATCTATCGGGAGGAACAGGGGCGTTTGGCGCATGAGCTGGTGAGCATTGACGGTATTCCGCAAATCGTCTATAAGATACCGCTTAAAATGCGTGCGGAGGACAGGCAGGGTATCATTTTCGAAGAGCTGCTGGATCATCTTATCATCGGGCCAACGGGCTATGCGGATGTAATCGCAGATGCATTTACCAAGGCACTTGAGGAACTGAACTTTTCGCATGCGCAGCAAAGGGTGTATAAATCGAATATTCCCTTGCGCTGATGCAGACGGTTATTTTTAAGAGCAGCCACCAGATTTTGGGTGGTTGTGTTTTTTTTGTATATATACATAATAATGTAGTATAATTTTAGATAGCATATTTTATTTGTGAAGAACAGCAGAATTATAGTATGCAAATGTTACTGTAAGGCGCTATGTGTAAATGGGATGGTCGATATGTTAAAAACAGGTGCAGTGATTGTAGCTATAGGGGTAACGAGTCAGGGAGAAAACCTTTCACCGCTGCTGCCAATCGGTTCTATATCGATTGCGCGGCGGCTGGTCCTGACATTTCAGCAGGCTGGAGTAGAGCTTATTGTCTTTGTTACCGGACATGATTCGGCTGCGCTTGAGCAGCATTTATCGGATTTCGGCGTAATTTTTTTAAAGCAGGGGGAGCGTATAGGTGCGGATAAATTCAAGTCAGCGAGTGTGGGACTCGATTTTCTAAAGGATAAGTGTGAGCGTATTTTTTTCTCTTCGGTGGCATATCCCATGTATACGGCAGCTACCTTGCAGCATATGATGGCAGCGGGAAAAAAGCTTGTGCTGCCGTTTTATAAGGGGCGGCAGGGACACCCGCTGCTGGTCGCACGCTCGCTGTTGCCGGACATCCTGCAGTATACAGGCGACGGGGGAATGCGGGCAGCACTTCGGGGCCTTGCAGAGCCTGTTTTTGCGCTGGCGACGGAAGATGAGGGCGTAGTGCTGGCTGTGCGGGAAATCCAGCATCTGCAGGATATCATCGAGGCACATAATGAAAACCTGCTGCACCCGTTTTTGCGACTGAGCATAGAAAAGGAGAAACTTTTTTTTAATTCGCGTGCCAAGCTTTTGCTGCAGCTCATACGCGAGACGCACTCCGTGAAACAGGCCTGCAGGCGTATGGCACTGTCGTATGCAAAGGCCTGGGATATGCTGAACGCCATGGAGGCAGAACTCGGCTATTGTGTAGTGGAACGGCGGCAGGGCGGGAGCCGCGGCGGGAAAACACAGCTTACGGTAAAGGGTGCCGATTTCTTATGTCGTTACGAACAGTATGAAAAGGATGTAAAACGATATGCGGTGGAACATTTTCGTGAGCTCTTTTCCCGGGAATGAAACGCTCCATGCGTGACAAGTTCTTTTGAAGAAGAAGTTGATGATTTTTTTTTATACTATATAATAATTATTAAGAGTTGTGAGAATATAGCAAATTCAGAAGGGCGTGAGGTCAGATGGGACAAATCAGTGGATCGGTTGTAAAACGAGATCACTCTACTAAGTTTTCCGGCGCGGCGATTTATGTAGGCGATTATATGGAATCGGATATTTTGACAGGAAAAATCCTGCATTCGCAGAAGGCACATGCGAAGCTCATTGAGGTAAAGGTACCGGAGCTTCCGGCAGGGTACTATTATGTGGATCGGCGGGATGTGCCCGGCGACAACAATGTGAATATCGTCAAGGATGATATGCCGGTCTTTGCCCGGGAGACAGTGGAGTATATCGGCGAGGCTATCGGCATGGTATGCGGTCCGGATGAGAGTATGGTAGAGCATATTCTGTCAGCTATCGAGGTCGTTTATGAGGACTTGCCTGTAGTTACGGATGTACTCAAATCGGATACGGCGTTTTTTGACTATACGATTACCAAGGGGGATATAGACAAGGCCTTTAAGGAGGCTGACAAGGTTTATGAGGAGGTCTTTGAAACCGGATTTCAGGATCAGACCTATCTCGAAACGCAGGGCATGATGGCGGAGCCACAGGCGGAGGGACGTGTGTTTTTACACGGTTCGCTGCAATGCCCATATTATGTGCTGAATGCGGTTACGCGGGCGTTGGGATTACCGCGCGAAAAGGTCCATATCGCGCAGGATGCTACGGGCGGCGGCTTTGGCGGCAAGGAGGATTATCCCTCGATTTTAGGCTGCCAGGTCGGAGTGGCTGCGGTGGCTACGGGGCATAAGGTGCGCTGCATATTCGGACGCCGTGAGGATCTGGAGTTTACCCCGAAGAAGCATCCATCGCATAATACCTATAAGGTTGCCGTGAAGGACGGACGTGTTACGGCTATGGATGTGGATGTCATCTTCAATGGTGGTGCCTATACGACGTTGTCGGCTGTTGTATTGCAGCGCGGTATTATATGCGCGAATGGTGTCTATGATGTGCCAAACCTCCATATCCGCGGGCGTGCAATCAAGACGAATACAGTACCAAGTGGTGCTTACCGGGGCTTTGGCGGACCGCAGACTTTTGTGTCTGTGGAAATGGTCATGGATCATATTGCCAGGGATCTCGGCATCCGTCCCTTGGAATTCAAACTTAAGCATCTGGTAAAGAAAGGTGATTCGACATCGACTTCGGGAAAATATCACTTTGATGTGCCGATAGTGGAAATGGTGGAAGAACTTGATCGTATCTGCGACTACCGAAAGAAGCGCGAAATGTATGCGAAACCGCAGACAGGGCGTTACCGCCGTGGTATCGGGCTTTCTATGTGTTTCCATGGTGCGGGGTTCACAGGTTCAGGCGAGCGCGATTTTATCAAGGCTGTGGTACGTTTGAAAAAGTCTGCCGATGGCATGGTTACGATTCTTATTTCCAATACGGATATGGGGCAGGGGCTTCGTACGATTATGCCAAAGATTGTCGCTAAAGAGCTTGACCTGCCATTGACGCAGATTATCTATGAGTATCCGGATACGGATTTTGTGCCGGATTCAGGCCCGACGGTAGCTTCGCGCAGCACCATGGTGGTGGGCGAGCTCTTGTGCCAGGCCGCGAAACGCTTGCGCGCGGAGTGGCAGGATGGCGAGGAGCAGATGATCGAGGAGCATTATAAGCATCCGGAATTCCTTATTCCGTTTTCGCTTGATGATTTTAAGGGCGATGCCTATCCAACCTATTCATGGCTCGTCAATGTCATTGAACTGGAAATTGATACCTATACGGGCCGTCCTCAGGTACTGGGTGCTTATGGCTGCTTTGATGTAGGCACACCGATTGATTATAATATCGTTGTCGGACAGATGGAGGGCGGATTCCTGCAGTCTATAGGCTATGCCTCGATGGAATACATGACGGCCGATAAGACAGGACGTATCCGCAACAATTCTTTTTCGGACTATATTATCCCCACAGCGATGGATGTGCCGAATCTCAAGGTCATCCTGCATACGGTAGAATATCCGGAAGGCCCTTATGGCGCGAAAGGCGCGGGTGAGTTGCCGGCAGTCGGCGCACCGGGTGCTTATATGGAAGCTGTTGAGCAGGCATTGGAAAGCGTGGATTTGCACCATATTCCGTTTACAGCGGAGGATGTATTGAAATCTTTAGAGGAGGCGGAAAAAAAATGAGCGACGCAATTCGATTTACTTTAAATGGCGAGGAGACTTTATACAATGGAAATCCCGCAGACCGCCTCCTTGATGTGCTCCGTGAGACGTATAAACTGACCGGCGTGAAATGCGGCTGCAAAGAAGGTGAATGTGGTGCCTGCTCCGTTCTCATGGATGGTGAACTTATTAATTCCTGCATGGTAGCGCTGGGTCGTTGTGAGGGCAGCAACATTGTGACAATCGAGGGCTTTAGCAAAACAGAGCATTTTCAGGTTATTGATAAGGCCTATGCAGCGGTTTCCGCGGTACAGTGCGGCTACTGCATTCCTGGCATGGTACTTGCCACGGAGGCGCTGCTCGTAAAGACTCCGCATCCGACGGAAGAGGAAATTCGCACGGGATTATCGGGCAATCTTTGCCGATGCACGGGGTATAATGCCATTGTAAAGGCTGTACAGATTGCCGCGAAGGAGGGTGACGGATTATGGTAAACGGATATATGCCGTTATCTCTTAAAGAAGCCTTGGAGCTGCGTGCGGCACATGAGTTGGTTCCCTATGGCGGTGGCACAGATCTGATGATCGAGGGAGAAAAAGACGTGTGCTATCTGTTCGTGAACAAAATAGCAGAAATGAAAAAAATCGTAGACGATGGCCAATATCTCCGCATCGGTGCGTCCTGCACCTTCACGGAGGTACTGGACTCACCGCTTGTACCGCAGCTTATGAAGGAAGCCGTGTCGCGCATTGCCGCGCCGGCTATCCGCAACGCGGGCACGATGGCGGGAAATATTGGCAACGGTTCTGCCAAGGCAGATTCTGTGCTCATTGAATACGTAGCAGGTGCAAAGCTGCGTCTGGTTTCCGTGCGCGGCGAGCGTGTGGTTCCCATCGAAGCTTTTTATAAGGGGCGCAAAGAACTGGATCTGGCCAAAGATGAACTTATCGTGGAGATATTGCTTCCCCGCACAGGTCTCGAAAACTATTTTTATCAGAAGGTTGGCGCCCGTAATGCGTTGGCAATCTCGCGTCTGTCGTTTGCGGGTGTACTTCATCTTGAAGACGGGGTCATCCGTGATATCGCTGTAGCTTTTGGTGCTGTAGCCAATACGGTGCTGCGCTTCCGCGATATTGAGCATATGCTGATCGGCAAGACGATTGCAGAAGCCAAAAAAGAACGTGCTGCTTTTATAGCGGCCTATGATGCGGCGATAAATCCGACACGCGGACGTGTATCTGCAGAGTACCGCAAAGCAGTTTGCCTGAATCTGCTGCGTGCGTTTCTGGATGATAAGGGAATTTAAGGAATTTGTGGATTCAATACCTCTGCTGGGATGACGACAGAGTGCGGGAAGCAGTAGTTTCTTAAGGCGCTGGGGCGGATCATCGCAGAGGAAGGTTCGTTCCTGAAAATATGAGGCAAAGAAGAGTGCATGGATATAGGGTGGCGTATGCTGCACATAGCGATGCACTCTTTTTATTTGCCGTTCTTTCGCCGGGCGGATGGTATTTTCCAGATGAAAATGATATAAAAATGAAGAGTGCCAAAGAAGATAGGCGGCTTCTTTGGCACTCTTTGCTTTATGCGCTGTTCAGAAAAAACAGTAGCTGGGTTGTTCTCGTAGTTATTTCATCCAGGAAGTTTTGGTATCGGGAATCGAAGCATCGTCTTTGGTAAACTGGGTGAGGCTGCTAGCCTCAGACTGGATGCAGATAAAGCACAAATCCTCATTACTCGCCTTAATTGCACGTTCGCATTTCGGTGCGACACGTATAAGACTGCCCTCCTGAATGGGGAATTCCTCACCGTCGGCAAAGAATATGCCTTTACCGTGGGTAATGATATATAGTTCTTCGTTCTTTTTATGTACATGGACAAAGGGTGTTCCTTGTCCTGCCGGCATACAGTTTATCGATACCTCGGAGCCTGTAAGGCCAAGATCCTCCTTTGCGAAATACTTTCCTGATCTTCCTTGAAGCTCACGGTTCTTTAATTCATGCAGTAGACCAATGTTTTTCAAAGTGAAATTTTTTTCGTTTTTCATGATGTATACGCTCCTTTAAAACGTGTATATACACGTTTATCTTTAAAATCATCCTTTAGAGAGCTATTGCCCTAGGGGACAATAGCTTCCAACCTGGACAGGGTTTTCTTTAAATGTATGGAGTCTTCTTCGCCCAAATAATCCTGCAACATGCGCTGCGCATCGTCCCAGAGACGGCAAGCATCCGCAAGCGCGCGTTCTCCATTGTCTGTAAGTACCGTTTGCCGCGTGCGCGCATCCGCGCCTCGTTCCATTTGGATGAAACCGGCCTCTATGAGCGGTTTTAAATTCCGGTTCAGGGTTGTGCGGTCAATACGGAATTTTCTTGCCAGCTCGCTCATCGTTATCTGTTGCGATGTTGTAATGGAACGCAGCAGTCCCATTTGTGTAATGCTCAGACCGCTTGGCTGCAGCACCATATCATAAAATTGTGTGACCGCCCTCGATGCCCGCCGGATATTCGTGCAATTGCACGGGCTGGAGGTTTTGGGATAAAACTGTTGAATTTTTTTCATATGCGGATATCCTTCATATTATGTGTATATACACGCTTATTATAAAATAGGGCTGAGAGAAAGTCAACAAAAATAAAATAAAGACTTACTAAAAAGAGGATTTTGTTTGGCTTTTGCGAATGTTTATAATGATTGCACTATTATACGAAAGAAATAAAAGGTGGGAATACAATGAGAAATAAACTTATTGGGTTTCAAGTCTTAACTGTCGCGGTAGGCTGCCTGGTGAGCATTTTTTTTGCGCCGGTGGCAGGAAGTGCCGGCGGCGCGATTCTGGGCATTGTAATTGCGGGCATACTGGGGGGGATAGGAATTACCG
>WSSedB1CaDRAFT_10000267_pt1 | contig 23726 bp, 18 predicted proteins | sample WetSurSB1Cattail_FD_9460 | JGI IMG/M metagenome (IMG submission 9460)
GATGCGGCCGTCGAGATCGTCAAGCACATGCTCGGCGGTGGTGGGGCTGGTGTGGCCAAAGCGGTTGGCGCTGGGTGCGGCGATGGGCACGCCAGCCTCGAGGATGAGGCGGAGGGCGACCAGGTGCGCGGGCATGCGCAGACCGGCGAGCGGGCGACCGGCAGTTACGGCGTCGGGCACGCGGGCGGAGCGCGGCAGCAGCAGCGTGAGCGGACCGGGCCAGAAAGCGTCGATGAGCTTTTGTGCGGCTTCCGGGACTACCGCGACCAGGTCGCGCAGCATGGGATTGTTGGCCGTCGGGCCTGCGATATGGATTATGACGGGGTCCCAGGCAGGACGGCTTTTCGCAGCAAAGATGCGCGCCACGGCAGCGGGGTTGAGCGCGTTGGCGCCCAGGCCGTAGACGGTCTCCGTGGGAAGTGCGACGAGTCCGCCTGCGCGCAGGATCTCCGCAGCCCGCGCGATGGAGCGGCGCGCCTCAGGACTGTCAGGATGTGCGGGATCAACGGGCAGGCGGAGAGTCTTCACATCTCTATTGTCGCCGGTCAGGTTCGGCAACCGCTACCTGCCGTATACTCACTGTTTACGATGGCGATCGAGACGGAGATCAAGTTTCGTGTGGACGACATTGGGGCGCTGGAGGCGCGGCTCGTTGCGGCGGGTTTCCGGCAGGAGACGCTGCGGTCGTTTGAGAGCAACGTGCTCTATGACACGCCTGCCCGCTCAATGCGGGCGCGCACCGAGATTCTGCGCATTCGCCAGTACGGCGGCAAGTGGACGATCACGCATAAAAGACTGCCCGACTCGGGCGTGGGCGAGGACCGGCACAAGCATCGCGTGGAGACCGAGACGCAGGTTTCTGACGGCGAAGCGATTGCGGAGATTTTCCGCTCGCTGGGACTTGTAGCAGCGTTTCGCTACGAGAAGTGGCGCTCAGAGTGGAGCGACGGCGAAGGACACTGCGTGGTAGATGAGACGCCCATCGGCAACTTTGCCGAGCTGGAGGGCCCGGCGGAGTGGATTGACCGGGCGGCAACGCGGCTGGGTGTGGAGCCGGGCGCGTATCTCACGCTGAGCTACGGGCGGCTGTTCGACATGTGGCGCGAAGAACACCACTCCGAGGCGCAGGACCTGACCTTCGCGGATTGCGTCCTTCCGGTCCGGCACCAAACCCCTGACTGCTGAATCCTCTTCATTCAATTGCGATCAGGTGCGGGGCCGAGTACCCCGGCGTTTTGTGCTCGCTGATCGGCACAGATTCCTCTTCCAATGGCCGGAATGCTCTGCAGCGGATTCACGCTGCGGAGCCTCCGTGCCGATAGGCCCAGCAGGGCAGCGCGCGGATGCATCCATGGAGTGATCCGGAACGCCTCCGTAAAGTGAACGCGACTTTGGCCGATGAATCTGAATGAAATCAAGTTATCCGGCGAAGGAGCGAATGGAGGAGTGCAGATGCAGGGATCGGGTGTGAGGACAATGAGGGTAGCGGGTTGGCTGGCGCGAGCCATGGCGTTGGTGATTCTGGCCGGGCTGGCGGTTCCGGGCAGGGCCGCCGATGAGCGGGCCGTCAAATCGCGTGTGGCGCCGGTCTATCCGGAGATTGCCAAGCGCATGCGAGTCTCCGGCGTGGTGAAGCTGGAAGTGACAGTGGATGCGGACGGCAAAGTGACGGATGTGAGGCCGGTGAGCGGCAACCAGATGCTTTCCACTGCGGCGCAGGAGGCAGTGAAGAAGTGGAAGTTCGCGCCCGGCGCAGGCGATTCGACTGTGCAATTGGCGATCAACTTCGATCTGGCTCAATAGCGCGGTTCATGGGGCGGTGGAGCATCTCGATGCTCCACCGCCTATCTTTGTGCCCTAATTCTCCGCTCCGTGGCACTTCTTGTACTTCTTGCCAGAGCCACAGGGGCAGGGATCGTTGCGGCCGACCTTCTCGCCCGCGTGGCGCTGCTGGGGTTCGCTGGCTTCGCCTGCGCCCGCACGGCTGGCGACGGCGAGTTCGCGCTGCTTCTTGCGCTGAAATTCCTTTTCGAGCGCGTCGATGGTGGCGGCAGTGGCGGAACTTCTGCGCTGAGGCAGGGCAATCTCGCGCGGCTCATCGCCCGCTTCCTCTGGTAGCCTTGCAGCGCTGGCCACCGGCGGCGCGGGCGGAACTGGCCTGCGCGGCGCGGGCGCGGCGTTGATGGGCTGGCCGTCGGGGCCAAGAATCTGCATGCGGAAGAGGAAGCGCACGGTGTCTTCCTGGAACTTCAGCATCATGGCCTCGAACATGTCGAAGGACTCGCGCTTGTAAGCAACGAGAGGGTCCTGCTGCGCATAGCCGCGCAGGCCGATGCCTTCCTTCAGATGATCCATCGAGAGCAGGTGCTCTTTCCACAGGCCGTCGATCACCGAGAGCATCACCATGCGTTCGTGATAACGCATGGTTTCCGAACTGAGGATCTTTTCTTTGGCCTCGTAGTCAGCCTTGAGATGCTCGAAGATCGCGTCGCCGAGTTCGTGGCGCGAGAGCTTGTGCGGGTCGATGCCGGCTGCCGCAAGGCTCAGGCCGAACTGGCCCACGAGCTTTTCGTCCATGCCCTTGATGTTCCACTGGTCGGGGCGAACATTTTCTCCGGCGAATTCATCGAGGATGCTGCTGAGGATGCCTCCGACGTAGTCCTCGAGGATGAGTTCACGCTGCTCGACGCCTTCAAGCAGGCCGCGGCGCAGGCCATAAACGGCCTCGCGCTGCTTGTTCATCACGTCGTCGTATTCGAGCAGGTGTTTGCGGCTCTCGAAGTTCTGCCCTTCAACGGCCTTTTGTGCGCCTTCGATGCGCTTGGAGATCATGCGCGACTCGATGGGCACACCTTCTTCCATGCCCAGGCGCTCGAGCAGTGTGCTGACCCACTGCTTGGCGAAGATGCGCATCAGGTCATCTTCGAGCGAGAGGTAGAAGCGCGAGGCGCCGGGGTCGCCCTGGCGGCCGGCGCGGCCACGCAGCTGGTTGTCAATGCGGCGGGACTCATGACGCTCAGTGCCGAGAATGAACAGGCCGCCGGCCTCAATGACCTTGGCGTGCTCGTCCTTCGCGGCTGCGGCGTGCGAGGCATTGGCCTCTGCCCACTCGGCATCGGAGACTTCAAACTCCTGGCCGGAGTAGTAGAAGCGCAGAAATCCCTTGGGCGCGGAGGGATTGATGGCGCCCTCAGCCACGCTGATGGCGCGTGCTCGTCCCTTCTTCACCAGCTCCTGTCGCGTCATGAAATCGGAGTTGCCGCCGAGCAGAATATCGGTACCGCGGCCGGCCATGTTGGTGGCGATGGTGACCATGCCGAGGCGTCCAGCCTGGGCCACGTACTCAGCTTCCTTCTCGTGCTGCTTGGCGTTGAGTACAACGTGCTTCACGCCCTTGCGCGCGAGGATGTTGGAGAGCAGTTCGCTCTTCTCAATCGAGGTGGTACCCACCAGAACGGGTTGCTGCTTCTCATGCAGCTCGGAGATTTCGTCGGCAACGGCCTTGTACTTTTCCTTCGCGGTGCGGAAGACCACGTCGGAGTTTTCAATGCGGAGCATCGGCTTGTTGGTGGGGATGACGACGATCTCTAGCTTGTAAATCTTTTCGAACTCGGCCGCCTCGGTTTCGGCGGTGCCGGTCATGCCGCTTAGCTTTTTGTAGAGGCGAAAGTAGTTCTGGAAGGTGATGGTCGCAAGGGTCTGATCTTCTTTGCGGATGGCGACGCCTTCCTTGGCTTCGATCGACTGGTGCAGACCGTCTGACCAGCGGCGGCCGGGCATCAGGCGGCCGGTGAAGGTGTCGACGATGATGACTTCGCCGTCCTTCACAACGTAATCCACGTCGCGCTTGTAAAGCGCGTGGGCCTTGATGGCGGTTTCGACGTAGTGCTTTAGGTCCCAGTTTTCCGCGTCGGCAATGTTGTCGATGCCGAGCGTTTTTTCGATGGTGATCCAGCCTTCGTCGGTGACGCCGATGGTCTTGTGCTTCTCGTCCACGACGTAGTCGCCGGAGAAGTACTTTTGACCCTCGCCAAGCTGAATGCCGAGCTCGGCCTGGCGCTTGTGGTCGAGGAATTCGACCTCTTCGCCCAGCTCCAGCGTGGGAATGATCTTGCGCACGCGGGCGTACTTGTCGGTGGTCTGGTCCGTGGGGCCGGAGATGATGAGCGGGGTACGCGCTTCGTCGATGAGGATCGAGTCGACTTCGTCGACGATGGCGTAGTAGTGGCCGCGCTGCACGCAATCCTTGATTTCGAACTTCATGTTGTCGCGCAGGTAGTCGAAGCCGAACTCGTTGTTGGTGCCGTAGGTGATGTCGGCGGCGTAGGCGGCGCGGCGCTCGTTGTCGTCCAGGTCGTGGACAATGACGCCGACGGTGAGTCCGAGGAACTCGTAGATCTTGCCCATCCACTCGGCGTCGCGCTTGGCCAGGTAGTCGTTTACGGTCACCACATGTACGCCATAGCCGGCGAGCGCGTTCAGATAGCAAGCCAGGGTGGCGACGAGGGTTTTGCCTTCGCCGGTCTTCATTTCGGCGATCTTGCCCTGGTGCAGCACCATGCCGCCGATCAGCTGTACGTCGAAGTGGCGCATCTGCACGGCGCGCCAGCCGGCCTCGCGGACCACGGCGAAAGCCTCGGGCAGGATCTCGTCGAGAGCCTCGCGCTCGGCGGCCTTGACGGCATCGGCGTCAGTGAGGCCCTGAATGCGGGCGGCGATGCGGGCGCGGAACTCGACGGTCTTGGCGCGCAGTTCGTCGTCTGAGAGAGCCTGTATCTGAGGCTCGAGCGCATTGACGGCATCGACCACGGGCAGCATGCGCTTGATGGCGCGCTCGTTGGCGGTGCCAAAGATTTTGGTAAGGACTTTATCGAAAAACACGAGGAATCTCCATCAGTCAGTGTAAATGCCGTGAGTTGCAGCGAAAGGCCGAGGTGGCCGTGCCTAGGAGAGTGCGCCAGGCATCGCCGCGCGCAAGCGACGGACTACACGAGATGGGGCGGAGGGCGCTGGAATGTACACGGAAGCAGTGGCGCTGCGAGAGCCTGACCTGCGCTTCGGATGGAATCAGGCGAGAGAAGGCTCAGGGGAGAAATCCACCCGATGAACAACACGGGAAGCATCGCCATCCATGCGCCGGGGCCGGCATTGTGGAGTATTGAACTGATCGTGTGCCTTGAGCCGCGCTGCGCGAATCGCGGAACCCCGGAGTTCGCGACCGGGTATTGACTGTGGCTCTTGGCCAGAAACTGCAGGACCGGATGTGCGTAGGCTCTTGCACCCTGCAAGCCTGCCTCTGCGCGGGAAATGGACGCGAGCGAGATGGCGGCGATTGCCACCCAAATCCACGCGCTTCTATTTCGAGGTCCGGTCATATTCAGCTTCTGTCTACTATTTTCCCACAACGACCGATTTCGGTGGTTGTGGTGAGAGCGAGGCTGAAGGGCTAGGNTTGGGGGCCGCATGGTGCGGGGAAGGATGAGGGCAGGTTGAGCGCACGCCGTCCACATGCTCATGGAGAGAGGGGTGGATGGGGTGCCAGAGCGGGTCAAGGACAAAATCAATCCCCTCGCGACGCGCCAGCTTCGCCGCGGGTACGAAATCGGAGTCTCCTGCAACCAGGACAATCTGGTCAACCTGGCGTTTGAAGCTCAGGGAGGCGATATCGATGCCGATTCGCATATCCACACCCTTCTGGATCGTTGCGAATTCGAAGTCCTCGTCGCCGAGCGCTGCGAACTCGTGGCGGCCATCGAGGAGTTGTTTTAAGCGGCCTTCTTTTAAGCGCCACTCCGTGTGGTTCATGAGATGCCCGAGCCGCAAAGCGACCTTGCGCAGTTTACGCAACTCATCATGCAGCGCCAGCCGAAATACGGACTGTGGAGTCTTGGAGAAATCAAACGCTTTGCGAGATATTGGGAGGTGCGCTTTCTTCTGAAGAGGCGGGCAATCGTAGAAAAATATGCGATAGAGATCGTGGCGTGTCCCATGCTTTTCTTCGAGATGCGACAGAGCTAGCTCAAACGCTACTTTTGCAACGACTTGCGGATCGGCTGAGTCCCGGGAGGGATAGCAGGTTCGGAATCTGCGGAGGAAGAATCCGCCGTCGATCAGAATGGCTGTCGGCATTTGGCAAGAGAAAAGCCCACGGGCTCGGCCCCCACATCATGGAAAGTGGACGGCGTACTACCGGGGCTATTGAAATAACTGTAACACAAGCGATACACCGTTATACAAATCGGGGCGCGACTCAGACGGTCCAGGGGATTGAAACGAGGCGCTCCGACACGGCTTCGACGATTTGTTCGTGGACGTCTTCGATGGTGAGGTTGCCCTCAATGAGCGCAACGCGCTCAGACTCGCGGATAGCGATGTCGCGGTAGGCCTGCCACACACGGCTGAAGAAGGCTTCCTTCTCCTGCTCGAAGCGGTTTTCGTTGGTACCTTCGCGAGCAATCTGGCGCTCATTGCGGCGCCGGGCGCGCTCCAGGCTGCTTTCGAGTGACGGCAGCAGGAGCAGCGTGAGGTCGGGTTGCAGGTTACCGCAGACGAGGCGGTGGAGGGCAAGGACGGTCTCCGAGCCGAGGCCGCGGGCACCGCCCTGGTAGGCTTCTGTGGAGTCGGTGAAGCGGTCGCAGAGGACGATTTGGCCGGCGGCAAGGGCGGGTTCAATGACCTCAGCAATGGCCTGCGCGCGATCGGCAAACATGAGGGCCATTNCGGCCATGGGAGCGACAGGTGTGGAGCCGGAGTCCAGCAGTAGGGCGCGGATGCGATCGCCGGTGGCAGTGCCGCCGGGCTGGCGGGTGAGGACGGGGCTGTGGCCGCGTTTCTGCATCCATGCCGCCAGGCGCTTGATCTGCGTGGTCTTACCGGAGCCGTCGAGCCCTTCAAACGTGATGAACAATCCGCGCGGCATGGCGTGAGTCTACCACCCGCGCCGAGGGAGAGACGATGCTGCACGAGTTGTGTTACAAACAGTTGACTCTCAGCACGAAGACGAGAGAGGCAGAGCCATGCGGCGCGGGCATTTTGCGCATTTTCCGCAGCAGGCGGTTCTGCCCGCGCCGATAACGCAGCAACGCTTATCTGCTGATGTGCTTTGATGAGAGGCCGCCGGGCATTTGTTGGCTCCGGCGAAAGTTGAGGTTTAGTGAAGCCGTCCTTATTCAAACTCTTTGCCATTTGCGGCTGCGCAGCTGCAAGTTTTTTTTCAACCCTTGGCGCACACGCGCAAAACCTGACACTCGAAGGCCAGACCGGCGGATTCATTACGCCTACGGCCTACGTGGTCTATACCGCCAAGGATCACATCTTTTCGCATCCCGCCGTGGGCTACCACTTTGTAAACACGGCAAAGGTGATCGGCAACATCCACACCTTCAGCATCACAGAGGGCTTTGCCAATCGCGCGGAGGTGGGGTACACGCGCAGCGTGCACACGCTGGGCGACAGCCCCGCATTCAGCAAACTTTGGGACTACTCCGGCATGAACATCGTCCACGGTAAGGTCGTTGCAGTGAAGGATGGGCAGTTCGGCCCCTGGACGCCGGGCTTGGCCGCGGGCTTTGTGGTGCGTACGGACGACAAGTTTGTGAGTGGCGCGCTGAATCATGCCCTGACGGGAACGCTGAAGAGCTACACCAACGAAGACCTGTATGTGGCCGGCAGCAAGACGTGGCTGCATCCGCCCGTGCCGTTCCTTATCAACTTCGGACTCAAGTTCACCAATGCTTCAATCTACGGGCTTGGCGGCCAGGCTACGCGATTTGGCGGGCGGCTTTTCGGCGGGCTGGGGATTCCGCTCCCCGGGCCGTTCCACACGGCGATTGTGCCGGCCATCGGCTTTACGCAGGAGCCGCCGCAGGTGGAGAACCTGAGCGCAATTCTGTTCGATCCGAACACGGGAACGACCGGAGCCCTGGCGCACATTCCCACCACCATGGACTATGCCGTGCGTGTGACGCAGAAGGATAATCCGCATTTTGCGTTCGATATCGGTGTCGGACACGTGGCCGGCACGATCGGGACGACAGCGGTGGCAACGGGGCTCCCAGCGCCCTATCCGCCACTCGTGCTGGTGCCGGTGGACCTGAAGGCGAACGCGGTGTTCGGTATGGGTCTCAGCTTCCGGTACTAATAGGTAGACTCTAAGAAAGAGGGCGTTTCATCCGGCCGCGAGGCACGGGTGGAACGCCTTTTTTATGTGTCAGATGCGCTTGCCGCAGTGACCAAAGAGTCTAAAGGCTCACGGCCGATTGGCAACTTCTGCGGCAACCATGGGTTCCAATGGAGGTAGCGTGAGTGCAAAGCGACGCACTTGCGCACCAAGGATCGCGGGCAAGCCACGCCGATCCGATTCGATTACGACCTGACCTGAAGGAAGCGCAGGATGCGCACCCAGAGGCGGGCAGCAAGGAAGTCAAGGAGGTTGTCATGAGATTGTTTCGATCTGTGCGCTGGGTTTTGCTGGCGCTTGTGCTCTCGATTGTTCCCGCGTCGGCTTTTGCGGGTGTGTTCATCAGCGTGGGGTTTGCCCCGCCTCCGCTGCCGGTCTATGAGCAACCTCCATGCCCGGAGCCGGGCTGGATGTGGACGCCGGGCTATTGGGCTTACGGCCCGGACGGCTACTACTGGGTGCCAGGTGCCTGGGTGCCTGCCCCCTATGAGGGCGCGCTGTGGACGCCGGGCTACTGGGGTTGGGGCGACAGCCTCTATGTGTGGCACGCCGGCTACTGGGGTCCGCATGTGGGCTACTACGGCGGTGTGAACTACGGCTTTGGCTATATGGGCATTGGCTTTGTGGGCGGCAGGTGGCATGGCCACGAATTTGAGTACAACAGGGCCGTGATGCACGTGGATGAGCATCGTATTCACAACGTGTACGACGACCGCAGGGATATTGACCGGTATACGGTGCGGAACGACCGGCGCGTCGCCTACAGCGGCGGTCCGGGCGGCATCAACCACGCGCCTGGCCAGCAGGAGCGCATGGCAATGAACGAGCGGCACATGGCTCCGACCTCATTTCAGTCGCAGCATGTGAACGCGGCGATGAATGATCGCGGGTCTTATTACAAGACCAACAACGGACGTCCGCAGACAATGGCCGTGCAGCGCCCGATGGGGATGCAGAACCAGAACGCGCCGAACGGCAATCGGGGCGGCCAGCAGCCCAACTCGTTCAACAACGGCAACCACGGCGCCCAGCAGCAGTTCAACAGACCGCCGCAGTACCAGCACCAGAACCAGCAGCAATACCAGAATCAGCCGCAATATCAGACCCAGCAGCAGTTCAACAGGGCACCGCAGTATCAGAACCAGAACCGGCAGCAAACACAGAGCCAGCCTCACTACCAGAACCAGCCGCAGGCTCAGCCGCACTATCAAAGCCAGCCCCAGGGGCAGCCCCGCAACGAGGGGCAGCCGCACGGGCAGGGGCAGCAGCAGCAGTCCCACCCGCAGCACGAGGAGCACAAGCAGCACTAAGGCTTGAGCGACCCAGCAACCAGCAAGGCCCGCGGTATGCCGCGGGCCTTGCTGCTTTTGAACGAACTCAGGAGTTGTGCGGTTCGATTCCGGAGATTTCGATTTCGATGCCACCGAATTCCGGGTGGTCGTTCTCGCGAATGCGATAGGCGACGTCGATGCGGCTTCCTTCGGTGAGGCCCAGTTCGGAGGCGCGGAAGGCAAGATCCCAGCCCACGGCGCGCATCGCGCCGCTCGAGCCGGGGCGCGGCAGCGCAGGGCTGTCGGCCTGCACCAGGTCGAGGCGGATGTGTCGCTCCTTCATGACGCGCACTGCAGAGAGCAAGCGAACGTTGCGGGCAACGAAGATTGGTTCGGAGTTTCCGTGGCCCAGCGGCTCCAGCTTGCGCAGCCAGCCGGCCAGAGTGGGTGTGATGCGGTCAATGCGCAGCTCGGCATGAATGTGCAGCACACGCTCGGGTTCGCGCTGGGCGAGGCGTTCGGCAGCGTGGGCGCTCAGACGTCGCTTTAGCTCGGGCAGCTTGTCGGCGGGCAGCGCAAAACCCACAGCGAAGGCATGGCCGCCGAAGCGGGTGAACAGATCGGCGCAGGATTCGAGAGCTGCAAGCAGCGGAAAGCCGTCGACAGAGCGGCCGGAGCCGTGCGCTACACCGTCTTCCACGCAGACCACGAGGGCCGGCTTGGCCGTGCGCTCCACTACGCGCGAAGCAAGGATGCCAAGGACACCGCGATGCCAGCCATCTCCGTCAAGGACAAGCAGCCTATCGGCGGCGAGATCGGTGTCCGTTGCCAAACGCTCCTCGATGACTTTGAGCACGAAGGCTTCGGTGTCGCGCCGCTCGCGATTGAGCCGTTCAAGCTTGGTGGCGAGTTCGCCGGCACGGCCCGGATCACGCGTGGTGAAGAGCTCGATGACGTCGGAGGCCACGTCCATGCGGCCGGCGGCGTTGATGCGCGGCGCCAGACGAAAGGCCACGTCGAAGCCCGTGAGCTGCTTGCTGGCGGGGTCCAGCTCGGCGGCGGCGAAGAGCGCTCGCAGGCCCGCGCCCGCAGGGCGGCGAAGCTCGCGCAGGCCAAGGGCGGCGATTACGCGATTCTCACCGCGCAAGGGAACCGCGTCGGCGATGGTGGCGATGGCGGCCATCTTGAGAAAGCTCGGCAGCGTCTTTTCGCGCGTGCGTACGGGATCGCGGCGCTCGAGCGCGGCCTGCGCCAGCTTGAGCGCGATGGCCGCGCCGCAGAGAGACTTTTCTGGATAGCCGCAGCCGCGCTGGTTGGGATTCAGAATGGCGAGCGCGTCTGGAAGTGCGTCATGGGCTTCGGGTAGGTGATGGTCGGTGATGATGAGATCGAGGCCGAGGCGGCGCGCGGTTTCAGCTTCGGCAAAAGCGCGCATGCCAGTGTCGACGGTAATGACAAGTCGGACGCCCTCGGCGTGCGCGGATTCAAGCACGCTGGACTGCAGACCGTAGCCCTCGCGCAGACGATGCGGCACGTGGAAGCGCGCAACGCCGCCAAGCATCTCGATGGCGGTCTTGAGCAGCACCACTGCGGTTGTGCCGTCCACGTCATAGTCGCCGTAGAGCAGCACGGGCTCGCGCGCGGCAATGGCGCGTTCCAGCCGTGTGACGGCCTCGGCCATGCCCAGCATCAGAAGCGGGTCGTGGAGTTGCGATGCGTCCGGATGGAGGAAGGCGAAGGCCTGGTCCGGCGTGGCGATGCCGCGGGAGACGAGCAGTTCCGCAAGCACGGCGGGCAGACGCGCAGCCTTTGCCAGCGCCTCGGCTTCCTGCGGATGCGCTTCCGCGAGAATCCAGCGCTGGCGCGGAGCACGCCGCGCCGCGGGCCGCGCATTCTGCGCCGTGCCTGCCGTGGCCACTGCGGTTATTCGTCCTCGTCGTCGTGACGATGTTCGTGATCTTCGATCACGATGTCGTGGAAGTGCTCCATGTCCTCAAGCAGCGACTGGAAGCGCTCGTACCACTCGGTGGTGGTTTCATGCAGAAAGGCCATGCCCTGGTAGACAAAGCCGAGCTGGATGTAGCCGACCATACCGGCGTACTTGCGCAGCCACTGCGCTTCAACCAGTTCACTGGCTTCCTCGTCCGGGAAGTTCATTTCTCCGGCTTCTTCGATGAGGGCGTCGAGCTCTTCGTGCTCGAGAGTCATTTCACTGAAGGTGATGAAAGGTGCGCCAACGTGCTTCGCCATCTCGACGAAGTCCTTCCACGCATCGGGATTTTCGTTGCTCTCCCACAGGATGGAAGGGATGTCTTCGGTGACGTAACCGGGCAAGCGGCGCAGGCCGTGCCCTTCAATGAAGGCCACCATGTCGTCTTTAAGCGAAAGCAGATTTTCCGTACTCATAGTCAAGCAATCATTTTCTCAGATGCGGGTGGGGTAGGACGCGGGAATTGTGGAAAGCAGCGGAGCGAGTGCGAGCCGTTAGTCTGGAGACAGGAGGATCGATCGATTGCCAGCATTTGAACGTCATGTCTTTGTCTGTACGAACGTGCGGCCCGAAGGGGCTCCCCGCCCTTCATGCGCTTCCAATGGAACCAGTGATGTGCACACCGCGCTGCAGCAGGCGGCGAAGGCCGCAGGGCTGGGTGCGACGGTGCGCATCAACAAGTCCGGCTGCCTGGACCAGTGCGAGCACGGGCCCACGGTGGTGGTGTATCCGGAAGCCGTTTGGTACGGCAACGTTAAGCCGGAGGACGCCGCGGCGATTGTGCAGGAGCACCTGGTGGGTGGCCAGCCGATTGAGCGACTGCGCATTGCCGACACCTGCCTGAACGCGAAGAACTGCCCGCATCGCGGCTAGCGGGGGTTGCAGTGCGCTGTGTGCCCATCTTTGGGACAGTGACTAGCGTACCGCGCGCTGCGCGGGTTTTTGTTCACGATGCGCGTGGGGTCCGTCGATAGGCAGAGTGCGGAGGACCGTATGCAACGCACTCTGTTTGCTTTCCTGCTCGCATGTGAGTCGCCCAGCCTCGCCCTTGGCGCGCCGCCGGTGCCAGTGCATGGCGTTTACCTGGTCGATTTTCAAGTGCGCCTGGGTGCGGCGCTGCCCACCGGTGCGCTGGTCACCTGCAAAGTCAAAATCGTGCCGGACGCGCCCGCGCCGGGAGAGGCGCACCTGCAGCCTCCCGAAACGATGACTGGCGTTGCCAGCGTGCTGGGGACGACTGCGCACTGCGCAGTGGAGCTTCCGTTTGCCTGGGTGGCTGCGGGTGTTCAACGAGCAGCCACGCTGAGTTATGAGATCGATGCCCAGTCGCAAGCCGGGGTACAGCTTGTTGAGCGCACCGCCGTGGGGCAGAGCGTAGGGCTGCCGCCGTTGCCGGCGGGGGGCATGGCGCGGATGAATTTCAGCCTGACACTCTGAAAAACGCGCGAAGAAGCAGCTATGCGGGCGCCGAGGTGTACACTCAGCGGGCCGATGCGTTATCCTCGACTTTCAGCCCATGATTTTCTCTCGCGACTACATTGGGTACCTCGCCCGCCGAACGGTCAAGCACCTCGTTGACGCCAAGATGATCACCACCAGTGATTTGAAGGCGACCGAGGCGCGAGTGACCACCGGCCTGACCGAAGAGCTGTCGCTCGAGGACCGCATCAACGAAGAGGTGCGCGTCATCCTGGAGGCCTACTCCGAGGAGATGCGCAAGAGCGGCGCGCAGTACGCCGAGATGTTCAAGAAGGTGAAGACCGAGCTGGCGCGCAAGTACAAGGCGGTGCTATGAGGATCAGCCGCGACAAGCTCAACAAGCTGGCCCACACTGTGGCCGACACGCTTGCCGAGATCGACGAGGTCGGCTTTCTGGAGGATCGCAACACGATCCGGCAGGAGGCGCGCAAGGCGCTGGAAGTCCTGCTGACGCAGGAAGCGGGCATCGACACAGCGGCCCGCCTCAAGATCGCGTCGCAGCGCAAGATCATCCTCGAGGGCTCGCAGGAGTGGGAGATTCTCTACCGCAAGTACTACAACGACGAAGTACGCAAATTGGGCATTTAGCCCCTGTTGGCGCCCCGCCCTCAGGTTTTGCGGAGAACCGGATTTTTGATACAGTAAGAAAGCGGCTTGTTGAGCCGCCCCCTCCAAGTGTGGCGCTATCGTCTAGGGGTTAGGACGTGAGATTCTCAATCTTAAAACCCGGGTTCGATTCCCGGTAGCGCTACCAGATATTGAACGCTAAAGCTCGCTAAATCAGCGGGCTTTTTGTTTGCCCCGAAAACCTGCTGGCGCGTCCCAGCGCCCAAAAACGCGTTTCGCGGTACACAAAAATGGTACACACAGTAATTCTGGGTAGACTCCGCTCCCAACGGCCTGCCTGAGAGGATTGCCCGCCTAATGGGGCACAGTTCGCCGTCCGTTGGCCGCTCGTTACTACATCCACGTTACAGAGACACACGTTGCCGCCGGGTTCGGGAAGTTTGTCGAGTATCAGACGCGCGATGTTGCAGAAGGACTCGCAGCCGCTTTTCCTCAGCAAGCGAAGCAGTTCAATAGCGAGTATTCCCGTGGCATTTGACCACTGAATGCGGCCAAATATCAGCACCAGCTATCGTTTGGCTTGGGGAATGATTAAGTAGTAATTTCCGGGCAGGCGGGGATGCGAGCGGAACAATTCTCTCGGAGTAGCGCTTAATTCTGAATGCAAACTGTATAGGACACTGTTAGTGTCTTCCTCAGACAAAAGAGTTTCGGTAACCCGATCTCCCAGTGGGTGAAAACATGGCGCTTAGGCAATTTATGGCAGCACAAATGCGCAAGCCGTGCGGATGGTTCGGATCGACAATCATGCACCCCATTCTGAACCGCCTGAACAGGGCTGTGATTGAATCGAGTCTTTCGCGCATCAAGATCGAGCCACAGCATTCTGTGCTGGAGATCGGGTTCGGCGGAGGATCCGCGCTGGCCCTGGTAGCCAAACGCCTCACCACGGGAACCGTCACCGGCGTGGATCTCTCGCCTGATATGGTCCGCAAAGCCGAGTATCAATTCCGTCGTGAGATTGCAGATGGCCGGATACGTGTCCAACTGGGAGACATAGCCGCGCTCCCATTCGAGTCGGAATCGTTTGATCGCGTGTTCACCATCAACACGATCTACTTCTGGCAAGATACTTTGCAATGTTTCTTGGAAATCAAACGCGTGCTCAAACCTGGAGGGCAGGCTCTTGTTGCTCTTCGTTCGCGTGAGAACATGCAGCGCGTCGCGTTCACGCAACACGGTTTCCGGCTCTTTTCTCCTGATGAGGTCCAACCGTACATGGCGCAGGCGGGCTTTACCCACGTGAGATCGACCCATGCACGGCAGGGAACACGTTTCGACGAAATTCTAGTCTCCGGCTGCAAAGGCTGAACACGCAAGAAACTCTTGCCTGGTTGCTTCACGTGTTCTACCAAAAGATTCGACGTTAAGGCCCGTTAAATCAGCGGGCTTTGTTTTTTGCTCAATAGCTCCTCCTCTTTCACCCCGACGGCAATTTGCGCAACCATCTACACATCATTTGGTTCATAAGCATCAGCTCCTGCAGCCTGGCTATTCGAGTTCTTGCACCCCCTTTTAAGACCCGGTTGAGAAGCGATGGCCTCCACTTGCATTGCGGCCGAAACTTCGCCAGGTCCCACTGTTGACTTGAATCTTCACTCTCGGCGTTGGCCCTCAAGGCGCTCATAATAGAAAGGCAAGGACAACGAGCATGGCGAAAATGGGCACTGATGGGGTAGGCCGGGTCATCGATGGAAGATTTCCTCTCCTCCAACTGTTGGGCGACTCTGAGTCGGGTGGTGTGTTTCTTACAGAACTGCAGGGAAATGGATCGCAGAAGGCCGCCATCAAGCTCATTCCCGCTGATGCCGTGGACGCAGAACCACAATTCGCTTGCTGGGAAGCTGCGTCGGCCTTATCGCATCCGCACCTGATGCGCGTGTTGCACACCGGCACCTGCCAGATCGACGGCGTCCCGCTGTTCTACGCTGTGATGGAATATGCCAACGAGATTCTCTCGCAGATTCTTCTGGAGCGGCCACTCACACCCACTGAGACCAGAGAGATGCTCAGCCCCGTCCTCGACGCCCTTTCCTATGTTCATGGGAAAGGCTTCGTGCATGGTTGTCTCAAGCCATCGAACATCATGGTAGTCGAAGATCAGTTGAAACTCTCTTCAGACAGCCTCAGCGTCGCAGGCAAACTCAGCACCCACCCTCCAGTAAGAGGAGTCTATGACGCGCCAGAAACTGCCACAGGAGACATCTCCCCGGCCGCGGACATCTGGTCGCTCGGGGCTACCTTGGTCGAGACTCTAACCCAGCATCCGTTGGATTGGGACAGGTCAACGCATCGGGACCCGGTTGTGCCGGATTCCATTCCCCAGCCCTTCGCTGCCATAGCGCAGGAGTGTTTGCGCTCGGACCCCGCTCTTCGATGCACCCTAGGCGACGTCCGAGCGCATCTTGAACCAGCCCGCACGATCCCGCTCCCGGCCGCCAGAGCCACCCGCAGAACTGTCTCTGCCAAGCTCCGCACAACAGCCCTCCTTGCCGCCGTGGCGGTCCTGTTTTTGGTTTTTGCAGTTCTGCAACTGCGATCTCGCCGGACGGAGGTTTCGTCGCCAATTGTCGAGCAGCAACCGGTGCCTGCAACCCCCACCCAGCCGCCTGAGGCTCCACTTCCGGAGCCTCAGGTCCCCAAAGCTGCCGCTTTGAAAGGGGCCGTCGCCAGGCAAGTTTTGCCCGACGTACTCCCCAGCGCGCGCCAGTCAATTCGCGGTCAGGTGAACGTGACAATACGGGTGACTGTCGATCCAAACGGCAGTGTTTTGACAGCGGTGATTGAATCGCCCGGATCGAGCAGGTATTTCGCCAAAGTATCTCTGCAGGCGGCGAAACAATGGAGATTTACCCCTGCGCAAGTTGATGGGCAATCCGTTCCCAGCGTCTGGATGCTGCGATTTCACTTCACGCAGGACGCGACAGAGGTCACACCTGCGGAAGTCTCTTCAAAGGCTTCTGCCGGGGATATGTGAGGAGACTTGCAGCTTTCGCCAATCCTTCGTCTCGGTTTTCCCTCTTCGAGCCAACTCAGACTGCGCAGACCAGCAATTCAGCGGCAGCGGAATTCTGCTTGGAGGGAGTAGCCACCACAAAAGTTGTAGAAGCTCCTGATCCTTAGGTGTTTGTGGCCGGTGGTAACATGAACCAACCGGGCGCTGCCTTGAGCCCGGCGCAGCTTGGGTGTGTTTCGTTGCGGGCGATGACACGAACGATTGGCGCATATATAGTGCATTTGTGCCAGCAGGCGTTCTTTTAGATTGCTTTTGTAGTGGGGCCATATGGAAACCCAGACACATCGCATCATCAACCGCACACAGGGCAGCCTGTTGAGCGAGGGCGTGCAGGAACTGGACGCCACGTTCGAACACCTGACCGTGCTGCGCGTGCTGATCGAGGGGCTGGCCGACAACCACGAAGCGGGGTTGTGGCTGACCCAGGTGAAGGGCATTCCGGCAGTGCCACGCATCTCCCCGTTTGACCTGATCTACGTGGACGAAAAGCAGCGTGTGGTGGAGGCTGTGGAGTTGCTTCCGGCCGGTCATCAGCCGCCCTTCGAAGAGCCCGCAGTGAGTGCGCTGGTGCTGCCGTTCCAGACCATTTCCGCCACGCAGACGCGGATTGGCGACCAACTTGTGATAGACGGCGCAGCGGCGAGCGAACCCGCAGAGCCCGAGCCACAGGCGGCCATTGCCGAATCTGTAGAGCCGGTGCCAGTTGTTGCTGCTTCCCCTCAGGCGATGCGTGCCGTGGAAGAGCCGCTGCCGGTGGCGGTTGTCGCCGCAGCTGAAGGTGTATTGGAAGCCAGGCCCGCGCCTGATGCTGAGCAGTCGGTGGAGCCTGAAGTAGTGGCAGAGACTCAACCAGTGGCTGAAGCCGAACTGGTCGCTGAGGCTGAGCCAGTCGCTGAAGCCAAGCCCGTGCCTGAGCCTCAACCAGTGGCTGAAGCTGAGGTGGTTGCTTCGCCTGAGTCGGTGTTACTTTCGCAGCCAGCCAAGCGCCCTGCCAAAGGTGGCGGGGGCAAGAAGAAGCGCAACAGCACACCGCGTGCACGGCAGGCGCGCCGGCTTGAGGCTATTGCCGAAAGGAACTGGGAAGCCACAGAGGCAGAGCGCAGGGCGCGGACGGAATCTATGCTGGCGCAAGCGCCGGCGCCGGCCCCCCCATTTATGCTGCAGAGCGCGCCCGCGTTCGCGGCACTGGCTGCGACGCACCCGGCTCTGGCATCAAAACCTTTACCGCGTTCCATTCCGCTGCGCCCGGTGGCAGCTTCGATTCCGGCCAGCGCGCCGGCTGCTGCGGCTTCCGTGCGGATAGTTGAGGCGCCAGTCGAACTGGTGCAGCGGGGCAGGAACAGGAATCGACCGGACGAAAAGACTGCGAGTGGGAGAGGAAACATCATGGCCGCTGTCAACCGATTTCTGCATTGGCTGAATCCGGAAGCCGTCGATAAAGAGCAGCGTAGCTCCATCCGGCGGCCGGCGCGGGAACTGGCCGCTTTTGGTGGGCCGGAAGGCGAGCCCAAAAAGCACGAGGTGGGTGACATCAGTTCCACCGGCGTGTACCTACGGACCGAAGATCGCTGGGAACCGGGAACCAAGGTCGCGCTCACCTTGCAGCGCAACGGTCCCGAAGAACATCGCGAAGACAAGCGGGTGGAAGTCGAGGCCGATACGGTGCGCTGGGGCAAGGACGGCGTCGCGCTGGAGTTTGCCTTCCCCGAGGCCATGCGTCTTGATCTATGGGAGGCTGCTGCCAAGGGCGAAGCTTCGGAAACCGGGCCCGATTACATTGTTCACGAGATGCGGCTGGCGCGCGCGCTGGGCGTGTTTCGCAGCATCTGCCCTGAGGTCGAGGAAGAGGTTACGCGGATGCTCCGCAAGGAGTTCAGCAGTGCCCGGGTGGCGGGCGGAATCCGCATCGCGCTGATGGCCGAACGGCTGTTGCGGCCACGCGCAGAAGCCACCGGCCTGCGGGTCCCGGCGGGTCTGCTGCTGCACGTTCTTGAGATGGGGTCGTGGGCGGATGAGGAGTGGACTCAGGCCATGTGGGCAGGGTTGATGGCCTCGGCGTGCACCCGCGAAGGCGGCGATGAGTCGAACGCCCAGTTTGCGCAGATCCTGAGCCACATGGCGCCGGCGCACCTGCGGATTCTGGAAATGGCCTGCGGGAAAGCGATGACCGCTGCGGAGGAGGGAACCCAGGCAGTGATCTGCACCATCGGCGAACTGACCAAGGGATTGGATCTGACCAACCTGACCAAGACACTGCGGACGGTGGCCGAACTGGGAGACCATGGCCTGATGGCAGAGGTCAGGCGCTCCCCCTCGGACCCGCTGGATACGGAGGCCAGGACTTCTGCAACCCGCCTGGGGCTGATGATGTACGCGCGCTGCCACGGGCAACGGGGCGATGAAGAGGCGTTTGTAAAGGCGGCGCAGCTTCTGCCCAGCGCGAAGGCGTAGGGTTCTCCTATTCCGGGCGCGGAGCCGGGAAGATAGCCGTGCGTTGGCTGCCGCGTCTAATACAGTGGTAGAGCGCTGCCTTTCAATCGGCGGCGGCACGTAGGCACCACCATGATGCGAATTCCAGGATTTCTGTGTATTGTTGCGGGGGTGGTTGCAGTTGCGCCGTGGATTGGCGTGGCGCAGCAAGCCGCCGAACCGCCTGCAGCGCCCGTTCTGCATCCTACGGCGCACGAAGTGCAGCTGCCCGTGACGGTGCGCGACAAGCACGGCGCGCTGGTGGCGAACCTGACCAAAGACGATGTGACTCTGGCTGAAGACGGCCGACCTCAGACAATTCGGAGCTTTTCGCGCGAGAGCGATCTGCCTTTCGCCGTGGGATTGCTGGTGGAGACGAGCCGCGGCCTGTCCAGTGTGATGGAGGCCGAGCGCAAGGCCGCGAACAAGTTCGTGGACCAGATGCTGGGCGCAAAGGGCGGCAAGGATCAGGCTTTTCTGATTCACTTCGACCGTGAGGTGGAACTGCTCCAGGACTTCACCACGGAGCCGGAGAAGCTGCACACCGAGATCGAAGAAATGGGGCCAACGTCGCGCTCGCAGGACGACCGCCTTGGGCCGGAGACGACTGGCGATGACCGCGAGCGGCCACGCGGCGGGCGCGCCACGGGTAAGCAGCTCTACGACGCGATCTATCTTGCGTCGGATGAGTTGATGAAGCCCAAAGAGGGGCGCAAGGTGCTGGTCGTGTTCTCTGACGGCGTGGACCGCGGCAGCAAAGAGTCGATGAACGAGGCGCTAGATGCGGCCGATCATGCCGGACTGAGCATCTACACCATCTACCTGAAGGGCGAGCAGGAGCACAGCGGCAGTGGATTTCCCAGCACCGGGCAGCACGGCGGCATGGGCGGAAGCTATCCGGGTGGCGGTGGAGGAGGTTACCCCGGCGGGAGCGGAAAGCGTGGCGGGGGTGGATCGGCCGAGCCGAACGTAGACGGCAAGAAGATCATGGAGCAGATCGCCACGCGCACCGGCGGGCGGTTCTTCGAGGCCAAGAAGCGCGAGAACCTGGAAGAGATCTATGCGGATATTGGGGCAGAGCTGCGCGGACAGTATCTGCTGACCTACACGCCCGACATGGTGGACCATGACGGCGGTTTCCATAAAGTGGCGGTGAAGACAAAAAAGGACGATCTGACCGTGTTGACGCGCGCAGGTTATTACGCGCCGGGCGGAGATGTGAAGTAGGAACAGCAGCTTTACTGCAGATGCAGCAAGGGCGCGGCCGATGGCCGCGCCCTTGCTGTTGCACCGGTTGCCTGATCAGCAGGTGCCTGTGTGCAGGTCTGGCCCCGTCTGTTTCTCCTGGAGTGCCGCCTGCGCAGCCGCCAGCCTTGCCGTCAACAACCGGAAGGGCGAGCAGGATACGTAGTTCAACCCGATCTTGTGGCAGAACTTGACGGACTCTGGATCGCCGCCGTGTTCGCCGCAGATGCCCACCTTGAGAGTGGGCCGGGTGTTGCGTCCCTTGGCCGTGGCCATCTTCACCAGCAAGCCCACGCCCGCCTGATCGAGGGTGGCGAAGGGATCCTGTTTGAAGATGCCGTTCTTGAGATAGGCCGGCAGGAACTTGTTGATGTCGTCGCGCGAGATGCCGTACGTGGTCTGCGTCAGATCGTTGGTGCCGAAGCTGAAGAACTCAGCCTCTTCAGCGATCTGGTCGGCGGTGAGGGCCGCGCGCGGCAGCTCGATCATGGTGCCCACCATGTAGTCGATCGTGGCGCCCTTCTCCTTGAAGACCTTGTCGGCAACACGGCGGATGATGTTGGCCTGATGGCGCATCTCATCGATGGAGCCGATAAGCGGAACCATGATCTCGAGGTGCGGTTCGCCGCCGTGGTTCTTTACATTGACCGCAGCCTCAAAGATGGCCCGGGCCTGCATCTCCGTAATCTCAGGGAACGTGATGCCGAGGCGGCATCCGCGCAGGCCGAGCATGGGGTTCATCTCATGCAGGTCCTGGACGCGCGCCAGCAGCGTGCGCAACTCCTTGAGCTTGGGCGAGCGAGGCTTCAGGTCTTCCAGGTGGGCGATCTCCACCAGAAGATCTTCACGCTGTGGCAGGAACTCGTGCAGCGGGGGATCGAGCAGGCGGATAGTGACCGGCAGCGATTCCATAGCCTTGAAGAGACCGATAAAATCGGAACGCTGCATGGGCAGCAGCTTCTTCAAGGCTTCGCGGCGGTCGGCTTCGTTGTCGGCCAGGATCATGGAGCGGACGTGCTCAATGCGGCCTTCCGCAAAGAACATGTGCTCAGTGCGGCAGAGGCCGATTCCTTCAGCTCCGAAGGCGCGGGCCTGCTTGGCGTCGCGAGGCACATCAGCGTTGGCGCGGATCTTGAGCCGGCGCAGCGGATCAGCCCAGCCCATGAACTTGACCAGATCCGGATCGTCAGGACGCGCCGGGATGGTCTTCAGTTTGCCATCAATCACGCGGCCGGTTGTGCCGTCGAGCGAGATCCAGTCGCCGTGGCGATAGGTCTTGCCCTTCACGCGCAGCTCCTTGCGGGCTTCGTCCACCTGGCAGTCACCGGCGCCGGCCACGCAGCACTTACCCATGCCGCGGGTGACGACAGCAGCGTGCGAGGTCATGCCGCCGCGCGAGGTAAGAATGCCGGAGGCCACTTCCATGCCGCCGATATCCTCAGGTGTGGTTTCGCCGCGGACCAGGATGATGCTCTGCATGTGCCCGCTGGTGTGCTGTTTCACGGCTTCCTCAGCAGTGAAGACGATCTGGCCCACAGCCGCGCCGGGCGATGCCGGCAGGCCGGTGGCGAGCACCTCGACCTTGGCGCCCTTTTCATCGAGGCGCGGGACGAGGAAGTCGTAGAGCTGGTTCGGCTCGACGCGGAAGATAGCTTCCTCCTGCGTGATGAGTCCTTCGCGCACCATGTCGATGGCCACGCGCACTGCGGCCAGGCCGGTGCGCTTGCCATTGCGGGTCTGCAGCATATAGAGCTTGCCATCCTGAATGGTGAACTCGAAATCCTGCATATCGCGATAGTGCTTTTCCATCTTCCACGTGATGGCGCGGAGCTGGTCGTAGACCTTGGGCATGGCTTTTTCGAGTTCGCTGATGGGCTGCGGAGTGCGGACGCCGGAGACCACGTCTTCACCCTGCGCGTTCATCAGGTACTCGCCGAAGAAGATGCGCTCGCCGGTAGCGGGATTGCGCGTGAAGCCGACGCCGGTGCCGGAGTTCTCGCCCAGGTTGCCGAACACCATGGCCTGCACGTTGACCGCTGTGCCCAGCCAGTCGTCGATGTGGTTGATGCGGCGATAGGTCTTGGCGCGCTCATTCTGCCAGCTGCGGAACACGGCATCACGGGCCTGCACCAACTGCTCCAGCGGGTTCTGCGGAAAGTCCTTGTGGGTTTCCTTCTTCACCAGCTTCTTGTACTCGGAGATGATTTCCTTCAGAGCGTCGGGGCCGAGCTCGTAGTCAAACTTGACGCGCTCGCGCTCCTTCACGCTGTCGAAGATGTGTTCGAACTTCTTCTTGGGAATGTCGAGGACCACGTCGCCGAACATCTGGATGAGGCGGCGATAGGAGTCAAACGCGAAACGCGGATTGTTGCTGCGCTTGGCGAGTGCTTCCACAGCCTGGTCGTTGAGGCCGAGGTTGAGGATGGTGTCCATCATGCCGGGCATGGAGAACTTGGCGCCCGAGCGGACGGAGACGAGCAGGGGATTGTCACCCGAGCCCAGCTTCTGGCCCTGCAGCCGCTCCAGCCGTTCCAGAGCGGCGTACATCTCTGTATCGATCTGCGGACTCAACGATCCGCGCATGTATTCGCGGCACGCTTCGGTCTGAATGGTGAACCCGGGAGGGACGGGCAGACCGGCATTGGTCATCTCCGCCAGGCCGGCACCCTTGCCGCCCAGCACATCCTTCATGCGGCCATTGCCGTCGGCAGAGCCGCCGCCGAAAAAGTAGACATACTTGGTTGGGGTTGAGGTTGAGCTTGCTTGGTCGGCAAGCTGCTGATCCAGTACGCCAAGCGACATGGAAATGATGCCTCCGATTTGGATTGTTTCCCCGGCCAAAGGAGAGGCGCCGGGGACCGCAAAGCGGTTTCCATGGAGGGTGGCGGTACGTTGGCCTGGTCCGCAGCGGTAAGAGCAGGTGAAAGACCAGGTGCGTGCAGTCATCCAGACACTTCGACTGCGCCTTGCGGCGTTACGCGATTCGCCCGTACAAATAGCGCCGCAAGTATACACTTGCCTGTGCCGCGCATCACAGACCAGTAGCTTGCGGATAATGTCTCGTCATATTCTTGGGTGGGGATTTTCGCAATTTGAGACAAAACCCCTCGCCAAAAAGGCTTCCTCGGCAGTTCCCCTGAAATCCCAGTCGCAGTCCCCTGCAGACCGGGCCCAGAGTGTGGTTCGCGAACCGCAATGTGAGATGCAGAAAAGAGCAGGATGCGCCGGTGATGAGCTAGATGCGGCGCGCCATCTCACAGTGCTTTCTGAGTCCGAGGGATGAATGGAGTTGCTGGCCAGTCGGTTGCATCCCGCACATGGGGTGTTTCCAGGGGCGCCTTATACAGAGGAGTGAGTGCCTGCGAGGAGGGGCCGCGGCGGCCGCATGGATTGGGATCTATGCGGCCGGCTGGGCGAAGCACTCTTCCTGCGCCGTGGGGGCGTTGCGGC
>WSSedB1CaDRAFT_10000269_pt1 | contig 23670 bp, 18 predicted proteins | sample WetSurSB1Cattail_FD_9460 | JGI IMG/M metagenome (IMG submission 9460)
TGGGAGTGGGCGCCGGTGGCGGCGCCTAGTTGTGCTTGCCCTTCCACTCTTCGTAGGGCCCCTGGAAGTCCTCGATGCCGTTTTCGTCGAAATGCCAGAGGCGCGTTGCGACTTCGTCGATGAGGTCGTGGTCGTGCGTGACCAGTAGCACGGTGCCCTCGTAGCGCTGCAGAGCGATGTTGAGGGCGTTGATCGACTCGAGGTCGAGGTGGTTGGTGGGCTCGTCAAAGATGAGTATGTTGGGCTTGGTCAGGATCAGCTTGCAGAAGATGAGCCGCGCCTGCTCGCCACCGGAGAGCGCCTTGGTGGGCTTGGCGCCTTCTTCGCCGGAGAAGAGCATTTGGCCGAGAATGCCGCGAATCTCTTCGACGTGAGCGGCAGGGTTCCAGCGATGCAGCCACTCGGCTACGGTCAGGCCGTGCTCGATGGTGGAGCCCACGTCCTGGGGAAAGTAGCCGACCTGCGCTTCGTGGCCCCAGAAGACGGTGCCCGCATCGTTCGAGAAGTCCTTTTCGGCAAGGCCGGGATAATTGGCCAGCAGGCTCTTGAGGAGCGTGGTCTTGCCGGCGCCGTTGCGGCCCATGAGGCAGATCTTCTCACCGCGAAGCACGTTGGCGCTGAAGTTGTCGATGACGCGCTCGTCGCCGTAGATCTTGGTCAGGTCCTTGACCTCGAGCGTATGGCGGCCGCTGGGGCGAATCTGATCGAACTTGATGAACGGGCGCTGAATGTTGGAGCGCGCGAGTTCATTGGTCTGCAGGCGCTCGACTTCCTTGCGTCGGCTGGTGACCTGCGAAGAGCGCGTGCCAGCGGCGAAGCGGGCGATGAACTCGTTCAACTGTGCGATCTTCTTTTCGCGCTGCGCGTTCTGCGATTCCAGCGTGGAGCGCACCTGCGTCTTGGCCATCACCATGTCGTCGTAGCCGCCGGTGTAGGTGATGATCGTCTGGTAGTCGATGTCGGCGGTGTGCGTGGTGACGCTGTTGAGGAAGTGCCGGTCGTGCGAGATGGTGATCAGCGTGCCGTCGTAGTTGAGCAGAAAGTCCTGCAGCCAGTGGATGGAATCGAGATCGAGGTAGTTGGTCGGTTCGTCCAGTAGCAGAGCTTCCGGCTTGCCGAAGAGAGCCTGCGCCAACAGGATGCGAACCTTCTGGCCGCCCTGCAGCTCGCCCATCTTGCGCTCATGCAGTTCGTCGGCGATGTCGAGGCCCTGCAGCAGCACGGCGGCATCGCTTTCGGCGGAGTAGCCGTCTTCGTCGCCAATGGTGCCTTCAAGCTCGCCGAGGCGCATGCCGTCTTCGTCGGTCATCTCCGCCTTCTCGTAGATGCGGTCGCGCTCTTCGAGAGCTGCCCAGAGCGGCCTGTTGCCCATGATGACGGTGTCGATGACGCGGTAAGCGTCAAAGGCGAACTGGTCCTGGCGCAGTACGCCGAACTTGCGCGGGCGCACCACGGTGCCCTTCTGCGCCTCGATCTCGCCGGTCAGGATCTTCATGAAGGTGGACTTGCCGGCGCCGTTCGGGCCGGTTAGGCCATAGCGACGGCCGGGAGTAAAGGTGGTGCTCACATCCTCGAAGAGCACCTTCGAGCCGTAGCGCATGCTGACATTGCTGACACTGATCATCTGTTTCCTGTTTCGCGCGCGCAGGCCGCAACGCGGTGACGGCTGCACGAGCCGTGCAAATCCTGAAGTTGATTGAGGTGGGGGCCGCGCACAGGGGCAGCCCTGGAGACTGTCTGCACTTCTATTCTCTCATAGAGGCAACGGTCCGGGGCAGAGGAGCGCGCGGATTATGGTGAGCAGAATCAGTGCAGAAGGGCGGTTGCGACGTGATTGACCACAAAGGCCGCGGCGTAGGCCAGAGTGAGCATGTAGACGAACTGCAGCGCGGGCCACTTCCAACTGTTGGTCTCGCGTCGGACAACGGCGATGGTGGAGGTGCACTGCATGGCAAAGGCAAAAAAGATCATCAGCGCCAGCGCGCCGCCCAGGGCCAGATCGTGGTGCATGGCAGACTGCAGATTGAGCGCCTGCGTATCCGGGTCAGCGCCGTAGAGGGTGCCCATGGTGCTGACCATAACCTCGCGCGCCAGGACGCTGGAGAGCAGGCCGATGCCGATCTTCCAGTTGAAGCCGAGAGGAGCGATGGCCGGCTCGATGAAGTGGCCCAGGCGGCCGATCATGCTGTCCGCCAGTTGCGGCGCCGCGTAGCTTCCGCCATGCACGGGAATGGGCGGCACATGGGCGAGAACCCAGAGAGCGAGCGTGACCATCAAGATGACGGTTCCGGCGTTCTGCAGGAAGACGCGGGCGCGGTCGATGAGCCGTAGTGCCAGTGAGCGCAGGGTGGGCATGCGGTACTGCGGCAGTTCGAGAATGAACGGCGTCTCGCTCGACTTGAGCACGGAGCTCTTGAGCAACCATGCCGTGGTCATAGCTGCGGCGAAGCCCGCGACATAGAGACCTAGCATCACGATGGTGCGCAGACTGAGCAAGCCGTCCAGGTACATCGTGTTGGGAATGAAGGCCGCGATCAGGAGCATATAGACGGGCAGACGCGCCGAGCAGGTCATGAAGGGCGTGACAAGGATGGTGGCGAAGCGGTCGCGCTTGTTCTCAATGGTGCGCGTTGCCATGATGGCCGGTACAGCGCAGGCATAGGCAGAGAGCAGCGGGATGAAGGCTTTGCCGTTGAGGCCAGTGGTGCGCATGACGCGGTCAGCGATGAGCGCGGCGCGAGCAAGGTAGCCGGAGTCTTCCAGGATTCCAATAAAAAGGAAGAGGAGAAGGATCTGGGGGAGGAAGACGAGAACGGACGAGATGCCCTTCCATGCGCCGTCTAGCACGAGGGACTGGATCCAACCGGCGGGCAGGAAGGGGCGGATCAGACTGCCGGCTGCGGCGAGAAGGTCGCCAAAGCCGTCTGACAGCGGCTGGCCGATGGTAAACACCACTTCAAATACGCCGATTACGACTACGAGGAACAGCAACGGTCCCCAGATGCGGTGCAGCAGAATGTTGTCGAGCTTGCGGCTGCTCTCAGCCGACAGAGGAGCGCGATACCCGGTACGGCGGCTGACCTGCGCGGCCCAGGTGTGGGTGCTGGCGGCGTTGCCCAGCACGGGCAACGAGAGCGGCTGCGCGGCAGCACGGGCTTCCTGCTGATTGAGGAAGAGCGAAACCGCTTCCAGTCCGGTTCCGTGGGTGGCGCTGATGAGTGCGACCGGGGAGCCGAGTTCGCGGGCCAACTTGAGTGCGTCGATTTCGCCGCCGCGGGCTTCCATCAGGTCACTCATATTGAGCAGGACCAGCGTGGGCAACCCCAGGGCGAGAACCGGCGCGGCCAGCATCAACTGGCGTGTGAGGTGCAGGGAATCGAGCACCAGGAGTACTGCGTCCGGCTTGGGCGTGCCGGGCATCTTGCCCTTCAGCACGTCGATGGAGACGCGGGCATCCTCAGAGTAAGGGGACAGCGAGTAGATGCCGGGCAAATCGATCAGGGTCAGATCGTCGCGGCCCACGCCGGCCATCAGGCCCATGCGCTGTTCTACGGTGACACCGGGGTAGTTGGCAACCTTCTGCCGCAGACCGGTCAACCGGTTGAAAAGCGTGGATTTGCCCGCATTCGGTGGGCCAATCAGGACGACGGTTTGAAGCGTTCCAGCCGGAGGTGGAGAAGGTGGAGGCTGAAATGCCGGGGTGTCGCAGCACGAGCTCATTTTCCTACCCCTGCCAGCCCCTGTTCCTCGGTGGAGAGACTGTCAGTCGGGAGGTTCTCGCGCACGCGAATGGCCTTCGCCGTCTCGATGCGGAGGGCGATCTCCATGCCGTCAACGCCGTATACGGTGGGATCTCCGGCCGGAGCACGACGCAGGGCTGTTACCAGTGCATCGGGCACAAACCCCATATGCATCAGGTGATTCTGTACGGATTCAGGCAAATCGAGACCCGTCAGGATCCCACTTTCGCCGACTTTCAGTTCACTTAGCACGCGCAACCGCCGGACTCCCGTGGGCTGCCGAAAGAGCAGCACCTTAGAACTGCGACCGGAATAGTCTGAGTTCAGTATACGACCATTTCGGTCTGAGTTGCAAACATCAGTTGGCGGAACCACGACAGCCATCTTTGCCATGCGAGCGACCCCCTGGGGAAGGAAGCGGTGCGTTGCTTGCTCAGCGGCCGCCTGCCCGTTGACGAACCGGATCGACTCCCCCCCCGGAACGTTGACTTATTGTCACCAAGAAACCATTGGTTTTGATGTGACTTGAATCACTCAATTGCGATCTTTTTGGTGCTGCTGGACAATCGGAGCGGACGGTGAGCCATGACAATGGATGTGTTTCGCGGCAGCCTAGTCCAGGATAGCCCTCCGCAGGCGCTGGGCACGCTTCTGGCGGCGCTCTGGTGGGATGCGAAGGGGGACTGGGCCCGTGCGCACGGCCTGGTGGACGAATTGGAAACGCGCGATGGGATGGCCGTGCACGCCTATCTGCACCGCAAAGAGGGTGTTCCGTCGAATGCGGACTACTGGTATGCGCGCGCTGGAACCGAGTTTCGCCGGAATGAGCTTGCGGACGAGTGGGAAGCGCTGGTCGCGGCGCTCCTGCGGTAGCTTCGTCGCAGATCGGCGGGACGTGCGCTGAGTTGGCAGGCAGGAACCACTGGAACCGCACCGATGCTGTTGCTCAATCGCTCGATCCGCCCAGTTGGGGAGGTGTCGAAAGAGCGAAACGCATAATATGCTACTTCGTACCGCAATACGGTTTGTGTGCGCCTGCGTGTGTCTGACATCACAGCGGCTACTGACCCCGCGGAAGAGACTCACCGTAGCGGTTTTTTATCCTCTGGCCGCGCTGTGAGGCAAAGCGAATGAGTGAACAGAAAATGGTCATTTTGGATGGGAACGAGGCGGCTGCTTCGGTTGCCTATCGGCTTTCTGAAGTAGTTGCTATTTACCCGATTACACCCTCGTCCCCGATGGCTGAATGGGCCGATCAGTGGCGTTCGGAAGGCAAGAAGAATATCTGGGGCGCACAGCCCATTGTGGAAGAACTGCAGAGCGAAGGTGGAGCCGCGGGCGCGCTGCACGGGGCATTGCAGGCGGGCGCGTTTGGCACTACGTTTACCGCGTCGCAGGGCCTGCTGCTGATGATTCCCAACATGTTCAAGATTGCCGGTGAACTGACCCCGGCCACGATGCACGTGACGGCCCGTACGCTGGCCACGCATGCGCTCTCGATCTTTGGCGACCACTCCGACGTGATGGCGTGCCGCTCGACGGGCTGGGCGATGCTGGCGTCGAACTCCGTGCAGGAAGTTGCCGACATGGCGCTGGTGGCGCAGGTGGCGACACTCGAGTCGCACATTCCGTTCATGCATTTCTTTGACGGATTCCGCACCTCGCACGAAGTTGGCAAGATTGTGCCGATCAGCGACGAGACCATCCGCGCAATGATCGACGACAAGCACATTATTGAGTACCGGCAGCGGGCGCTTAGCCCTGACCGGCCGATCATTCGCGGCACGGCGCAGAATCCTGATGTGTTCTTCCAGGCGCGCGAAGCGTGTACGCCGTACCACGCTGCGGTTCCGGGCATTGTGCAGTCGGTGATGGATCGCGTGGCCAAGCTGACGGGCCGCGCTTATCACCTGTTCGACTACTACGGCGCGCCGGATGCCGAGCGGATCATCATTCTGATGGGCTCGGGCGCGGAAGCGGCCGAGGAAGCTGTGGACGCGCTGGTGAAGGCAGGCGAGAAGGTGGGCATGGTCAAGGTCCGCCTGTTCCGTCCGTTCGACAGCAAGGCGTTTCTTGCGTCGCTGCCGGCATCGGTCAAGTCGATTGCCGTTCTGGATCGCACCAAGGAACCGGGTGGCGCGGGCGAGCCGCTCTACCAGGACGTGATGACGGTGTTGGCCGAGCATGCGAACGAACTGAAGTTTGCCACGCCGAAGGTGATCGGCGGCCGCTATGGCCTGTCGTCGAAGGAATTCACTCCGGCGATGGTCAAGGGCATCTATGACGAGTTGAAGAAGCCGCAGCCGAAGAATCACTTCACCATCGGGATCGACGACGATGTCAGCCACACGAGCCTTGACTACGATCCGTCGTTCTCGACCGAGGACGCGAAGACGCACCGCGCGCTGTTTTATGGCCTTGGCTCTGACGGTACGGTGGGCGCCAACAAGAACTCCATCAAGATTATTGGCAGCGAGACGCCGAACTACGCGCAGGGCTACTTCGTATACGACTCGAAGAAGTCCGGTTCGATGACCACCTCGCACCTGCGCTTCGGGCCTAACCCGATCCGTTCAACCTACCTGATCACGCGGGCGAGTTTTATTGCCTGCCACAACTTCTCGTTCCTCGAGAAGATCGATGTGCTCGAGCCCGCGATTCCGGGTGCGGTGTTCCTGCTGAACTCGCCCTACTCGGCAGCCGAGGTCTGGGACAAGCTACCCAAGACCGCGCAGGAAGAGATCATCAAGAAGAAGATCGAGTTCTATGTGATCGACGGCTACGCCGTGGCGCGCAAGGCAGGTATGGGCTCGCGCATCAACACCATCATGCAGACCTGCTTCTTCGCCATCAGCGGCGTGTTGCCGAAGGATGAAGCGATCGAGCAGATCAAGAAGGCCATCAAGAAGACCTACGGCAAGCGCGGCGACGCGGTTGTGCAGAAGAACTTTGCCGCGGTGGATGCGGCTTTGGCACACCTGGAGAAGGTCGCAGTGCCGGCTGCGGTCAATTCGAACTTCGACATCGTAGGCGCCATCACGGGCAATCCGCCGGAGTTCGTGCAGAACGTGTTGGGACAGATTGCCGGTGGCAAGGGCGACCTGCTGCCGGTAAGCGCAATCCCTGCAGGCGGCGCATTCCCGACAGGAACGGCACAGTACGAGAAGCGCAATATCGCGCAGTTTATTCCTGTGTGGGATAAGGAAATCTGTATTCAGTGCGGCAAGTGCGCCATGGTTTGCCCGCACGGTGTGATCCGCGCCAAGGTCTTCACAGCGGATCTGGCGAAAAAGGCTCCGGCAACCTTCAAGACGGCTAAGCCGAAGTGGAAGGCAATGGAGGAGGATCTCTACACACTGCAGATTGCTCCCGAAGATTGCACGGGCTGTGGCGTGTGCGTCGAAGTCTGCCCGGTGAAGAGCAAGAGCGACTCGAGCAAGAAGGCCATCAACATGACGCCGCAGGCGCCGTTGCGCGAGGCCGAGCGCGCGAACTGGGAGTACTTCCTTTCACTGCCCGAAGTAGATCGCAGCAAGATCTCGCACAGCCAGGTGAAGGACCTGCAACTGCTGCAGCCGCTGTTTGAGTTCTCGGGCGCGTGCGCAGGTTGCGGTGAAACGGCTTATGTGAAGCTGATGACGCAGCTGTTCGGCGACAGGCTCTATGTTGCCAACGCGACCGGCTGCTCGTCGATTTACGGCGGCAACCTTCCGACCACGCCCTATACCAAGAACGCGGAGGGCCGCGGACCGACCTGGTGCAACTCGCTGTTTGAGGACAACGCCGAGTTCGGTTTTGGCATGCGCCTGGCTCTCGACCAGCAGAAAGAGTTTGCAGAATCGCTGGTGACACGTCTGGCGGGTTCGATCGGAGAGACGCTGGCGTCTGAGCTTATCTCTTCTCCGCAGAAGACCGAACCCGAGATCAATGCGCAACGCGAACGGGTGAAGGTGCTGAAGGAGAAGCTGGCAACCATCGATTCTTCAGAAGCGCGCAACCTGGCGGCGATTGCCGACACGCTGGTGCGCAAGAGCGTGTGGATCCTGGGCGGTGACGGCTGGGCTTACGATATAGGCTTCGGCGGTCTGGATCATGTGCTCGGCTCTGGCAAGAACATCAATGTGCTGGTGCTCGATACCGAGGTCTACTCGAACACGGGCGGCCAGATGTCGAAGTCAACGCCGCGCGGTGCGGTGGCGAAGTTCGCCGCCAGCGGCAAGGCAAACAGCAAGAAGGACCTGGCGATGGAAGCGGTGAGCTACGGCTCGGTGTATGTGGCCAGGGTGGCGCTGGGCGGCAATGACACGCATGTGATCAAGGCCTTCCAGGAGGCCGAGGCGCACAACGGTCCGTCGATCATCATCGCCTACGCAAGCTGCATTGCACACGGTTACGACCTGGTGCATGGACTGGAGCAGCAGAAGCTGGCTGTGCAGTCGGGCTACTGGCCGCTGATGCGCTATAACCCGGACCTGCGCGAGGAAGGCAAGAATCCGTTCCAGCTTGACTCGAAGGCGCCGGCGATTCCGCTCAAGGAATACACGTATCGCGAAGCGCGCTACACGATGCTGACGCGGAGCAACCCGGAGCTGGCAGCGAAGCTGCTTGCTGAAGCGCAGGACGACGTGGAGCGCCAGTGGCGTGTCTACTCGGCGCGGGCTACCATGCCGGGCCGTGGCGAGACTCCGCATATCGCTCCCGTAGCTAAGGCAGATGAAAAGGCGGCTGTGCAGGCCGGAGGCAAAGAATGATTGACTTTTCTACGCAATATCTCGGGCTCAAACTGAACGGCCCCATCGTTGTTTCGTCGACGCCGCTCTCCGAGTCGCTCGATAACGTTCGCCGGATGGAGGACGCCGGCGCCGCCGCCATCGTGCTGACGTCGCTGTTCGAAGAGCAACTGGCGCTTGAGTCACGCGCTCTGGACGAGGATCTTTCGCGCGGCACTGAATCCTTTGCCGAGTCGTTGGATTACCTTCCGGAGCAGAGCGACTACCGCATGTCGCACGAGGTGTATCTCGAGCACCTGCGGCGGTCCAAGTCAGCGGTGAAGATTCCTATCCTGGGCAGCCTGAACGGCAACACGCCGGGTGGGTGGGTGCGTTTTGCCAAGGATATGGAAGAGGCCGGGGCAGATGCGATCGAACTGAACACCTATGCGTTGGCCACGGATCGGAGCCAGACTTCAAGCGAGATCGAGCTGCAGACGCTGGAATTGGTTGAGAAGGTCTGCCAGGCGGTCAAGGTTCCAGTTTCCGTGAAGCTGTCGCAGTCGTTCACTTCGATTCCGCACTTGGTGGCGCGACTGGAAGACGTGGGAGCGCGCGGTGTGGTCTTGTTCAACCGCTTCTATCAGCCGGACTTCGATATCGAGATGCTGGAAGTGCGGCCAACCCTGCACTTCTCCACGCCCTCGGAACTGCTGCCGCGGCTGCATTGGGCTGCGATTCTCTACGGGCACACCAACATCGACGTTGCGCTGACCGGCGGCGTGCACTCGGCGGACGACGTCTTGAAATGCATTATGGCGGGCGGCAGCATGACGATGATGGCTTCGGCACTGCACATCCACGGCATCGAGCACATTGGACGCGTGCTGGCGGATATGCAGTACTGGCTGGAGAAGCGCGAGTACACATCGTTGTGGGAGACGCGTGGCTGCCTCAGCCGTCGTTCGGTGCCGGATACGTCACCGTTCGATCGCGGCAACTACATCAAGACGCTGAGCTCGTATAGCCTGCGGCAGACGATGGCGGCTTTCTAGGTTCAATTCGATCATTACAACTAAAGCGGCGGCGCACCGAAGCGGTGTAGCCGCCGCTGTTTTTTGCGGAGAAGTTGGCAAGCCAGCGCTGCATCGTTATCATGCGGTGTGAATGATTTGCAGGGGATGTGTATGCGGAAAAAGCTGGTAGGAGTTGGACTGGTTGCTGCCTTGATATCCATTGCGTGCCTGTGCGCGGCACAGACGCCGAAACACTACGAGCCGACGATCGAGTCGCTTGACACTCATCCCCTGCCGCAATGGTATGCGGGTGCGAAGCTGGGGATCTTCATCCACTGGGGCCTGTATTCCGTTCCGGGCTGGGCGCCGCTCACACACCCCGACCACGATTTCTCGTCGGCCGATTACATCAAGTACAACCCGTACGCGGAGTGGTACCTGAACGTGCTTCGGATTCCGGGTTCGCCGACAGAGTCGTATCACAAGGAGCATTTCGGGGCCAACTTTGGATACTACGATTTTGTCCCCGACTTCAATCGTGAGTCGAAGAAGTGGAACCCGGATGCCATGGCTGAGGCGTTCAAGAGCGCGGGCGCGCGCTACGTGGTGCTTACGACCAAACACCACGAGGGCTTCACGCTGTGGCCGAGCACGACACCGAACCCAAGTCCGAGCCTGAAGGCGAGCCAGTTGCACTCTGAGCGGGACATCGTGGGCGAGTTGACCGAGTCGGTGCGCAAGCAGGGTCTCCGGATGGGGTTGTACTACTCCGGCGGCTATGACTGGACATTTAATGCGGGGCCGATTCAGACGAGCTCCGATTATGAAACGGTCAAACCGGAGAGCGAGGCATACGGCAAGTACGCCAATGCGCAGATCCACGAGCTGATCACGAAGTATCATCCAGCGGTGCTGTGGAACGACATCGATTGGCCGAAGACTGGCGACGCGCTGGGCGTGGAAGCGGACTACTACAATGCTGTGCCGGATGGGGTGATTGACGACCGGTTCGGCATCAAACATGCGGACTTCACTTCGCCGGAATACGAGAAGCTCGACAAGATCAGCGAGAAGAAGTGGGAGGAATGCCGCGGGTTGGGTCGTTCTTTTGGCTACAACCGCGCGGAAGGCGAGGCGGAGACGATCGCACCTGCCGAACTCATTGCGCTGCTCGTTGACATTGTGAGCAAGAATGGCAATCTGTTGCTCGATGTGGGGCCGGAAGCAGACGGGACGATTCCCCCGGTGCAGATGTCACGGCTGAAGGCGCTGGGCGCATGGCTTGCTCAGAACGGCGAAGCTATTTTCGACACGACACCCTGGACGCGGGCGGTAGGGAAGAGCGCGGAGGGCGACGATCTGCGCTTCACGCGCAAAGGAGATGACCTTTACGTGACGGTTCTCGGCAAGCCCAAGGCGGAGACCATCACGCTGGTCGATTTGCCTGCAAAGCAGGGTATTGCGATCACACAACTCGGTGATGCACACGAACTGAGCGTAAAGGCAGCGGGCGATCAGGTGCGCATCGCGCTGCATGGGCTGCTCAAAGGCGACTATGCGTACAGCTTCAAACTGACAGGCTACTTGCGCTGACGGGCGGTATCAAGGAGAGATAAGACAGCTTCTTCCAGTGTGCGCTGCGCCTCAGGAAGTGCAGCGCTCACGGTATCGCTGAATGCTTCTCGAAGCTGAAGCGATGCCGCACCGATGGTGAGAAGAAGAGCCTGACCGGGTTGTGCGCTGTAGTAGTCGCGGGCAAGGGCGAGCAATGCGGTGGCGTCGAGATGATGCGTGAACAGGCGAGGAGTCTCCGCTGCCGCCTCGACTGGGGCCAAGGTGACCGACCCCGGTATGGAATTCACGGCGCAGTCAATGAAGAGCACAGTTTGAGCCTCGGCAATTTCTGCCGAGAGTTCAGGCGTCCATTGATGCTGGATGAGGACCCTGACGTTCGGGGAAGCAGAAAATCGCTCCTCTGCCCATGAAGCAAGAAACGGCCCGACGCCATCATCCTCGCGGAGCGTGTTGCCGCAAGCGAGGATGAGGCACCGGGCGATTTCAGTGTTCATACAAGCCAACCGGTTTAGCGAATGGCCTGGTCAACGAGCTCGCCGTCTGAGGAGACCAGCGAGATGGCCAGTGGCATTTGCCCGAGGGCGTGCGTGGAGCAGCTCAAGCATGGGTCGAAGGTGCGGACCACGGCCTCTACTCGGTTGAGAATGCCCTCGGTGAACTTGCCGTTCTTTACGTAATGCCTGGCGGCCTGCAGAACGCCTTTATTCATGGCGTTGTTATTCTGTCCGGTGGCAATGACGAGGTTGGCCCAGGTGATGAGGCCGTTCTCGTCGACCTTGTAGTGGTGGTGGAGTGTGCCGCGAGGTGCTTCGGCCTGCCCCGTGCCTTCCAGCCGGTTGACGCCGGCAGTGGCGCGCACATGCTTGTCGAGGATGAGCGGGTCGGTGAGGATCTGCTCGATCTTCTCGATGCCGTAGAGGATGTCGATGAGTCGCGCGTGGTGGTAGTAGAACGAGCTTTGCACCGGTCCGAGGGCGAGTTGTTTGAACTGCTTCAACTCGATGTCGGCCAGAGGCGTGCCCATGGACTGGGCGATGTTGAGCCGAGCCAGAGGGCCTACACGATAGCTTCCCTCGGGGTAGCCGAGCGGCTTGTAATAGGCGAACTTGGTGTAGCTGTACGGCTCGACAGCTTCGCCGATTACCTCAGGGAACTGATTGGACGTGATGCCGTCGGCCACGATGCCGCCGCGCGGATCGATGAGCCGCAGCGCGCCATCTGTGAATTCGACTGATTCGTCTTCGTTAATGAGCCCCATGAACAACGACGGGAAGTTGGCGAAGACGTCCGCCTCCGGTTTGAAGGAGTCGGCGATCTGCTTATACCAGTCGAGAGCCAGCTTGATGTTGGCATAGGCCTCAGGAATCATACCGAGGATTTCGTCTCGCTTGGCTTGCTCCAGCGGCTCGGTGACGCCGCCGGGGATCACCCAGCCGGGATGAATGCGCTTCTTGCCGAGCAGCTCGATGATGTGCTGGCCGAAGCGCCGAAGGGCTACGCCACCGCGACCGAGTTGTGGGTTGGCTCCCACCACGCCGAAGAGATTGCGCGTGGCGGGGTCGGATTCCATGCCCAGAAGCAGGTCGGGCGAGGAGAGATAGAAGAAGCTCAGCGCGTGCGACTGGATCATCTGCGCCAGGTTGAGCATGCGCCGCAACTGCGCGGCGGTATGCGGAATCCGGACGGACATGATGGCTTCGCAGGCTTTGGCTGAGGCGATGAGGTGGCTGACGGGGCAGATGCCGCAGATGCGCGCCATGAGGCTGGGCATCTCATAGAACGGCCGGCCCTCAGAGAACTTCTCAAAGCCGCGCACCTGGGTGACATGGAACTGGGCATTCTCGACGTTGCCCTGGTCGTCGAGATAGACGGTGATCTTGCCATGTCCTTCGAGGCGGGTTACTGGATCAATTGTGATGGTCTGGCTCATAGGTCAGGCTCCAAATCGTGTGAGGGCCGGAATGTCCAGCGGCTCACCAGTTACGAGCGCAGTCAACGCCGTGTGGAAGGTGTCGGCCGAAGGCGGACAGCCGGGCAGATAGACGTCCACCTTGACGAATTCATGGATGGGACGCACCGTGCGCAGCAGTTGAGGTACGACGATGCAGGGAATCTGTTGCTGCTCATCCGCGTTCTCAATGTAGGCGCGTTCCAAAATGGCCGTTGGTCCGATGGGGTTGCGCATCGAAGGCACGTTGCCAGCGATGGCGCAGTCGCCCATGGCGACCAGCAGCTTGGAGTGGGCGCGAATCTTCTTGATCTTCTTTTCGTCGTCCACTGAAGCGACTGCACCCTCCACGAGGGCAATGTCGACCTGGTCCGGGAATTCCTTGGTGTCCACGATGGGGCTGTAGACGACATCGACCAGTTCGGCCAGGGCAAGGAGCCGCTCATCCATGTCGAGGAACGACATGTGACAGCCGGAACATCCGTCCAGCCAAACTGTTGCGAGTTTCAACTTGCTCATTGCGCCTCCCTCATCATGTTCAAATACGGCAGGAAGTCAGGATTCTTCGGCTGATCCGCACCGATCTTGCTCTTGTCGAACAGTGCTCCGGTGGGGCACGCCTGGACGCATTTGCCGCAGCGCGTGCAACTCGAGCTGCCCCAGTTCTCGTGGAGGTCGCTGATGATCATGGTGTCGATGCCGCGTCCCATCAGGTCCCACACGTGGGCGCCTTCCACTTCGGCGCACACACGTACGCAGCGCGTGCAGAGGATGCAGCGATTGTGGTCAGCGGTGAAGCGCTCATGCGAGGCATCCACGGTAAGCTCGGGGTTGCGATAAGGCAGCCGCACATGCGTAACACCCTGGCTTTGCGCGAGTGCCTGCAACTCACAGTTTCCGTTGGCTACGCAGACCGAGCAGATGTGGTTGCGCTCTGCGAACAGCATCTCGAGGATGGTGCGGCGGTGCTTCAGCAGCCGCTCGGACTTGGTGGTGACTTCCATGCCTTCTTCAACGGTGGCGACGCAGGCAGGAAGCAGCTTGTTGAGACCCTTGATTTCTACCATGCAGAGACGGCAGGCTCCGACATCGGTCAACCCGTCAAGGTGACAGAGTGTGGGAATTTCGATGCCGTTCTCTTTCGCGACTTCGAGAATCGTCTGGCCGGCACGGGCGCTCACATTCTCGCCGTCGATGACTAGTGTTTTTACGTCTACGGTGGCGCTCATGCTAACACCTCCAGACCATGTTCAGCGGCCAGAGCTGCCTTCATGTTGCACACGCCGGCCGGACAGCGCTTGTGCATAATGTGTTCGATGTACTCGTTCTTGAAGTAGCGCAGCGTGCTGAGCACCGGGTTGGGCGCAGTCTGGCCGAGACCGCAGAGACTGGTCTCCTTGATGGTGCCGCAGAGGTCGACCAGAAGGTTCAGGTCGTCCATTGTGCCGGCGCCGGTGCAGATGCGCGTCAGCAGGGTGTACATCTGCGCCGTGCCCGCGCGGCAGGGAATACATTTGCCGCACGACTCGGTCATGCAGAACTCAATGAAGAAGCGCGCGACGTTGACCATGCAGGATGTATCGTCCATGACGATCATGCCGCCGGAGCCCATCATGGAACCGGCTTGAATGAGCGACTCGTAGCTGACTTCGATATCGAGGTGCTCTTCTGGAATGCAGCCGCCGGAAGGACCGCCGGTCTGCACGGCCTTGAACTTGTGGCCATCCGGCACGCCACCACCGATGCCCTCAATGATCTTGCGCAGAGTGATGCCCATGGGTACTTCGACGAGGCCGGTGTTGGTGATCTTTCCGGTTAGTGCAAAGACCTTGGTGCCCTTGCTCTTTTCTGTGCCCTGGCTGGCGAACCACTTGGCGCCCTTGCGCAGAATCGGAGCGATATTGGCGAACGTCTCCACGTTGTTGATGAGGGTGGGGCGTCCCCACAATCCGCTTACAGCGGGATAGGGCGGACGCGGCTTCGGCATTCCCCGCCGGCCTTCAATCGAGGCGATCAGCGCTGTCTCTTCGCCGCAGACGAAGGCGCCTGCTCCGAGACGAATCTCCACATCGAAGTTAAAAGGTGTGTTGCAGATGTTGTTGCCCAGCAGGCCGCGCCGGCGCGCATCGCGCAGGCAGGCCGTGAGGCGAGAAACCGCCAGAGGATATTCAGCACGCACATAGACGTAGCCCTTGCTGGCGCCCACGGCATAGGCCGCGATGGCCATGCCTTCGAGTACACGCTGCGGATCGCTTTCAAGTACGCTGCGATCCATGAATGCGCCGGGGTCGCCCTCGTCGCCGTTGCAGATGACGTACTTGACGTCACCGCCTGCCTTGGCGACTGTGCCCCACTTGAGGCCAGTGGGATAACCGCCGCCGCCACGGCCGCGCAGGCCACTCTCGGTGATCTGCTTGATCACATCCTGCGGCTTCATTTCCGTCAGTGCAGTGACCAGCGCCAGGTAGCCATCGCGAGCGATGTAGTCGTCAATTCTCTCAGGGTCAATGTGGCCGGAGTTCTCGAGGACCACGTGCACCTGCTGATCGAAGTGTTCGCGCAGGTCGCACTGCAGTTCCTTTACCGGCTCGGCACCGAGGCTCGCAACCACAGCTTCTGCGTGGCTCGCGTTGACGTGCTGGTAGAGGATTTCATCGGGGTCGACCAGCACCAGAGGACCTGCTGCGCACAAGCCCATGCACCCGGTGCGACGCACGAAAGCGTTCTTTCCCGATGCCGTGACCGCCTTGGCGAGCGCATCCTTCAGTTGATCTGAGTGCTGGCTCAGGCAGCCAGTGCCCATACAGACGTTGATTTCCTGATCGAACTTGTCGTTCTCAAGCCAGACGGATTCGGCAATCTGTTCCAATTCTTCGATGTTCATTCGACCGCCCACCTTTCCAGCTGTTCGAGCATCTGCTCGCCGTTCATCTGGCCCTGCAACTCACCATCCGTGAGCACCACAGGGGCGCGGCCGCAGGCACCGACGCAGCGCGCAGTCATGAGGCTGATCTTGCCGTCCCTGGTGGTTTGCCCGTGTGCGATGTTGAGATGTTCCTCGGCCGAGGCCACCAGCTTGTCTGTGCCCTTGATGTAGCAGGCGGTGCCGGTGCAGATGGTCATGGTGTGCTTGCCGGGCGGTTTCAGGCTGAAGTAGTGATAGAAGGTCACCACACCGTAGGCCTGGCTGAGAGGCACGCGCAGCGACTGGGCCACAAAGCGGATCGCGTCATCGTCGAGGTATCCAAACGATGACTGCACAGTGTGGAGGGTTTCAATTAACGCGTGACGGGCGAAGCCATTTTTGCGCATCGTGCCGTTCACGATCTTCCAACGTTTGTCGTCGCTAGGTAGCGGCGGTGGTGCGAATGCTGGCACAGTTCCTCCCGACCCAGATTTCGAATGCGCTTCAATCATGCTTCGAAATTCTGCGAATAGTCTAGCTTTGTTCTACGTTTGCGAGGCCGTATCAATCCGTGATACTCGTCACGAGGTGCGGGAGACGATCCCATCTGGTGGAATAATTTAGAGACAGCGCGTGTTGGTTAGGCGGGTAAAGTAAGTGAATTCTCAGACATGAAGGCAAGCTGCAATAATGGCCCACGGCGTTGTAACAGGCTGCTGGTGTCCTCCCCTGGGCATGGGCGAGCCGGACGCGGATTCGACGGAGGTTGGGAATGAAGGGTGTCTTCGTGGTGGGTGCTGGCCCCGCCGGCATGTTTGCAGCGCGCCGCCTGGCGCTGGCAGGCTATGAGGTTTGCGTGTTCAATCGCGATATCCGGCCCGGTGGTTTGGCGCAATACGGCATTTATCCTCTGAAGACCAAGATGAAGTCCGGGCTGCGGAAGCAGTTCGAACAGGCGCTAGCCCTGCCCAATGTGCACTACTTTGGCCACGTGCAGATTGGTGAGTCCTACGACCTTTCGCTGGCCGAGTTGGAATCGTTCCGTCCGGCGGCGATTCTGTTTGCCTCGGGCGCGCAGGGAGCCAAGAAGCTGGGGCTGCAGGGCGAGAACGCTTATGGCGTGTACGCGGCCAAGGATTATGTCTATCACTACAACCAGCTTGAATCGCACGTGAGCCGTGATTTTTCAACGCATCGGCACATTGCTGTGGTGGGCGTGGGCAACGTGGCCATTGATGTAGCTCGCTGGCTGCTGGAAGACAAGCCTGCCAAGCATACGCAGAGCGTGGTGATTGTGGCGCGGCGCGGCCCGCTGGACGTGAAGTTTGACGCGAAGGAAATCGAGCACGTAGAGCCGTATATCTCGCGCAGAGAGCTTGTTACAGAACTGGAACGCGTACGCGCCCGCTGTGCGCGTGTAGGACAGGACGCCGCACCGGATACGGTGATTGCAAAGCACTTTCCGCATCTGGACGAGGTGGGAAGCGAGCCGGCAGTGCCCAGGCTTCGCTTCCGCTTCCTCTCCTCACCCAAAGCGTTTGTGCCGAACCGCGAAGGGCGTGTGCAGCTGCTCATCCTTGCCGATAACGAGCTGGTGCAGAATGCGGACGGCAGCGTCGCGGCGCGCGCAACCGATGAGCAGGCGGTGCTGGATGTCGACACTGTGTTGTTTGCGATTGGCGACCGGCACGACCCGGGAATCGGGCTGCCGATGGGGCCGGAGGGCTTTGCAGTGAAGCCGGCAGAACAGCCGGATGCAGCTTCCTACGAGGTGTGGGATCCGGCGGAAGGGCGCGTGCACCCCGGTCAATTTGTGATGGGATGGGCGCGCAGGGCCAGCACCGGGCTGGCCGGACTGGCGCGCCACGACGGAGAGGCAGGAGCGGAGCGTGCGCTGGGGTATCTGAGCACAGTGGCTGATCCGGGAACGATGAGCGTGGAGCAGATTCACGAACGCATCGCTGCCAAAGGCATCCGCGTGGTGGACAAGGAAGAGCTAGGGCTGCTGGCGCGGGCAGAGGAGCGACGGGGCCAGGTGGACGCGCCGAATTCATTTCATTTGATCGAAGAAGGCGCGATCTTGCAGGCGATCGATGAAGAGCGTGCGCTGGAAGCTCTGGAGGTCTCCGCAGGCGGAGCGACTTAACTAAGGGATGGGAGCTTGTCCGAGATGCCAAGCAGGAAGATGAGTCCGATGCCGCAGCTATAGATGGCCCCTGTCCATGCGATTGCGTAGTAAAAGCGCGGGTGCTGCCCAGTGGCGCGGAAGGCGCCGCCCATCGATGCGGTCATGAGCGCGTTCATTGCTACCAGGCCGACCGCAAAGGCTGCAAGGCCGAGCATGCCACGCGAGGTGCCGCCCAGATTGGCGGTCAAGAAGAAGAGCGCAAGCTGGCTGGGAGTCTCTGCCCCGACGCCGTGCAGCACGCCGATGAGAAAAACTGACTTGCCGCTGTAGATCCAGCGGAAGCGCTCCGGTTTGGGGGCTGATGGATTCCGGAGGCGGCGCGCACGCCAGGTCATCCAGAGCACACCGTTGATGGCGATGGCCAGGCGGCTTTCGATGCGGCTGTGCGTGTGGCCGTGCGCATCTTTGCGCAGAATGCCGGCGACGACGCCGATGCCCAGCACGATGAGGGTGAGACCGATGAGACGCTCGGTCCAGTGATCGATTCCCTCGGGTAGTCCCAGATGTAGTTGCAGGACCGCAACTCCCAGTGCAGCAACGGTAAAGGCGTGGCCGAGGGCATAGGTCATGCCCAGACGGAGGCCTTTCCACCAGCTGCGTTGCACTGCCGTGATGTCGGAGATGGCGGCCAGATGGTCATAGTCGAAGCCATGACGGAGCCCCAGCACCAGGCAGGAGCCGAGAGCGGCATCAAGTTTCCAGTCTCCGAGGAACGGTGTCACGCAGCCCAGTATAGAGCAGACGACGTTCCGCTGGCGTGCTGTATGTCACTCAAGCGCGGGTACCTCTCCTCTCGGGCCGCGCATTTGGCGCATACGCTATTCTTTTGACTGCGATGCGAGGCGACGCCGCTTGAGCCCAGACTGCCAGACTGAATCCAACTCCCAGGATGCGCGTATGCGGCGCGGTGTGCTGGTGCGCGGCGTGGTGCAGGGGGTTGGATTTCGTCCGTTTGTCTACCGCCTGGCGACGGAAGAGGGGCTTGCCGGATCGATCGGCAACGACACGGATGGCGTGACGATCGAACTGGAAGGGCCGCCGGCGCGGATCGACGCGTTTCTGCTTCGGTTGCCGGCTGAGTTGCCGCCGCTGGCACGGATTGATGCTGTAGCTGTCCGCGACCTGCCGGTTAAGCGCGAGTCAGGTTTTCGCATTGTTTCAAGCCAGGTGAAGGGGCAGGTAAGTACCGGAATTCCGGCGGATGCGGCTACCTGCGCGGACTGCCTGCGCGAGCTTTTGGACCCTGGCGACCGGCGGTTTCGCTATCCATTCTTGAACTGCACCAACTGCGGTCCCCGCTTCACCATTACTCGGCGTATTCCTTACGACCGCCCGCAGACCTCGATGGCGGTGTTTCCCATGTGCCCTGCGTGCCAGGCGGAGTACGATGATCCGCTGAATCGGCGATTTCATGCACAGCCCAATGCCTGCTGGGAGTGCGGCCCTCGGGTCTGGCTTGAGTCGCCAGAGGGCAATCGAATCCTTGTCCACGATCCGATTGCCGACGCGATTGAACGGCTGGTTGGCGGTGAGATTGCCGCTATCAAAGGCATCGGGGGGTTCCACCTGTGCGTCGACGCGACCAATGAAGCGGCCGTGACGCGGTTGCGTGCGCGCAAACATCGCTATGGCAAACCGCTGGCCGTGATGGTGCGAGACATGGAGGCGGCTCGTGCTTTGTGTCAGCTAACGCCGGAAGAAGAGGCGCTGCTGCAGACCCCGGCCCGGCCCATTGTGCTGGCGCGGGCCTGTGTGAAGAACGGGATTGCTGCGTCGGTCGCGCCGGGTATTCCGTGGCTGGGGGCCTATCTCCCTTACGCGCCGCTGCAGCATTTGTTGTTTACCGATGCGCGTGTGCGCGCACTGGTGATGACCTCGGCGAATCTGAGCGAAGAGCCGATCGCCATCGACAACGATGAGGCGCGCACGCGGCTGGGCAGGATAGCGGATGTGTTTGTGATGCACAATCGCGAGATTCTGCAGCGCTGCGACGACTCGGTTGCGGCGGTGGTTGATGGATCTGCTCAACTGGTGCGCCGTGCACGCGGATTTGTGCCATTGGGGTTGGAGTTGCCCTTTGAGACGCCGCCACTGCTGGCGGTTGGTGGGCACCTGAAGAATGTATTCGCGCTGGCGCGTGGGCGGTCTGTTTACCAAAGCCAGCACCTGGGGGATTTGGAGAATCTCACGGGACTTGAGTTCTTCAAGCACTCGCTCGATCACCTAATGCATACGTTTGAGATTGAGCCGCGCAGTGTCGTCCACGATCTGCACCCGGGCTATCTTTCGACTACGTGGGCGAAGCAATGGGCTGCAGAGCGGGGATTGCCGATACATGCCGTGCAGCATCACCATGCGCATGTTGCCGGGTGCATGGCAGAGCATGGCCTTACAGGGCCTGTGATCGGACTGAGCCTGGATGGAACCGGCTACGGAACGGACGGGCGCATCTGGGGCGGAGAGGTGCTGATTGCCCGGCTCAGTGGCTTCGAACGATTCGCGCACCTTGAGTACGCGCCGATGCCAGGTGGAGAAGCGGCGATTCGGGAGCCTTGGCGCATGGCGCTGGGAGCGCTGCATACAGCCGGGTTCGATGTGGCGTCGCCGGAGATATCGAGCCTGGTCGGCGCGAGTTCGAAGGACGCCCGTCTGTTACTGCGCATGATGGAGAGAAGCATTAACTCGCCATTGACTTCAAGCTGCGGCCGGCTCTTCGACGCGGTGGCGGCTGTGGTTCTGCAACGGCGCGTGGTGGATTATGAGGCGCAGGCGGCCATTGAACTCGAAGGCATTGCGATCGACGAGCCGGATGTGTCCGGCTATGCGACGGAGCTGATCGACGGGGATTTTGAACGGGGTCGGCCCGCGCTCATTCGTGTTGTCCAGCTTTGGTCAGAACTGCTTGCTGATCTGGATTCCAGTATGTGCAAGGAACGCGTCGCTGCACGGTTCCATGCAGGCATCGCCGCGGCGTTTGTGCAGGCTGCGGTGCGGGCGCGTGCGGGCAGTGGAGCGAAGCAAGTGGTGATGAGTGGCGGATGCCTGCACAATCGAAGACTGGCACGGCTGCTGCGCGAGGGGCTGCATGCTGAGGGGTTCGCAGTCTACCAGCATCTCCGCGTGAGTCCCGGAGATGGAGGCCTGAGCTATGGACAGGTTGTGGTGGCCGCGGCAATTCTGGATGGGTCCGTGCAAAGGGAACGTCGCGGAGACAGCAAAGAATGATGAACTTGCGAGAAGGCGCATGGCTCTTTTGCCGCGCTCTGACCGGGGTGTTGAGCATGGTTGTTTCCATGCATGGGTTCTACTCGCTGTGGGCAGTCGATTTGCGTTTTAACACGCTGTGGGCCGTGCTGTACTGCGCGATTCCCGCTTGCAGCTTTCTGGTGTTTCTGTTCGTCAGATCGCAGCGAATGCAAGTCGCGCTTCAAGCCGTGGTTGCGCTTGGCTATCTAGGCGTCTATTCCATGCTGAGCTGGAGAACGTGCGCGGCGCTTGGGTACTGCGAGAGTGTGGGGGCTGTTGTGCTGCGCATCATGGTGACACGTCCGGTGGAAGCGGCGATTGCCGTTGTGCTTCTGACTGCACTTACAGGGTGGGTCGACGGAGAAGGGAATCGCACTTCACAAGCTTGAGTCTGAGGCGAAGATGGCGAAGCGGCGTAACATTGTGAACACGCCGCTTCAACACATTAGCCAAGCAGACGAACCAACTCCTGTGCCTCGTGCCTTGGGCCAAGAATTGAAATGCGGGGAATGCGGCCGCGGACCATTGCGACTTCGTCGCAACGATGCAGACGCGGGCAGCTTTGGCAGTCCTTGAAGATCTTGTCCGGTAGTTCGGCCTTGTCTTCCACAGTTCGGAAGCCGAACTTGAAGAAGAAGTCAGGGATCCGCGTAAACAGGCAGACAGATTGAATTCCGTGTTGCTCGGCTTCCTCGATCAGAGCGCCCAGAATGCGGCCGCCTGCGCCCTGGCCTTTGGCCTCAGGCTTGACGACGATGGAGCGAACCTCAGAAAGATGCGGCCCGTACAGGTGCAGGGCGCCGCATCCGAGGAAGACGCCAGCATCAGACTCGGCGACTGTGAAGTCACGGATGTTCTCGCAAATCTCCGCGAAGTGGCGCTTGAGCAAAGTGCCGTCGCCGGAGAGAGAGTTGACCAGGTCGTAGACGTTCGAGGCGTCCTGTAGCAGCGCCTTACGCACCAACATGGACAACCTCCTGCGTGAGTGCGCGTACACGCCGGGATGCTTCCACCAGAGCCTGGCGCACGCGCGTGCGCGCAGTGCCGCCCAGAACGTCGTGGCAGTCGAGCGTCGCCTCTACCGTAGCTGCCGCGAAGAAATCGCGATCGAACTCCTCGCCGAACTGGCGCAGCTCATCGAGCGACAACTCGCCGAGTTCCACGCCTTTGTCGATGGCAAAGCGAACGGCGTGGCCAATTTTTTCATGCGCGGTGCGGAAGGGCACGCCCTTATGCACGAGATAAGTTGCAGCAGCCATCGCGTTCAGATAGCCGGACTCCGCAGCTTCACCCATGCGCGCGAAACTGAACTGGAGCGCTGCGGTGAAGCGCGCTACAAGCGTCAGCATCTGCGGCACGAATTCGACGGCGAATGCCGGCTCCTGAGTCTCCTGCATGTCCTTATTGTAGGCGAGAGGCAGACCTTTCAACTGCAGTGTCACGGTCTCCGCCGCTCCGTGAATCCGGCCCACCTTGGCACGCAGCAGCTCGGTGAGATCCGGGTTTTTCTTCTGCGGCATCGCACTTGAGCCAGTCGAAAAGGCTTCCGGCAACAGGACAAATCCGAACTCCGCCGTAGCGAAGAGGGTGATTTCCTCAGCGAAGCGGCTCAGGTGCAGCCCGACAAAGGTTAGCGACTGCAGGTATTCGAGAATGAAGTCGCGATCGCTGGTCGCGTCCATTGAGTTGGGTGTGGGCGCGGTAAAGCCCAGCTCATGCGCGGCGATGGTCCGGTCGAGCGCGAGGGTGGCTCCGGCCACAGCTCCAGAGCCTAGCGGGCAATAGTTCAGTCGTGCGGCGCAATCCTGCAAACGCGTTGCGTCGCGCAGAGCCATCTCTACATATGCCTGTAGCCAATGCGCGACCAGGACAGGCTCCGCACGCTGCAGATGCGTGTAGCTTGGCATGACTGCATCTCCGGCGCTTTCAGCTTGTGCAAGCAGGGCTTGGCACCAGGCTGCGAGGCCCTTAACGACGGCGTTGATCTGCTCGCGAACATAGAGGCGAAGGTCCGTTGCAATCTGCTCGTTGCGGCTGCGGCCGGTGTGCAGCTTGAGTCCGAGCGAACCAACACGGTCAACGAGCGACAATTCGACAAAGTGGTGGATATCCTCCGCGGCGGGATGCGTACGCACCTCTTCCTTACCCTCATCGGTGGCGTGCGCTGCGGCAATGGAGTCAAGAGCTGCGCGCAGTTCTCCGGCCTCGTGCGCTGTGAGCACGCCGGCGGCGCAAAGGGCGGAGGCATGAGCCTTGCTAGCAGCAACCTCCTGCTGGAGAAGCCGCCAGTCAAAGACGATAGAACGCTGCCACTGCTCGAACTCCGCATCAAGCGGCTCGCGA
>WSSedB1CaDRAFT_10000270_pt1 | contig 23571 bp, 23 predicted proteins | sample WetSurSB1Cattail_FD_9460 | JGI IMG/M metagenome (IMG submission 9460)
CAAAAGATAAAAGTTAACAGATAAACATCTGATTATGAAAAAAATTAAAATGGGTATGATAGGAGGCGGGATTGGCGCCTTCATTGGAGATGCACATCGTCGTGCATCGAGGATATGTAACGACTTTGAACTTGTTGGTGGTGTTTTTGACGCCGACTATGAAAAGAGCAAACTGTTTGCAAAAAATGAAGGTATCAGTCCCGACAGATGTTATAAAAGTGTTGATGACCTCATTAATGCAGAGTCAGCTTTACCCTCTGACTCCAGGATGCAGGCAGTATCAATAGTTACTCCAAACTCACTGCATTTTCCTTTTGCCAAGAGCCTTCTGAGTGCAGGATTTAATGTAGTCTGCGAAAAGCCTATGACCTTAACTGTAACGGAAGCTGAAGAGCTGGAAAAACTGGTGGCAGACAAAAAGCTTACCTTTGCATTGACCCATACATACACCGGATATCCTATGATCAGGGAGATGAGGGATCTGATTTCGAAAGGTCTTCTTGGTACAATTCAACGTATTGATGCCCAGTATTATCAGGGTTGGATAAATTCTATAATTCATGGAACAGGCAGCAGAATAACAGGGGTCTGGAGACTCGATCCCAAACATGCAGGTGCCAGCAGTTGTATGGGTGATATAGGAGTGCATGCTTTTAACCTTATAGAATATACAACGGGACTCAAGGTAAAGGAAGTACTTTCCGACCTTAATCCGGTAAAAGAGGATATCGAACTCGATCTTGACGGAACCGTTTTATTGCGTTTCAATCAAAACCTGAAAGGTGTCATTAGAGCCAGTCAGGTTTGCGGAGGAGAAGAGAATAACTTAACAATAGCGGTATACGGATCAAAGGCCAGTCTGAAATGGGCACAGGAGGATCCAAACTTTCTCTACATGCTTAGTGATTCAGAACCTACCAGGGTATTCAAACCGGCACATGGATATAACGAACAGCTTGCCGAGAGCAGTCATACTATGCCATCGGGCCATCCTGAAGGAATTTACGAGGCTCTTGCCAATATTTATAAAGGAACAGCTAAATCAATTAGAGGTGAGAAATTTATTCCAGGGGAATTCCCGACTGTTCATGACGGAGTAAGAGGAATGAAATTCATTCACGCAGTTGTTGAGTCAAACAAGGAAGGAAATATCTGGATTAAAGTATAGTCTTTTTCTCGCAAAGACGCTAAGGGCCTTTTTGCGACTCTGTGCCTTAGCGTGAAATTACAAATTATTAACGATTCTGGTAATGCCGTTCTTAATCAATGCATCATTAAAATTGATTAATAATCCAAGTTTAATACCTGTAATTTTCAGATAAGTCAATAGCTGTTTTGGATGTACTGGAGCAATTATCTCAACTGATTTTAATTCTATTATAACTTTATTTTCAACTATAAGATCTGCCCTGAATCCTAACTCCATTTTCAACTCTTCCCAGATTACAGGTACTGCTTTCTGACGTTCGACATTCAATCCAAGCTTAGTAAGTTCAAAATACAATATTTCTTCATAAACTGACTATAGCAAACCAGGTCCTAACTTGGTATGAACCTTATAAGCTACATCTACAATAGTTTTTGATAGTTCGTTTTCTGTCATGACCATTTTGTTTTCACGCAAAGACGCTAAGACGCTAAGGGCCTTTTTGCGACTCTGCGCCTTAGCGAGAAATATATTCAACTAATTACTTTGTTTCTTGTCTTTATCAAACCAGATAACTTTCTGTTCCGGAATATGAGGTTGGCCAATAATGTTCCTATAAAGATCAGGTCTTCTGGCTTTTCTATATCGGGCTCCACCAGCCTGAATGAGTTTTTCGGGAGTAATTGTTGCTGAAACAAAATCATCACCAAGAGTCCTGCATTCAGCTATAATATCGCCAAAAGGATCTATGATCATTGAACACCCATTCTTTAACTGATCGTCATCCATTCCTATCGGATTTGAGAACACCACATAAATACCATTATCATAGGCTCTCGACGGGAGCCATTTCATCAGCCAATCCCTTCCTTTCATGCCATCAAATTCTAACCTGAGTGATGTAGGATCAGTATCTCTGTTTCTCCATAATTCCGGATCAACGAAACCTGCTCCCGGACGTGTAGAAGGAGTACACATAGTGACATGAGGCATAAAAATTATATCAGCTCCCAAAAGGGCTGTTGCTCTAACATTCTCAATAATATTGTTATCGTAACAAATCAAAATTCCGCATTTCCAGCCATTAAGATCGAAAATACAATAGCTGTCACCCGGCGTCAGATATGGATTTATGAAAGGATGAAGTTTCCTGAAACTTGCGACTAATCCATTTTTGTCAACACAGACATATGTCTTATATAGTTTCTTTGAAATGTCTTTCTCAAAGAGTCCGGCCAGTATAACAATATTGTTTGTTGACGCTATTTCTGTCAGTCTCGTAATACTAGATCCACCAGGGATATATTCTGCAAGATCATTCATTTCCTCTCTTGAGAGATGCCTGGCAAATGAATAACCAGTAACTGAACATTCATGAAACGCTATAGCATGGCAACCCTCCTTTGAAGCCTTCCTTGCCAGGTTTTCAATTCTTGACAGATTGAACTCTTTGTCACCGCTCCGGTTTTCAAACTGGGCAGTAGATATTTTAATTTTATCCATTATTACAGCCAATCATCGGGCTGATTGGACATATATAAACTATTTTTTCTTTTTCAGAAGAAAGAAAGCCGCACCGCCTACTATCACTACTGCTCCAACAATAATTGCTATTGTAACAACGGGACTTTTACTTTTTGCATCCTCTACCGGATAATAATAAGTAGGTTTTGCATTGGTATCCATGTTAACGGTATCTTTCTTTGGTCTGGGTTGCTCCTGTCCTGCTGCCACACTAAATCCGGTAATAAAAAGAAGCACTGTCATTGATAATACTAAAACTGATTTTTTCATCTTGAAACTTATTTTAAATTAATTAATCGTGTTTGCCAGCTCATCATACTTCTTAGCAACATCCGGATTTGTTTTCCTGTAAGTATCAGCCATCGAAATTATTGCCGGCTTATATCGTGGATTCATATTCAGGCACGTCATTAGTAATTCACGGGCTCTTATAACATCCTTGTCGATCAATAATTCAGATAACCTGACATATGCTTCAAAGTACTTTCTGTCAGCTTTAATAACTCTTTCGTAGTAAGCTATTGCCTCTTTTGTTCTTTTCTGAGAACATGCTATGTTCCCAAGGTACATGAGGATAGGTTCGAAATCAGGGTTAATCTCCAATCCTCTTTTCAAAACAGAATCAGCTTTCTGATACTGTCCATCGTTAAATAAAGCTGCTGCAAAATTATAAAAAATCATTTCATCGCGATCATCAATTTTTAAAGCTTTTTCAAAGTAATCTATTGCCACCTTATTTCTTCCTTCATTAAGAGCGAGATAGCCATAATAGTCATCCTTAGATTTCCTTTTAAGCACAGCGCCAACCGGGACCTTGTCGGCATAAATAACATGAATGGCATTCTCAGGAGGCCAGATTTTATTTCTAAGCTGAAAAGGAGATACATACCTGTTGGCTACAATCGCATAATCCCAATCCGACTGGCTTCTTTCCTCATACCTGAAATATGAAGTCTCAATTTCAGGATGATTGCGAAACAACCATTCCACCGAATATGTGGCCTTAACCTTTATTTTACCAGTTACAGGTTTTGTTTTCAGATAATCTATAAGCCATTTTGAAGCTTCAGTCTGACTCACATAATAATAATCCGTTTCATAATTCGAGTAGGCTCCTCTTAATCCTCCCACAAATTGATTATAATATAAATAATAGAAGTGTGGGTTGTTAAACATAAATTTCAGTGGATGTATTGAAAGAACGACGAGGAACAGTGCCATTACCCATTTTAAGTATCTGTTTTTCAGAAAGTCAAAAACATTATGGTAACCAATTGCTGACAATAGAATAATTCCGGGGTAAATAAACAGAAATTGCCTCCAAGAAGAGTAGATATTAGACTTCTCATAAACCACGAAGATAACAGGAAACAGAACCGAGAAAATTACCAGTCCATAATACAATATCTTTTCAGCATTCGCTTTAAATCTTATAAACCCACAGAATAGCACAAGTCCGGTCAGAACAATAATTGGTATAGTAATTAACATCGATTTTGGAAGATAATACCAGGGCATATAATCTGACCATTCGACTTTACCATCAAAGATCTGGCGAAAAGTTGAAGGAAAATGAGCCATAACCTTATAGGATTCTATGACATTCTTAAAAGGTCCGTGAAGTGCAAATGGCCATAATAAAATACCCAGAAACCAGGAAATGACAGAAATAGATAATATCCAGAATAATTTTGTTCTGATTTCGGCTAAATCAAATTCATTATCTCTCAGGTATTTAAAAAGATAAAAAATGAAGAAGAAAAAGAAGAGATAACATATGGATATCAGTCCGCCGGCCCTGATACTTATGGAAAAAGCGATGCTTAAGCTAAGGAGTATTAAATTGCTGTAGGAGTTTTTCCTGCCTGATTTCAGAAATTTAAAAGCAAAAAAGATACCTGAAATATAAGCAAGAGCAAACGGAATATCTTTCAGGTTGTTTTGTGTGTGCCCGATGAAAGTAGGTGAAACTGCAAACAGTACCAGGACAAGAATGCCTGCTCTGTAGTCCGTCAGCCATACGGCGAAGAGCGCAGTCAGAAAAATGACAAGCCATCCGGCGATAGTACTCATGATATGCCGGAAACCATAAATATTATCAATTTTAAACCACTTTATCAGGATTGTGACAATATTGTCATATGACTGGCCATAGTACTTCAGGTTTGTAACCGGAGTGTTCAAAGCTGACTTATCTTCTCCATGAGAAGCAAAATAGTCATAAACCGCCACAGAATGATCGTAATGAAGTACTTCATCACAAGTGATGCCTGCATTTTTGCTCAATATCAGCATCAGAATAAGAAGACATACAGAGGATAAATTAAAAATATATTTTAATCTTATCTCATTCATCATTTTTCCTGACTGGCATCGTAGAATTTCTTGACAAAATAGACCGGACGGTTTTGAGATTCTTTATAGTTTCTGTAAACATATTCACCAAGAATTCCCATGAAAATCAACTGAATAGAGCCCAAAAAATAAATACTGAGCAATGTGGATGACCATCCCGGAATAGCAAATCCATATATTTTTGCAATTAAAACATAGATTCCGGCCAACATAAAAACAAAGGCTCCCAGCGACCCAAGTAACAGACAGAATCGTATCGGGAACCTGGAAAATGAAAAAATGGCATCTGCTGCCAGAATGAAAAGCTTGTTAATGCTCATCTTTGGGTTGCCTTTAAAACGGTCATCCCTAACCAAATCGACATATCCCTGTCTGAATCCGATAAAAGTCCTCAGGCCGGGAAGGTATCTGACTTTTTCTTTCAGGGAAAGCAACGCATCAACAGCTTTACGATTCATCATGGAGTAGTTACCTGAATTCTCCATATTTTTTATTTCTCCTATGTGTTTAAATATGAGATGGAATAAAACAGCGTAAAGATCTCTTTTGTTTTTGCCTCTCCTCCCTATTCTTTTACCACTCACAACATCATAATCCTCGTCAAGAATTTTTCTATACATATCGGCAAGTTTTTCCGGAGGATCCTGAAGATCGCCATCCATCATAGCTACCATATCGCCCTTTGCATATTCCAATCCTGCTGTATATGCAGCCTGATGACCAAAATTTTTAGATAACGATAAAACCTTGATACGGTTGTTCTTCTTTTGGTATAATAATATTTTCCCCAGACTATTATCAGTACTTCCGTCGTCAACAAAGAGCAACTCATAATCAGATGTAAAGGATTCTATAGAGGAAATAGTCCGTTTAACCAGTTCATCAATTATCTTTTCTTCGTTAAATATTGGAATTACCAGTGAAAGCATTGAGTTTCTTTTATTTTATTATCTCAGTGTGACTTTGTGCCCGCATCGTGCAACCCGGTATAAGTACCAGACATTTTAAAATCAGGACGAAGCACAATACCCTCTGAGCCGGGAAAATCTAATGGTACTTTCTGTGTTACATTACCGGTTACAGCCCATTCGGCACCTCTCTGCAAAGTTGTAATAAACCCGGCGCAATGCATCGATGGACCTCCACCTTCATCAGCATGCCCCATCGTAGTGTGGAAGATCCTCCCTTTGCCAAACGTAATCGCCATAAGTATTGGTTCATCCCGCATTGTACCACCGCCTGCAGCGCTATCAGCAAAAGCTGTTGCAAGTATCTGCATATTTTTAGCCGGACCCCGGAGTTGGCTGTATAATTCATCTGTAGCATGCAACCAGGCAACAGGTAACCCTCTCATTACGGGATGATCAGCTATTCTGGTCCTGACCAGGAATTCTCTTCTTTTACCATGAGAACCACCGATACCGGCAGTAGTATCAATAACAAGTTTATCATCCTTATAATAAACGTAAGGACCATCCTTCTGATTACGGTCTCCCCATCCTCCCAGACCAGCCATTTCATTATATTCCTTCCACGATGGAAATGAGTTGTCTGCTGCATGATATAATACTACTCCGCCTCCGTTTCTTACATATTCAACGAATGCATTGTTGGTTTTTTCTGACCATGAATCACCATTATAGTCGAGAACGACAAGTCTATACCTTGAAAAATCAGGATCGAAACTTTTCATATCGCCTCCTTTTTCCGGAGTTATCATTATTTCAGCCGAGAACAAGCCTGTTTCATCAAGAATTTGTTTTAAAACAGGAGAACTCGCTTTCCAGTTATGATTATTCTGGCCTGTTATGATTAATGTTTTATAAGGAACCTCCTTTTTGCAGGCTGAAAAAGAAATCAATAAAGCTGTCAGAACTGCCATAAGTAAATATTGTTTTCTCATTATATTGTATTTTTAAGCTGCAGGTGATAAACATGTTTAACGATAAGGACGGTCTGCCAGCCGGGTCGTTTGTGTATTCCCTTCTATAGCTTCTTTGTATGGGTCCCGTTTAATAATATGCCAGTTAATCATCGTAAGTAATTTATAGCTATAACGTCATTGTAATGTCAAAACATTATAAAGCAATGGGAGTACCAGGTATTGGCACTTCGAATACCATATCTACCGGTCCCATCTCAATTTTTTCAGGACCCAGATCCATATCGGATTTGAATATTTCGTCCCAGGTAATGAGACGACCGGTATAGGCTGCCGTTCTTCCCATAATGGCTGTTAATGTAGAAATAGCTGTACGTTCTGCTTCATTCACGTAATTTCCGGTACGTATAGCATAAACAAGATGCATATGTTCCTGTACATACGGAGGAATCTTAACAGCATTCATAGAATTTCCATTTTCATCTTTAGGATATTCAAATTGCCATTTAACCTTTCCTTTAAGGTCCCAGATAGTGTTAACGCAGTTTGTAAAACCTTCGGTTCCCATAACAATTTCACCGGTTCCGTTAGCGCAGCTGTCAATCTGACGACACATGCTATGAGAGCTTACACCGGTACCATAATCAAAGTCAATGCTGAAGAAGTCGTACTGATCTCCAGTGACTCTCCTGGCTCTACCCCCGTAACCTATTGCTTTTTCGGGATGTTTTCCAAGAAACCAGTTGATTACATCTATGTTATGTACGTGAGTGTCGAGGATATGATCCCCGCTTAACCAGCAGAAATTGTTCCAGTTCCGGATCATATATTCCATATCATTCCAGCCTTTTTCGCGTTCACGAAACCAGACATGATCCTGATTCCAGTATGCTTTGGCAGAAGTTAAAGTACCAATTGCCCCACCAACAATTTGTTTATAGGTTTCAATGTAATCTTCCTGATGACGCCTTTGTGTACCAGTTACAACACATAAGCCTATGGCTTCAGCTTTTTTTGCAGTTGTTATGATAGAACGAATCCCAACAGGATCAACAGCCAAGGGTTTCTCAAGAAAAGAATGTTTGTTATTCTGAACTGCTTCAAGAAATTGTATTGGCCGGAATTTACATGGTGTGGCTAATATTACAACATCAACTTCAGGAAGTGCCATCAGTTTTTTATATGCATCGAGTCCCACAAAACAGTTTTCTACCGGAATAGGCAGATTAAATGATGCGAATCTTTCTCTGCACGCATCTATTTTATCCTGAAAAACATCAGCAAGAGCAATAATTTCAAGATCAGGTCCTGCACTTATGAAATTAATAGCTGCTCCTGTCCCTCTAGCTCCGCAACCAACCAGTCCGGCTCTTAATTTTTTACCCTTTGGAGCACCTCTTAATATCGGAGCAAGACCAAGTGCTTTATCATCAGGTTTTCTTTTGCAAGCTGTCATCAGTGCACCTGCACCCGCAAGACCAAGACCCGCAAGGGCTGTAGTCCCTATGAATTTTCTTCTGTCAATATTCTGCATATCAATAGTGTTAAAATATTCTTTTTATTTTCCAATGCTGCTGTCAGCCTCACATACCACCCTGAATCCGACGTCAATACAATCGGAATACCACCAAATACTTTTAGGCATCTGTGGATCTGTAACAAGCCAGTCTTTGGTCCTAGTGTAATCACGAGATGCACTTCTGACATCCTTTGCATCGTTTTTAAAAGAACCTCCTCTTATAACATGTTCATGTCCGCCGGAAGGGCCACGAGGGTTCACAACTTCAACAGAATCTGACTTATAGGTGTCGGGGGAATAGTAATCCAGACAAAATTCAGATACGTTGCCTGACATGTTTTTCAAACCGAAAGGATTTTCTTTCACCGACTTTGGTTCCTGTGTTTTAGAATTACTGTTTACCTTGTAGATTACCCTCGATGATATTACGGCTGTATCGGGGCCAAAAATCTTCCTTAAAAGGCCGGTAGATGTAAAATCTTTTGGGTTTCCCGGGAAAAAATAAGGTGTTTCAGTTCCTGCTCTGCACGCATATTCCCATTCTGCCTCAGTCGGTAGTCTGTACTTTTTGCCTGTGACTTTGGAGAGCCATTGGCAATAGACATTGGCAGCATGCCAGGTCATGGTAATCGCCGGCCTGGTCCCTTTTCCCCATCCCTGATCAGGAGCGCCCCAGGGTGGAGTTGCCCCACTTATAGCATCGACATTTTTCTTGGTAACGACTTGTCCTTCAGTCCTTCCCTGTGAACCTGTAGCTCTGAAAAATGCCATGTATTCATCCCATGTCACCTCTGTTTTAGCTATCCAGAATTTAGAAAGACTTACTTTATGTAAAGGGCCTTCGTCTTTTTTACGAAGAGGTTCATTATCGGGACTGCCCATCGTAAATTTTCCTCCGGGTAATGCCACCATATCAAATGATACATTTGAACCGGGAATTTTTTCAGTATAATTCTCAAATTTGTCAACCCTGGCCGGCTCTGTATAAATATCCTGATTTACGGTAACCGTAACACCAAAATTTGTGTTATGGGCATGAAGAGAATTTTTATCAAAATGGCCTACATTCAGATGACAGTTTATACAAGTCAACGGTTCCTTGCTCGTGGTATATAAAAGATGAGCATTCCCTCCGTCAAGAGATAAGGTTACAGGGAACAGGTTCTGATGACATTCAATACACGATTTCTCATATACAAATCCTTTGGCATTTTCCAATAATTTTTTTGTCTGCCAGTCAATTTTGGCACTATCTTTAAAAAGATATCCGTAAATATCTTTTAACCCATGCTTTGCTTTTGCAAAAAGATATCCGTGTCCTTCGGGAGGTAAGTGGCACTCGGCACAATGGACTATATTGCCGGTTCGATTATTATAATGAGGAGAAAGCTTCCAGCTCTGATCCGCCATAGGGTGAATATGGCAGGAGACACAATATTTATCAGAAGAGGTGTAGGTGACTATTGCTTTCCCGGCTCTTAGAAATATCAGGGCAATTAAAAACCCAGCCAGAATAAGCCATTTCTTTGTGGTACGTTTAGTTACGAAATGGCTTCTTTTATCGTTTAAATTCATTTTCCCGTAGACGATTCAATTAAAACTTGCTAAAGTTAACTGTTTGGATGATTTTCTAGGCAGAAAATTTATAAAAAAATTACATTTATAATATCTATGGCATTATAATACAATGATGTCGGTGTATTGTAGAGACGCCCAACTTGGGCGTCTCTGTACAACGTAGGCGTCTCTGCAAAACACAGGGGAAATTAATATTAATATTTTCAGAAATATTATATACTGATAACAATAAAACGTTTCACTGTTTTTAAGATAATAATCGCAGTAATTTGCTTGAGCATATAAAATCCAGAAGCTATTAAGCGATAACAGTATTTATGATTATATTGTGAATTAGATTTTTTACATATGCCGGTAAAACGGACTACTGATAATATCAGGGCACTTATCGTTTTAACCGCTATTTTTTACATTCTTACCTAACGAATCAAACTACACGTCAAAATATTGAGAAATAAATCATTTTACTTATGTTTCAATGCTCTTAAATATTAATTTTGGCATAAAGATTGTTTTTAAAATGAAAAGTATATTTTTGTAGCTATTAATTAATGAATCACTATGAAAAAAATTGCTGTTATATTTCTTGTAACGTTTATTACTGCTATTGTAGTTAGTTCATGCAATAAAAAGGATTGTCCTGCTTATTCAAAAGGTCATTCCAGGGCTAGTACTGAACAGCCGGTCAGCAATGTCTGATTTCCGGGTTGTTCTTTTGATCCATCCAACTTTATAAGTTAGCAAAAATGAAGAGGCTGCTTATATTAGCGGTTATAGTTTTGTATGGAACATTTTCGTTGTATGCACAGGGTGAATTAAACGAACAGCAGAAAGTTTTTTTTCGTAACGAAAAATCATTCGCCATTCTTCTTAATACTGATGGTGTTGGTTTGAGCTATCGTGGAGCAAGACGAATTGATTTCCGCAATAAAAATCTATTTGAAGTAGATGCCGGAACTCTCAAGCTTATCAAAGAATATAAACAATCGAGTTATTGGGTTCAGGGCAGTTCTTTTATCTTCGGCAAGCTCAATTCAACAATTTTCGTCAGGTCGGGTATCGGCCATCAACATGAAATATTCAAAAAAGCGGATCTTGGTGGAATAGCTGTCAGATATTTCTATACTGCAGGACCAGTTCTTGCTATTTATAAACCAATATACTACAGGGTATTACATTTGCTTCCAAATGGGGATACAGAGTTAATCGATAAAATATTTGATTCTTCAATCGCCTCACCACAAGATATTTACAGCAAGGCTGCTTTTACAAAGGGCTTTGATGGGATCAAATTTTTACCCGGGCTATATGCTAAAGGTGGTTTCAATTTTGAATATAGCAAAGAGGATAAAGTAATTCATGCAATAGAACTTGGTGCCCAGATTAATGCTTTTCCAAAAAAGATACCAATAATGTACGGTTCTGATAACAAAGCGTTGTTTTTTTCATTATTTGTCAGCTACAGATTCGGAATAATTTTAGACCCGCTTGATCCTGAATCAAATAAGCTATCAAATATCTTCAGGAGAAAAAAGAGTGAATGACCTGATTTGCTATTGACATTTCCAAGGAAAATACTATTTTTGTGAGTCAATTTATTAACTAATTAATGTAACAGAAATGTCAAAAATTAAAGTAGGTATCAACGGTTTTGGCAGAATCGGCCGACTGGCCTTCAGGGCTGCCATAAAGAGGAACGATATAGAAATAGTTGGAATCAACGACCTCCTGGAAGTTGACTATATTGCTTATATGCTTCAGTACGACACTATTCACGGGCGCTTCGACGGAAAAGTTGAAGTTAAAGATGGCAAGCTTATAGTAAATGGCCAGAGTATTCGTATAACTGCTGAGAAAGATCCTTCGACCCTGAAATGGAATGAGGTTGGCGCTGAATATGTAATTGAATCCACTGGTCTTTTTCTTACAAAGGAAAGTGCCATGGGTCATATTACCGCTGGTGCAAAACATGTAGTAATGTCGGCTCCCTCCAAAGATGATACCCCTATGTTTGTAATGGGTGTTAACCATAATAAATATAGTGCTGATATGCAGTTTGTATCAAATGCTTCATGCACTACAAACTGTCTGGCTCCAATTACAAAGGTGCTCCACGATAATTTTGGGATCCTCGAAGGCCTCATGACAACCGTTCATTCAACAACCGCAACACAGAAAACAGTCGATGGTCCTTCGAAAAAGGATTGGAGAGGCGGTCGTGCAGCTGCAGGTAATATTATACCATCATCAACAGGTGCTGCAAAAGCAGTAACTAAAGTTATTCCCGAACTTAAAGGTAAGCTTACCGGGATGTCTTTCAGGGTTCCTACCCTTAATGTTTCAGTTGTAGATCTTACATGCCGTCTTGAAAAAGCAGCCAGCTACGAAGATATTAAAAAAGCAATGAAGACTGCTGCTGACGGTCCTCTGAAAGGAATTTTGGGATACACTGAAGATTCTGTTGTTTCCAGTGATTTTATTGGCGATTCCCGTACATCTATCTTTGATGCCGGAGCAGGGATCTCTCTAAATGAAAATTTTGTTAAGGTAGTAGCATGGTACGATAATGAATGGGCTTACTCATGTAAACTCCTCGACCTTATTGCTCATATGAACACTGTTAAGTAACTGTAATGACGGTGCATGCACCGTCATTACGATAAAAAGAAAGGGACGTTGTGCACAACGTCCCTTTCTTTTTTATACAATCATATTAATGTCAAGCGGTATTCCTGCAGTATCGCGGTAATGTTCTCCAAGTTCAAGCATACCCTCATCATCTTCTTCATAGAGCCACTTCATTTTAACATTCTTGCCCGAGCGCCCATAGCCTGTTAATCTTTTCAATATCTCATATAGATACTTTGAAGAACCACTATTTATATATTCAAGCTGAATACTCACATCAAGACCCTGGCTATTTTCAAAATGAAGGGTAATCCATTCCTCCAGTCGACGAAAAATAAGCTCGGGATTTTCAGGGATCGATCGTCCTACCAGTTCAAGTTTATTGGTGTCGGGATAATAAGTAATACCCGGACAGTTTTTCAACTCTTCCTGAATAACAAATTTTTCCATTTTCTGATATTTTATTCATACCTTAAAGCTTCAATTGGATCAATATTAGCTGCTTTTACTGCCGGTGCATATCCAGAAACTACACCTACAATAAAACAGACAATTATACCGGTCATTACCCAAATCCAGGGGATTACAAAACTTGATTTTAGCATCGATGATACTACGTTTCCGATCATTATTCCAAGAATAATTCCAAAAGCACCTCCAAGCTGACCAATCATTATCGATTCAAAAAGAAATTGATACTTAATGGTCTGTGTTTTTGCCCCTATAGCTTTCCGTACTCCTATTTCCCGTGTACGCTCAGTAACTGACACAAGCATAATATTCATAAGTCCGACTGCTGCTCCAAATAAAGTAACAATACCGATTATCGTAGCGGCCAGAGTTACAAATCTGAGGTTCTTAAGGAGCATATTTACAATATTGTCACTTTTTGAAATATTAAAATCAGATTCATCTCTTGGATTAAGATTACGAACTGTTCTGAAGACAGCCTCTGCTTCGCCTGTCATCACATCGAGGTTAACAGGGTTCATTGGCATAATAGTAATAGAAAATGTCATATCCGGCCTGGAAAAATATTCCCGCGCGGTTGTGACAGGCATAAAACAAACCCGGTCGGGATTACCGATACCTGAACCTTTACTTTTCAAAACACCGGTTACTAAAAGTTTTAAACCGGCTACAGTTATCTCCTTGCCCAACGGATCAACCCCTGTTGGAAAGAGATCTTTCGCAACGTCTGAACCGATTATAACAAAGTGACGGATCTGCTGAATCTCATCCGCACTGAAATTTCTCCCCGATTCAATTTCATACCCCGAAACTGCCAGATGGTTCTCATCAACCCCCAATAAATTTACATTCGGATTTGTCTTCTCGGAACCATATTTTACAGTCGAAAGACCTGAAGCATTAAAAGAAACACCAACCCAGGCTGCCTCTGTAAAACGGTTTTTAAATTCCTCTGCTTCCCTGTAAGATATCCTTGAGAAATTCTTCGCCCTTGACCTGTCCCCTCTCTCAAAATTCATGCTTTGTGAAGTAATTGTGAATGAATTTGCTCCCATCATGGTAAACTGATTTGTAAGGGAGGTTTTTATAGAATCAATTGCAGTAAGAATTCCTACCAGAGCCATAATACCAATGGCTATTATACAAATTGTGAGTATAGCCCGGACTTTGTTGGATTTAATCGCACGAAATGAAATCTTNAGGTTTTCCTTGAAAATAGCTATTTTTAAAATACTTTTCTTCATTTATCCTATCTTCAGCTGTGTGTCGTTAAAAACAATAAAAGTACAATATTTTTCCTAGAATCAGCAGAATACTTGTTTGATTATAGAAAATATTAACTGGAAATACAACATTATTTAACTGATAAGTAAATTACTATGAGAGATCGTCCCGGGAAAATGGTTATGAAGGTTTTATAGTCTTCCATGCTCCTGTTTCTAACTTCAAAACCAAGTCAAATCTTTCTCCAACGGTTTAACCTGCATAATAGTCCGGTTTGTTTTAAGACTCATTTCATGTTAATGCCCGATAAAATAATTACTCTTTTAGTTGCATAACTAATCTATTCGTTGTATATTTGATAGTGATTTAACTGAAAAATCAAAATCACAGGTGGGAGATAAATTATCTGTAATATATTTAATATGAGAGACTTAACAAGAGCTGAAGAAGAAGTGATGCAGGTTCTATGGAAAATAAAAAAAGGATTTGTAAAAGAGATTCTCGAACACTTTGACGATCCAAAACCAGCATACAATACAATTAGTACAATTGTAAGAATCTTACAGGATAAAGGATTTGTTTATCACAAAGCTTATGGAAGGACACACGAATATTATCCGGTTGTTTCTAAAAGTGAATATTCAAAATCACATCTCAACACTTTTGTAAAAGACTATTTCTCAAATTCCTTTGAAAAAATGGTCAGTTTTTTTGCAAAAGAAAAGGGCATTTCTGTAAAAGAGATGGAAGAGATCATGAAAATAATGGAAGGTGAAGTTAAAAAGCAAAAAATGAAATAATGAGTGCCTTATTAACATATATGATAAAAGTTGCTCTTTACCTGATCACCTTTTACCTTGTATATTCAATTCTGTTAAGCAGGGATACTTCATACAGCCGTAACAGGGCATATATCCTTCTTTCATTATTATCAGCTTTGATTTTGCCATTAATCACTTTGCAGACTATTAAACCATTGAATATTAATTTTTTTGGCAAGTTTCTTTCAGAAGTATTCATCACTGCAAGTGCCAATGGGACTAAATCGTTAAGTTCCGGTTTATTTAATGGCAGTTTACTTCAGACAATTCATTCAATTTATTTTATAGGCGTTATTACGTTCATAATCAAACTATTAATCGATCTTTTCAATCTGATTTTTCTAATTTTACGTCATAGAGATGAGGGGAGCCGTATTATAAAATTTAACGGTTTTAATACATCCGGGTTTTCAGCAATGGGATATATCTTTATTAATAAAAGGTTAAGAAAAGATGAGGCTAACGAGATTATCAGACATGAACAAAATCACCTCAAACAGAATCATTTCATCGACATAATCTTTATTGAATTTATAAAAGCTTTTCAATGGTTCAATCCGATTATTTACCTGTTCAACAGATCGTTACGAGCTATTCATGAATATCAGGCCGACCAGGAGTGCCTTAGTTCAGGAATACCATTAGTAAGCTACCAGAGCCTGCTGTTGAACCAGGTTTTTAAATCGAAAGCTTTCAATCTCACCAATAGCTTTTCGAATCCGTCGCTGATTAAGAAAAGAATGGTGATGATGACGAAAAAACGCACCTCGGCTCTTGCAAGTATCAAAATAGTAGTTGTTATGCCATTAATCGCGATTGTTTTACTGTCAATATCGGCATTCAGAGAGATTCCTAACTCTTTTATAAAGCAATTAATTCCGGAGATATCAGCAAAAAACTCAACAATACAATCCGCAGAAGAATTATTGCCACCACCTCCTCCGCCTCCACCTTCAGAATCAAATGGAAACAAACCTGTTTCAACTGAAGAATTAACAAAAGGGCCGGATTATGAACCATTTGTTATTGTTGAAGAAATGCCAATGTTTCCGGGTGGTGATGCCGAACTTCTGAAATACATTGCAGAAAATACCAGGTATCCTGAAAATTCCAAAAACCATAATATTCAGGGAAAAGTTATAATACGCTTTTGTATAAAACCTGATGGCGGAGTAAGTAAGGCAAGCGTTCTTAAAGGCGTTTCGCCTGAGCTTGATGCTGAAGCTTTAAGGGTTGTAAATTCACTCCCTACATTTAGCCCCGGAAAACAAGGCGGCAAAGCAGTTCCAGTCTGGTATATGGTACCGATCAACTTCACTCTGAAATGAGTAGTCCTTTTCTTTTATTTACAATCTATTGATGCAGGGCTATTGCTCAAGGTCAATTCCAGCAGAGCCTGCTGATTATTGAAATACCTTGTCATAAAAATCATAAGGTTTTTATATTAATTAAAGATTTAGTTGCATAACTATTTATTTCGTTGTACCTTTGATTTGGTTAACTATATCAAATTTTAAGTTGTTTAATTATCTCTTAAAAAGTGTACAAAAATGAAAACAAGGAAATCAATCATCGTAACAGCGATTATGAAGTTCATTGGACTTATAGCTGTTGTTATTATTGCAAGTATTATTTTGTTTTCCTGTGCTGCCGGGAAAAAAACTGTTAAAAATAATACAGTCGCTGAATCTAAATCCGGTTTACCTGATCAGGAAACGCCTTTTGTTATTGCGGAAGAAATGCCAATGTTTAATGGTGGAGACATTGCTCTCCTCTCCTACCTGGCCAAAAACACAAGATACCCTGAAACTGCAAAAACAAATAAGATTCAGGGAAAAGTAATTGTCAGATTCTGTGTTACTTCAGAAGGAGGTGTCGACAGAATCAGCGTCCTGAAGAGCGTGAGTCCTGAACTTGATGAAGAAGCTATAAGAGTAGTAGGTACACTTCCCTCATTTATACCCGGAAGACAGGGAGGGAAGCCTGTCCCGGTCTGGTATATGGTGCCAATAAACTTTGCACTTGACAGATCTGTTTCTGACTCAACAACAAATTCTTCATTAAAAATGCCCGGGAAACTGCCGGAATAGAAAATTATATCCGGGTAGGGAAAATTCCTCATAGTTTCCTGCATATTTAAAACATATAAAATCTTTAACCAATAAAAATTAATAATTATGAAATCAAAAATAACTGTTATTAAACCGGGAAGATCAAAATTTATGATTGTTATTGCAGCCTCGCTCTCGATTACCATATTCGCCTCGTTAAATGTCGCCGGACAAAAATCCACTGCTGATAAGAAAGAGATTACTCCCCCTGCAGGATCGACTGATAAACAAACCAATAAAGGAATGAAGGATGGTGCCTATCAGGTTGTTGATCAAATGCCGGTTTTCCCGGGAGGAGATGCTGCGTTGCTTAAATACATTGCTGACAGTACACGATACCCAAAAGAAGCGAGAGCAAAAGGGATACAAGGCAAGGTAATCGCACGTTTTAAGGTAAATAAAGATGGATCAGTTTCTAATGTTTCCGTACTCAGAGAAGTTGATCCAATGCTTGATAATGAATCAATCAGAGTTGTAAAATCACTTCCCAGGTTTACGCCCGGAAAATTGAAAGGGAAGAATGTGCCTGTTTGGTATATGGTCCCGATCAACTATTCTTTAAAATAATTATCAAAAACAATTAATACAGCAACACGTCTAAAACCTGTTGCTGTATTATTATAACCTTTTGTGTCCTTTGTGAATTTCCTTTGTGCCCTCCCAACGCTTCGGTCGGGATCTTCGCTTCGCTTCGATTTGTGGTTAAAAGATTTAGACTTTTGATACAGCCTCAAGCTTAGTGGCCAGATTGCAGGGGTGAAGTTAACACAAAGTTCCGTCCCTATAGCAATCGGGAGCTATCGGAATGAATTTTTTGTTTCTGACTTTAGGCTTTGAACCTGTCCTGAACCACTTGCAGGACAGGCAGGTTTGTGATTAAAAAGGACTTTTTCAACGGCCTTCATTTTATAAATCAAAATCCGTAAATTTGCTCCCTGCAATATTTCATTATTATGGATCTTGAAAAGAGAATCAAATCATTTGCTTTACTTGGGGAAATTCTGAGGAATTCTTTAAATGAATATCATTCTGAAACAAATTCAGGGGAGAATGGTAATGAAGGATCACCGCTGCATTCATTGATTGACAATCAACATACACATAACCCATGGTTCACGTCTGAGAATGTGAGAATGGCGATATCATCCATAGCAAACGAATTAACAGAAGAAAATCTGGTCAAATGGACTAGCGCCTATCCCGGACTGGAGAAGCAAAGAAAGCCGCTGAGGGTTGGTGTAATAATGGCAGGCAATATTCCATTGGTTGGCTTTCACGACTTCCTTTCAGTACTTATAAGCGGGAATAATCTCATTGCCAAAACAAGTTCAAAGGATACTGAACTGATAACCTTTATAAGTAATCTTCTTATCTCTATCAATCCTGGTTTTAAAGATAGTATTGAATTCACTGAAGGGATACTCACTCATTTTGACACAGTAATTGCTACTGGCAGTGATAACAGCTCCAGGTACTTTGACTATTATTTTGGCAAATATCCGAATATTATCAGAAAAAACAGAAACAGCATTGCTATTATTGAAGGAGATGAAAGTGATGATGAACTGAAAGATCTTGGTACTGATGTTTTTTCCTATTTCGGTCTTGGATGCAGAAATGTTTCAAAGATTTATGTTCCGGTTGGATATGATTTAGAAACAATTGCAAGACAATGGGAGAATTTTAAAGGAGTAATAAACCATACAAAATATGCAAATAATTACGATTATAATAAAGCAGTTTACCTGGTGAATAAAGAGCCTTTTTTTGATACAGGTAATCTGTTAATGAAACAAAATACAAATATTTCATCGCCGGTTTCTGTCCTTTATTTTGAATACTATGAATCTCAAGATGCTGTAAAACAGCAGAAAGAACTACTGAAGAACAAGATTCAATGTGTTGTTGGGAAACATTATATTCCGTTTGGGAAGGCCCAGTTGCCACATTTATGGGATTACGCCGATGGAATTGACACAATAGAATTTCTTCAAAAAAAAATTTAGCTGGAATATTGTAATCTAAAAAATATTATATTGCACCCATCGAATTAATACATATTATGGTTTACAAATTTGTAGTTTTATCAGATGAAGATGAGTCATTTGTCAGGGAATTTGAATTTCTCGATACCCATACGTTACTGGATTTTCATAACATGATTCAGGATGAACTGGAGTTCGATAAATCACAGATGGCTTCATTTTTTATGGCAACCGACAATTGGGAGAAAGAGGAAGAATTTACCCTTTTTGATATGGGTACAGGTTCTTCAACTATGGAAGTTGCAGTTCTGGAAGATATTATTTTCCGCAAGAACCAGAAACTGATCTATGTATTCGATTTTTTTAACGAAAGATCTCTCTTTGTTGAGTATACTGGCGAGGCAAAAGAAATTGATGGTCGTGAGTACCCTTCCTGTACAAATTCTAAAGGAGTACCTCCAAAACAAGTAATCTTTGGAGGGACATCACGGAAACTTTATAATAATATTGTTGTTTCCGATGATGATGATGATGATGATGATATTGAACCCGAAGTAGATGAGCTTTTCCTCAACGGTGACGATGAAGAAACTCTGCCCGATTTCGAAAATATTGAAAACTTAAACGAAGACGAAGAATAAGCTTCAGAGGTTCAAATCTTAATGAAAAATATTCTTATAGTTTTGCTTGGACCGACAGGAGTGGGCAAGACTGATGTTTCCATTGTGCTCGCGCAACATTTCAAATGTGAAATAATATCGGCTGATTCCCGTCAGTTTTTCAGGGAAATGAGAATCGGTACAGCAGTTCCTTCGGATTTGCAACTGGAAACAATAAAACATCACTTTATAAGATTCTTATCGATAGAAGAATATTACAGCTCAAGTCTTTTCGAAAGAGATGTTCTGGAGCTTCTTCCGAAGCTCTTCATCAAAAATAATATCATTCTGATGTCAGGTGGTTCAGGAATGTATATCGATGCTGTCTGTAATGGCATTGACAATATACCTGATGTTGATCCTGCTATCAGGGAAAAATATATCAGAAGATACAGGGAAGAAGGAATAGAAGGATTAAGGGTAGCTTTAAAACTACTCGATCCCGGACACTATGCAAAAGTTGATCTGAAAAATTATAAACGGATAATAAGAGCACTTGAGATCTGTGAAACAACCGGAAGACCATATTCTTCATTTCTTGGAAAACAAAAAAGAGAAAGAGACTTTGGGATAATCAAGATCGGCCTCGACAGGCTCCGTGATATCCTGTACGAAAGAATTAATTCCAGAGTTGATGAGATGGTTATTCAGGGTCTGGAAGACGAAGCACGACGACTTTATGATTTCAGACAGTTCAATGCTACAAATAGTGTTGGTTACAAGGAGTTTTTTGATTTTTTTGATGGGAAAATAAGTAAAGAGAGAGCTATTGAACTAATAAAGAGAAACAGCAGACGATATGCAAAACGACAAATGACATGGTGGAGTAAGGATAAGGATATCAGGTGGTTTCAGCCTGAAAAAGTTGGGGAGATAATAGAGTATATTAAAGAATCGATAGACCCCCCTTTTAGTTTCCCCCCAGAAAGGGGAAAAATCTCTGCGTTTTAGTGAAATTCATCTAAGCATTGCAGAATTTTCTCCCCCCTTGAGGGAGATGTCAGCAAAGCTGATGGAGGGGGTTTAATCACAAAAAAAATCTCATTAGGGGGAAAGCCGAGTAGCGGCTAAGGAGTTTATCTTTCAGAAAAGTCTTTTTAATTTCCGTATTGTCCCCTCCGGATCGGCTGAATTAAATACCGAGCTTCCTGCAACAAGAACATTTGCGCCAGATTCAACAAGTTTTCCGGCATTAGAAGTATCAACACCTCCATCAACTTCAATCAGAACATTATAACCCCCGGCATCAATCATTTTATGCAGCTCAGTAATTTTATTATAGCTCTCTTTGATGAATAATTGTCCGCCGAAACCCGGATTGACGGTCATTATCAGGACCATATCAATATATGGAAGTACATTTTTAAGGAGTAATACAGGTGTATGAGGGTTTAGTGCTACGCCGGCTGTCATTCCGAGGTTACGTATTTCGCTTACTGTTCTGTTCAGATGAGTGCAGGCTTCATACTGAACTGTCAGGTTATTCGCTCCTGCCTCACCAAACCGGGTCAGGTACCTGTCAGGGTCCACTATCATAAGGTGAACATCGAGAGGTTTTGCAGCAATCTTTTTTACCGCTTTGATTACAGGAAATCCGAAAGAGATGTTTGGTACAAAAACGCCGTCCATAATATCAAGGTGAAGCCAATCAGCATCACTCCTGTTTATCATCTGGATTTCATTTTCGAGATGGGCAAAATCAGATGCCAGCAGAGAAGGGGAAACAAGGTGGTCCATTTATTAAACTTTTGGCAAAGATAGAAACAAATTGTTATCCGAGGTATGATTTCAGAATCCTGCAACGTGTAGTAAACTGAATCCTTTTGATAGCTTTTTCCTTTATTTGTCTCACTCTTTCCCTGGTAAGACTTAATTCCTCGCCGATCTCCTCGAGAGTATAGGGATGTTTCATACCCAAACCAAAGTATAATTTCAGTACCTTCGATTCCCTGGGTGAAAGGGTACTCAGTGCCCTCTCAATCTCATAGGCCAGGGATTCATTGATGAGATTTTTATCAGGACTTGGAGTATCTGCGCTTTGCAGAACATCGTACATATTATTATCCTCCTCAGCACTTATGGGAGCATCCATACTGACAGTACGTCCATTTGTTTTAAGAGCATCCTTTACCTCTTCAGGTATCATTTCGAGTATCTCTGCTATCTCCTGTGATGAAGGTTCCCTTTCATACTCCTGTTCCAGCTTTGAAAAGGCTCTGTTAATCCGGTTAATTGATCCTATTTTATTAACAGGAAGCCTTACAATCCTTGCCTGTTCTGCAAGAGCCTGCAGGATTGCCTGACGAATCCACCATACGGCATAAGAGATGAATTTAAATCCGCGGGTCTCATCAAAACGCTGGGCTGCCTTCATCAAACCAAGATTCCCTTCATTTATAAGATCGGGCAGACTCATCCCCTGATTTTGATACTGTTTTGCGACTGATACAACAAAACGAAGATTCGCTTTTACGAGTTTTCTCAGAGCTTCTGTTTCACCCGATTTAATCCTTCTGGCCAGAATAACCTCTTCCTCGGGAGAAATAAGATCAACTCTTCCAATCTCCTGAAGATATTTATCCAGCGATGGAGTGTCACGGTTAGTAACTTGTTTTGTTATCTTTAGCTGACGCATCTACAGGCCAGTTTTTAGTTTTTCGAAGAGAGATCAGGCAATAGGCACAATTTTACTAAAAAAAAAACTACAATACAATACAAAATACTTATTTTTTTTGTTGAATAATAGTTTTTTAGTAAATTGCAACGTTATTTTTCATATTGAATATCAAATTATTAATTGATTTGATAAACTCCGTTGCATTTTTGATAGAATAAATTACGAAATATATTAGCAATTTTATTTAATATTGCAGCAGTTTTTAGGATATGTGAATTAATAACAGCATAATCCATCGGGCTCATCTTCATTTCTTGACCCGAGTTTCCAGCAAAATCATTAAGATCTCTTATATTCCATTTATCATTACAATATGTACGACATTCTTGAATTAAGTAAGAAACTGCTTCCTGAGTTAAAGGAGATAGCAAAGGAACTTAAAATCAAAAAAGCAGAATCTTTGAAAAAACAGGATTTAATTTACAAAATCCTTGACCAGCAGGCTATTGAAGCCACAGATAATAACAGCCCGCAAAAGGCTGAAAAAGAAGAAATGCAAGCTTCACCCGATGTCACTGGCACCGATGCTGAATCCGCATTAAGAAGAGGCAAACGTCCCAGAACTTTAAAACCTGTAGTAAAAAGAACTATAGAATCTGTAATGTCAGTTTCTCCTGATGGAGTGAAGAGACCGGAACCCCGGAAGGGTGATTGGCAGGAACAGGCAAAAAGATCTGAGAAATCTGATGAGAAACCCGACTTGTTTAAAAACCCGGAACAATTGCGCGAAAACAGAAAAGCTCCAAAATGGAGAACTGATCAAAAACTTGAAGAAAAGAATGAGAGGAAGGAAAATTTTAATAATCCATCTGCAATTAATTTTGAGAAGCACAGATCAGAACCAGTTTCAGAACCTGTTATAGATAACTCCATCCTGGCTCTCACTGGTGATAGTCCGGTAGAAGAAACTAAGGCCTCGCCAGATACATATTTTGGCGATATAATTGTTGATCAGCCGGTAAAAGAGCCTCTTCGCGAGCCGGTTCAGAT
>WSSedB1CaDRAFT_10000271_pt1 | contig 23506 bp, 23 predicted proteins | sample WetSurSB1Cattail_FD_9460 | JGI IMG/M metagenome (IMG submission 9460)
ACCTGCTCATGGTGTCTCCACCACTCCGCGGCAGCAATCCATATCCCTGTGGTAGCATTACCTACCGGAACTATTAAATTCTAATAGAGCGTACTACTAAACTAAACCTTTGTCAATATTTTTATGCATTTCTGCTTTTATCAGAAACCGAAAAGCTGAACTGCAGGTGTTTTTCAACGCAGCACAGTTCAGCTTTTCTTTTTACTCTTTTAATTTAAAAGCAACCATTCCAATCTTACTGTCCCGGTTAAAGATCAACCACGAGCTTTTTTAATTGCGGACAGGAATGTTGCTGCAGCCTTCGTGACCTTGGCATAATCACCATCAGCCTTATGAGCTTTGGTAATATAGCTGCCAACCCCTACGGCCACGCAACCAGCATCGAGCCACTCACCGACATTTTCCGGTGTCACGCCGCCAAAAGGAACAATAGGTGCTGTCGACATTGGTGCCCGAAGCGTCTTGACATATTTAGGACCATAAAAATCAGCCGGAAATAATTTTACGATGTCCGCACCCGCAGCCATAGAATCAGCAATTTCCGTTGGTGACATTGCACCGGAAATCGTCACTGCCTGATAGCGGTTCGCCATGCAAATCATATCTGGATTAAAGCTTGAGCTCACGAGCATTTCCGCACCCGCCAGAAGTGCCGCACTGGCATTTTCAGCATCCAAAACCGTACCAACACCGATAACAACACCCTGTTTGCTGTATTTACGCGATAGTCCTTTTACGATATCTAATACTTCTGGAACTGCAAAAGGGATTTCCAAGGCTCTTGCTCCACCAGCAATTGCAGCCTCTGCAATTTTATAAGCATCTTCCGAATCATCAGAACGAACGATTACGACCATACCGCCTTCATATATTGCTTTTAAGTTTTCTAATTTCTTCCACATAATAGCCATCCCCTTATTTTTAGTTGCGACATTTTCAAATCCCATAGTTGAACACATGCTCCTGGTTTTGCTTTAATGGCTCAAAAATACAGGTAGAACCGTTTAAACTGTTCCACCTGTATTTTTTTGTGCTAATGCGCCAACAATCTTCGTTTTCAGCTGTATAGCAACAGCTGGCGACAAAAGCTGGACAATTGAAGCTCAGCTTATTTTTCCGGATAATTTATAATTGATAATAGGTCAGCATCGCTTTGATTTTTTCATCAACTTCAGATGTGGTTGCACTAACCGGATAACGAGCAGGTCCAACGTCAATACCCGATAATGTAACGGAACGTTTTATTACCGATGGCACTGTACTAAGCTTTAAGACGGCCCGCAATGTTTCGATGGCGTCCTGGCTTTTCTGAGCCGCTTCAAGATCGCCAGCCACAAAATTTTTATAGATGGCAACATCAATACCAGTTAACAAGTTGCTGGTCGCAGCAATAGCTCCGACAGCACCAATTTTCAAAGCTTTCAAAATCAACGAATCCGAACCGGACAAAACGTGGAAGTCCTGGCCCTCACCGGCTTTGATATAACCTTTTATATTGTTAATATCGCCGCTGCTGTCTTTAATACCAATAATATTTTTCACTTTAGCCAATTCTTCAACGCTTTTTTGATCAATATTAATTCCCGTATTCTTTGGAATATTATACAAGAGAATTGGCAATTTTACACTAGCCGCAATCTTCTTATAATGTTCTACTAATTCGCTTTGACTGATTGGCACCAAAAACGGTGTGATCACAGATAAAGCATCTGCACCTGCTTTTTCCATTTGTTGTGAAAGTTCAATAGCCTGTTTTGTGCTGTTCCCGCCCGTACCAACATAAACCGGTACGCGCTTGGCAACTGCTCCAATAACAATCTTGGCAAATTCTATTTTTTCATCATCACTGAGAACATGGAATTCGCCGTTTGTTCCCAAAATAAAAATTCCACTTACACCCTTGCTGATAAGTTTTTCCACCAATTGCTTTGTGGCGGCCGCATTGATATTTTGATTCGCATCAAACGGTGTCACCATAGCCGTAATAATCCCTTTTATTTCCATGTGCTCACCTTCCTTCATTTATGGACTCTCCAATAGCTCCTCCAGGATGCCATTTCACATATTCTTCCAAGCCTAATTTTTTCTCATATTGCAAAGCTACACTTAAACATTGCAACACAATGATTTCTGCTAAAATCGAAGCACGCGGCGGCTTATTCAAAGTATCACCTTCCTGCTTCACACCAGCAAACAAAAATACATCTGCTGCTTTGGCTAACCATGAATCCATGTTGCCTGTTACACCAATGATTTTAGCACCATTCTTTTTTAATGTAGTTACCGTTGCCTGCAATTCCTTTGTTTCTCCGCTATTACTAATCGCAATAACAACATCACCAGCAGCAACCTGCCCTGAAGATCCATGAACCGCCTCTGTTCCATTCAATTCATAAGTTGGTGTACCTGTTGATGATAAAAGCGATGCGATATATCCTGCCACATGTCCTGGTTTTCCAATCCCTGTCACGTGCACACGATTTTTATTTTTTTCCGCAGTCATTATCAGTTGCTTAGCCGCATTATTACTATCAAAATCCAACTGTCCGACAAAAGCATCTACTTCAGCAAGTTCAGCCGAAATATATTTTTGCAAAGCTTCTTTACTTACACTTACACTCATCTTATATTCTCCTTAAAAATCTGTGCTGCGCATATTTCTATACACAGCACAATTTTGTTTGAAACAGTTCCAACGATTAATGGAATAGATTTAATATGCTGTTAAGCGCCATTCCAACAATGTTATAATCGACATTCGGGAACGTTGATCCAAGAACACCCATATCGCCATAAAGCGGATACAATACGCAAGGCAAAAAAGCAAGAAGCAAACCGACGGTAAAGGAACCGGCAACTGCGCCTCTCCATCCACCAAACGAATTCCCGAATACTCCTGCTGTACCACCGGAGAAAAAGCAAATATGTGCTGCCGGAATGATAACAACTGGAAAGTCAAACACTACCATGACCGTGATAGCGATCAAACCTGCTGCATAAGAACAGAGAAAACCAACAATAACTGCAGTCGGTGCATATGGGAATATCGTTGGTACGTCCAATGCCGGACGAGAACCAGGAATGAATTTTTCTGAAATTGCAACAAATGCAGCTGTGATTTCACCTAAGAACATACGAACGCCTGTCATCAGTACAGACATACCAGCTGTAAACTGTAAAGCAAGCATAAGTGGGAACACAAGCCAATGAGTACCTCCAGCGACCTTGCCAACAACCTCAGGGCCAGCTGCTATAGCTGAAACATAAAACAACAAGGTCATAACGGTTGCACAACCCATGAGGAAGTCACGGAAAAAGGATAACCAATCAGGAAAACTGATTTGTTCCGTTGTTTCTTCGCCCCATTTGGAGAAAAACAATTTTCCAATATAACCGGATAAAGCATAACCAATCATATTGAAATGTCCAATAGCCTGATCATCATTACCCGTCATCTTACGCATGAACGGCTGGCAAAGCTGCGGCAATGCTGCCGAGAAAAAGCCTAACAAAATACCACCTGCAAGAATGGACGTGCCGTCAGCATATCCGTGGGATTTTAAAATCAAACCCAATACACAGGCAAAAAACAAGCTATGCCCACCTGTAAAAAACACGTTCTTAAAACGAGTGATCCGGGCAAATACAAGGTTCATAATAAAACCCAGAATCAATATTGAAGATGTTACAAATCCATAAGTGCTCTGTGCCATAGCTGTGGCAGCTTCTGGTGAAGCGATAACTCCGGATATATGGAACCCGGACTGGAACATCGTGTTAAACTTCTGCAATGCGCCAGTCATTGTACCAGCACCTATACCGAAGATCAAGAACCCCAAAGCCGTCTTTGTTGAGCCAGTAATTACTTCAGTTCCTGATTTCCTTTGTGCCAGCAAACCGATAAAAGCGACGATACCTAACAGTATTGCCGGATTGCTCAACAAACTAACTAAAAAATCCATAAATTTCTTCCTCCTATTACATGTACAATTTGTACAGTTTTCATTAGTGAATTAGTGCAACAATATTAATTTTATTAATTTACAACAAAATACTTTTTATACGATTTTTAAATTCATCTTCCTATCCTACTTTACTTCTTCAAGAAAGACATTTAACTTTGTCAGGATTTCCTCCTTGTTCATAATATTATTGATACCAATAATTTTCTGTGGCAATTTCTTTCCTTCAAGTTCTTTTGCAACATCGCTCAAAGTAATAATGAACTGTCCATTAAAACCAGCAACTGAATCCAACGAACCATGCTCAATCTTGATTGGCAATTTATGCTCGCTGATTACCTGATTCACCTTTATCTTCAACATCAAACTTGATCCTACGCCTGCACGGCAAGCAACTAAACCTTTAAATTCCATTTTCTTCACCCATTTCTTACAAATTTTTTATATATTTTATAACTTCAGACGCATCTTTAGCATGATCCAGAAATTCGTAAAAATCTTTGCGATCCAAAAGGCCTGTCAGCTCAGCCAAAGCATTAATATGACTTTCGCTATCTTTTGCGCTCAAACAAAACAAATATTTAACTGGATCATTCTCTTTATTACCAAAAACAACTGGTTCTTTTAGTGTGGCTATACCAATCGCACTTTCAAGCGCTCCGGCTTCAGACCGGGCATGCGGCAAAGCCACATGTTTTGTAATCACAATATACGGTCCGGTTTCCTTGACTGTCTTTATGATTGCATCAATATATGATGCCTTTATTTTGCCATTCTGCAGCAAAGCATCCGCTGACTGGCGAATGGCATCTTCCCAATCCTTTGCTTCAATATTTAGACGAACTAATTCTTCACTGGTCAAATTCATTAACATCCTGCCTTAACCCCTTTATCTGCTATTCTCCTAGTTTTTCCATCAGAACTTCAAACTTAGCATTTTTAATCAAAGTATTTACGCCAAAGTCGCTGATAAAATAACGATATAACCTCTCAAAAACTGGCTCCCACACCTGGCACTTGCTTTTCGGTATGCTCAACAAAAATACAACCTGTACTTTCTCTTTATCCCAAAGAATTGGTTTTTCCAAAACTGCTACGGCAATAACCGCTTCTTCGCTGTGATTTTCCAAAGCATGTGGAATGGCAACAAGACTACCAAGTTCCGTTGAAGACATCTGCTCCCGGGCAAAGACCGAATCCTTGCCCGCCTGATCAATATAATTTTTTTTCATCATGAGGTCGGTTATCTTTTCCAGAACATCCAGCTTTGAATTTGCCTTCAGTTTTGGGAAAAACAAATCTTTTTTAAAAAATTGTGCTCCAAGTTCTACCTTATCACGCAAAATTATATTTTCTATTTTCCCCAAATCCTCTTCCGTTAGAATTGGCTCTACCTTGATGATCTTGTCGGAATGAATTCCCTTAATTGGTACAGTCGTAAAAACGAAATCGACACTTTTTATCGTTGTCTCGGTTATCTCATAAAGAGGACTCACTTTCAGAATTTGCAGTCGTTTGCCAAACTTCCGCTGCAATTTGCTTTTTACAAACATCGCGGTTGAAAGGCCCGTCCCGCAGACAATAATAGCAGTTAGCGCTGTCTTGGAATTACATTTGCGCCTTTCCATGGCTGCGCCAAAATGAATCGCCAGAAAACCCATTTCATTTTCATTAGTCCGCAGCTTTTCCTGATTATTTAAAACCTTGCTGGCAATTACTGCCATTTCAAAAGCTAATGGATAGTTTTTTTTGATAGGTGCTAAAATATCATTACGAATGTTCATATTGAATTTCAACCGACTGACAGCTGCTCCCAAGTGAATCATAAGTCCGGAAATCAACTCTTCATCACCTGATAAATCAATACCAACATCCATTTGAATCTTCGACAAAATATTGCCGACCAAGGCTCTATAATCACGTTTAACCTGTGTATCCTCATCATTGCTCATCAATTTCTTGCTGGATATAAAATGCTGTGTCAAATAGTACACTTCATTAATAATGTCAATATGCATCTGATTCAAAATGATATTTATAAGTTCCTGTGCTACCGTAAAATCGATTGACTTCTCTAAAGAACGCATCTCTTCCTGACTATATTCTGTCGTGTTTTTCGTATCTGCCCGTTTAAGCGTAATAGTAATATGCACCAATAAATTTTTAAACGCAACATCTGTCAGGTGAATATTGTATTTCAAAATAACATTGAACAGTATCTGCTTTACTTTTTCAATTTCTTCCATGGAAAAAATTCCCCGATAGAATTCGTTTTGTGCAAGATCAACTAAATCATTGCAGTTAAAAATATATTCCGAAATACAATAGCGAATTTGGGCTTCATCCCCCTTAATACGAATACCATTCATTCGATCAGCTGTAAGCTCAACCCCGAATCGCCGCAAACTTTTCTTGATGTCCTTCATATATTTCTTTAAGGTCGAAAGACTGATAAAAAGTTCATCAGCCAGCTCTGACTCTGTAACAACTCTTTGATGCAGCGCATTCAGCAGAAGTTCAGCAATGATAAAGGAAATTCTATCATTGTGATCTGATGGAATGATGTGCTTCTTAAGCCAATCTTTCCGTCCTTCATTTCCCTGGGCACTTATAAAATCCTCATACCGAACTTCATCGTAAATCTTCAGCATGTAACCAACACCAGTTTCCGACTGAATTTCCGCGCCCTGTTCCCGCAGTAATGCGTTTGCCTCTTTGATGTCATTACGAATCGTCCGTGAGCTCACACCAATTAAGGCGGCCATACTAGCACCATCGAGTACCTTTTTCTCAGTATCAAACAGTTCCAGTATCTTTAAAATCCTTTTGTTTTGAATCTCCAATACCTTCCACCTCGCTTGCTACAACATCATAATATCATCATCTTTTGACTTCACCTAGACATTTAACTTCCACAAGCTGTGGAAACCGCACGCGTCTCCCTTGTACTTGCTGGGTTAAATGCAATTTTCACAAAATTCATTTGATATAGAAGACAGAAATAATCCTAATGAATTTACTTAACCAACTATAAAAATCCTCATACAAGCTTTAAAAATATGAAGCTTGTATAAGGATTTCATTTTGGACTTCTTATTTGGCTTATAGATAATATTTCATGTTTGCTAACTATTTTAGCCCTGAAGGATCTCTACCGCTTCTCTAAGTGTCTCTTCTTCACCAACATTCCCTGGAAAAATAATATAGGGAATACCCGGAAATTTGCTCTCCGCCCCTGTCTGCCAGACCGGAATGCCCAGACGAATCTGTCCAAGGACATTGGCACGCTTTACCTTTAGCGCCTTGGTTCCAACATCACTGGACGTAATGCCGCCCTTAGCAATGACAAAGGCCGGCCTCACATTAAGCCTGCCTACCAAAGACTGTACCGCATCAGATATCTTAACAGATCGTTCAAGTGCCGCCTGTTTTGTATCATTATCCAAACTCAGCAATTTACGTTTTGTATAAACAACGACAGTGATTCCCCTGCACAAAGCTTCTTCTTCTTCAGCCAAAACCGAAGCAGTCTCCGCTTTAAACTTTTCTGCTTCAAGAACCAAATCGGAATTAAACTCGATAAAGTGAATACTAGGTAAAGATTTCAGTGCTTCGACCTGCTGTGTCGTCTTTCGGGTATGCGACCCGACGATAACGATGCCGCCCATCTTTGTGCATCCTGCCATCATATCCTGCCGTATCAGCAGAGGCTTGTCCGTAACGGCACCAAGCTCTTTGACAAAACCGGCCGCCGTACGAAACAAAAAGCTCTTTCCTTTAGACATAGCCTGATACAAAGCAATCACGAATACCTTGACGTCACAGGGAGCAATAGCATTGACAACTACCTTGTTAAAATCTTTGACCTGCAACAGTTTGTCCGCAATAGCATCAATTTGTACCGCACGAAGCTCCTCCAGCGAAATGGTCAGTACAGACTCTTTTTTATAACGGCCATGCGACTTTTCTTCAATGTATTCTGTCAGATCCGAAGCCCGATAGCCAAACGTCTTATCCTTAGCGAATTCGGTTTCTCCTGCAGGAATAAGCTCTTCTCCATAGCGCACATAATGAATATTATTAATAGTAAAACGGCCGCCTTCCTTAAAATAAGGACACAGTATCTCACCATCCACTCCACTATATTCCGAAGTTTTTTCCCATTCCTCACGAAGAACTTCTGTTTCCAGCGGATAATGCCCGCGCAGCGTCGAATCACTGCGGCTGACTACCAAATAAAGTTGATGTTGCCTAGCAGCAACTTTAGCAATCGTTCGCCCAATTTCCCGATGCGCTTGAATTGTTTGCTTTTCGGTAAAACCACGTGAATTGGTTAGTATATAAAAAATTTTATTCTTTTCTGCAAAACCACTGCAGATACTTTCTTCCGACCAATCTGTGTAAACCGAAATATCATGTATCGTCTGGACACCCGTTGGATCATCATCCAGCACAATGATTTTATGCATATCGTTTCTGACGGCTTTCTCCAGCTGCTTCTGAACTGAAACCTCATCAATCAATGGATAGCCTTCCAGAACTTTAGAGCTGATCTTTGACAATGCTTTCATAGTTTCAACACCTTGTTCCTAATAAATATTAAATGTCTTCCGCGCTTCAGCAGGCGTCATTGGTTCCTTGTCCATCGCCCGCAGCAGCCGCACAGTTTTTTCTACCAAAGGCAGATTTGTATCAACAACCGTCATTGTATCAAGCAAATTACTGTCTTCAAAACCAATCCGAACCGTGCTGGCTCCCATACCCAAAGCCGCTGCAACAATCGAAAAATCACGCCGATTCGCATGGGTGATTCCCCAGAGGGCACCCGTTGGTATCATTTGAATCATCAAAGCCAGTGCTGCTGGTGTAGGTGGTGCTTCCCCCTTATGTCCCAGGACGATGCTGAACAGCACGGGCTTAGGAAACTCATACTTCTCCATAAGCTCCTGCATCACATACGTATGCCCAATTTCAAAGACCTCTACCTCTGGTGTCTTTTTCATTTTGAGCAGTTCCTTCACGCAATATTCTACATCGTCCAGCGGATTGCAGTAAACAGCCTGCCCCAAATTAGTCGATCCAACATTGAGTGAACAAGCCTCAACAAGTTCAGAATGCAATGGTACACAGCGTTCTTGTATCGTGAGATTTGAAACACCGCCTGTTGAAACTTCAATAATAATGTCCGATTCTTTGCGGATTAATCGCAGCGTCTTATCCAACACACTCATATCCGTTGTCAGCTTTCCCTGTTCGTCGCGAACATGCAAATGTACCATTGCCGCACCAGCCGATGCACAGTTCAACACATCTTGTGCTATTTTTTCAGGCACTATATTTTTATCAGCAGCCGACACTGGGGCCACCGAAATCAGTACTTTATCCATAGATATTTTCCTCCCATCGAGTTACTCTGCTGAAAATTTCAACAACACTTTTGTTTGCTGCAAAAAAACATCATGTATTTTTTGACTATTTCTTTCACAGAACCAATCTGATTTAAAGACAGCTCTGAAAAATGCGGTTGTTCTTTTTCCAGCAACTCCGTCGTTTTTTTAATTGCATAAACTGATATTTCCGTATTTACATTAATTTTGGCAATACCTGTACGAATACACGACAAAACTTCTGCTTCTGTTAAACCTGACCCGCCGTGCAGGACTAGTGGCACATCTGTATGTGCATGAATTGCCTCCAATATATCAAGTCGCAGCTTTGGGCGCCCCTGATAAAGACCATGAACCGTACCAATGGACACTGCCAATGCATTGACCCCCGTCGCCGCAATAAACTCCCTGGCTGCCTCTGGATCAGTATAAACTTCACGATCAGTTAAAGCTCCTTCATGTGAGCGTTCTCCAGCGGCCAGACTGCCAAGCTCAGCTTCAACTGATACACCACAGGCTTGCGCTACCCGGCAAACCTCTTTGGTATTTTTTACATTGTCTTCAAACCCCAATGCCGAACCATCATACATCACAGAAGTGAACCCTTCATGAATCGCCTGAAATACCGTAGCCATATCACTGCAATGGTCCAGATGCAAGCAAACCGGTGTCTTAGCTTTGAATGCCAAAGAATCCGCCAAAACAAAAGCCGTTCGCAAAGACATGTTTCTAAGATATTTTTCCCCAAAAGCCAGAATTACTGGCTGGCGCTCTTCCTGACCTGCACTAATAATCCCTTGAAATGTTTCATAATTGTAGCCGTTGAATGAACCAACCGCGCTACATTCCCGCCGGGCTGTGGCAAGAATATCATTAAAATTTACCAGCATACTATAAACCCCTTATATGTTGAATCTGACAGAGTACACTTCCTTGCAAAATATTCTAAACGTTAAATATTTTGTTATCCACTACGTTTTTTAAGGTTCTATAAAAATCGTTTTTTAGCTGCTTACAATAATTTCCCACCAAGTTTATTAATAGAAATCTACACTTTTCGTTTCTACAGTATACATCATACGTTGGTCCAGTTCAATTAAAAAATTTTACAGGGTATTAACTATCGCCAAAAAATTTTACAGGGTATTAACTATCGATGCCACTTTTTGCGCCACTTCACCATCTTCTTTGAGCCCACCTATTCCGACCGCACCAATAAGTTGCTGCATTTCATCATAAATTGGAACGCCGCCCGGCATTGCCACAAAGCGTTTATCAGCGAAATAGGCTATATTTAAATTTTCACGCTGCAAACGCTGTAGAAAATCCGCCGTGCTCACGCCCATGCGCGCCGATGTATACGCCTTATCCGGCGTGAGGTTTATCGTCAATAGTTTTGCACCATCTACTTTATAGAAAAGAATTGTAAACCCATCTTTATCACAAACCGAAACGCTGAATGGTTTAGCACCATATTCTTTTTTCACCAGTTCTTCAGCGCAACAGCCGATTTTTTTTGCTAAAGCCAATGTTATATTCTTCAAAACCATCTACTCCTTAAATTCGATTAATTCACATAATTCTTACTTCACGCTTTGCAGCTCAACCTTTTCGACTTCTGCTTTTTCAGCCTTACTCCGCCAGTAACTTGCCAGCATCGGTCCTGTAATATTATGAACCAAATTAAAGATTGCTGCCGGAATAAATGCTAATGGTGCCAAATGAGCAAGTGCCAGCGCCATAGCCAGTCCACCGTTTTCCATACCGATTTCAAATGAAATCGATTTGGCCTTAAAGTGCGGCATGCCAAGACCCCTGGCCGCCATATAGCCCACACCAAGCCCCGTCAAATTATGCAGAACCACTGCAATAAAAGCAATCCAGGCAACATCAGCAAAAGAAGCCGCACTTAGTGAAAAACCAGAAGTCGTCGTTACAAAAATAGCAACGAGCGAAACAATCGGTACAATTGGCGTAATCTTATCAACAAAGTCCGAAGCATACGCGCGAATTAAAGCTCCAAGAAACACCGGAATTAAAACAATCTTAAGAATATCAAATAAAATGGCAGTGGTGTTTACCTCAATCATGGCTCCAGCCAAAAATGCAAACATAAACGGCGTGATAAACGGTGCAATAATAGTATTAACTGAAGACACTGTCACAGAAAGTGCCGTATCACCTTTTGCCAGAAACGTCATGACGTTTGAAGCTACGCCGCTTGGACAGCATCCTACCAGAATCATGCCAACAGCCAAAACCGGCGGCAAATCCAATATTTTTGTCAGCGCAACTGCAACAAACGGCATGATCATATAACGCAGCAAAATACCTAAAAATACATCCTTCGGGCGTGAAATAACCAGCTTAAAATCTTTGACTGAGACAGTCAAACCCATGCTCAGCATAACCGCCATAATACAATATGATACATATTTTGACAATGGTTTAAACGGCTCCGGATTAAAATAAGCGGCAATAGCCCCCAGGATAATCCAAAGCGTAAAATATTTCGTCATAAACCTGACGAATTTACCTAACTTTTCTAACATTCATCCCACTCCTTTTTAGTCTAACAAACTTTTACCGACAACAGGCAAATCAATTCGCCCGGTTTTCCGAAACCGGACGGATTTGCACAAATTTCATATAGCTAGAAAACAGAATAACACTTTGAGACGCACGCGTTATTTCAGCAAACCTTTTTGGACCAAAGCTTTTTTTAATGCTGACGCACCAAAGTTCAGACTGGACAAGACGGGTTTACCATACTTTTCATGAATATATTCTTCACAATACGCCATAGAACCTTGTGCAAAAAGAATTACGTCTACTTTATCAATGATTTCACCAGCATATTTTGTCATTAACTTCTTGAACTGATCCTGGTCCAGGCCAAAGCCACCATCAACCAAAACATCAATAAGTTCAACATGCTGATTCATTTCTCTGGCCACACGAGTAATCGTATTTTTTGTCGGAGTCAGCGTTGTTGGTAATGTTGCCATGACACCGATTCTTAAACCCTGACGTACTGCTTCGCAGCACATTTCTTCGTCAATACGTACAATTGGAATGCCCGTATATTTTGCAACATTCTGCGCGGCATCTGCCACTTCGCCAACAGACGAGCAGATATTAAGAATTGCATCCGCTCCTTCGCAAACCGCTTTCATGTACATAGCAACCAGGCGGGCAGCTGGTGGAGCCGTGACATACCCATTCTTTCTAACTTCTGCCAAAATCGAAGGATCCTGATAACTGACAATTTCAGTGTCTAATGGTAAAACCTTGTGCACCTCAGCCTCAAGAAGTTCAATCAATTCCGGTGTCGTACTTGTATAAACTAAAGCAACTTTCATCAAAAATCTCCCCTTTTTCATATTACATAGTATGTACTACATCCTATGTTTATTTACAGCCTTATTATGTCACAGATCAAATCAAATGTAAATAGCAATTATTCTATTGTTTTCAAATTTTTAAACAATATTGTCAATGATAACTGGTCTGCAAAAAAATCATTAGGCAAATACTGAAAAAGCAGGTATGCTATAGATATGATTTCCCAAAACACATTAAATACAAACACGGAGGAAAATCAGATGCCTAAAACGATTAAAAATTCTTTGTTTTTTCAATATGTAATAGAAATCTTCACTCGCTATAAAGCCGATGATTTACCAGGAATGAGTGCACAAATCACTTATTATTTGATCTTAGCATTTTTTCCATTTTTGCTTTTTGTAATAAATCTACTCAGCTTTACTACTTTTTCCAGTGAAATATTTATCACAAATATCAACATCCTTTTACCAACAGATACTGGCATTTTAATCGAAAAATTATTAATCGAGACCGTACAAGCTAAAAGTGAAACACTGCTGATATTAGGAATGATCGGTAGTCTTTGGGCATCATCAAAAGGGATTACAGGCCTAATGCAAGGTCTCAACAAAGCTTATACAGTTGAAGAAACACGCCACTTCACCAAACTTTATCTGATCGCATTGGTTGCAACATTCGGCGTAGCACTAATGATCTTATTCGATTTTATCTTAGTTGTCTTCGGCAAGATCATTGGCGCATATTTGTTTGAGTTAGTCGGGGGCAAAGCTTTCTTTTATACAACCTGGGCAACCGTCCGCTATGCAATTCCCTTCTCTTTAATGCTGCTCACATTTTACTTGCTTTATGCCTATGTCCCAAATAAAAAATTGAAATCGGCTGAACTTATTCTTGGCTCCGTTTTTACCTCAGTTGGCTGGCTCAGTGCCTCATTATTGTTTTCTTTTTATGTAAACATGTTTACTAATTACGAGAAAATATATGGCAGCATCGGTGGTATTATTGCCTTGATAACCTGGCTCTACTTAAGTACCTTAATCATCTTGCTTGGTGGTGAATTAATTGCGATTCACGCTAATTTTAAGAACTTTTCTAAAAAAAAATCATGAGGCTGCTTGTATAAAGCACCTTCATGATTTTTGAGTTTATAACATTTTTTAACTAAATTTCATCGTCTTTAGGCCAAACCGATATTGTTCACAATAATATGTTAAAAACAGCAAATTAAAAAAGCAGGTTACTGTCCTCCAAACATAGCACCAAACAGGGCCGCAACAATAAGTATGAGATTTACTGAAACCCGCCGCGTTGCCGCCAAAATTGCACTCACTGCTGCGATGATAAGTAAGGTTACATCAATACCACTGTTTTTAAATACCCCCGCTAACACAATAACAGTGAAACTAGAGATGACCAAAACCACACCGTCTAAAATCCCCTGTATTGTCGAAATATGATTGATTCTGGCATAGCAGTACTGAACCAAAACCACAAAAAACGGTGGCATTATAAGTGCAATAGCCGACATTATAGCTCCGGGAATACCCGCTACTAAGTAGCACAGGCTGACCACCCACAGACCATTAGGTCCAGGCGTAATTTGTCCAATAGACAAAGCTTCAGCAAACTGTTGCTCTGTAGCCCAGCCATTTGCTATAAAATCTGCATGTAATGCCGGCAATGGTCCAAAGCCACCAGTCGAAAATAAAATAGCTTTCAAAACAACCCAAAAGAATAAAAACCAACTCATCTTTTATACCTCTTGCTTTCGCTTTGAAATATACCTATAGGAAAAAGCTCCGCAAGCCCCACCAAAAAGATATAATATAACAACCGGTACGTCAAGAAATATATAAATCAGACCACTACCAAATAGTATAGCTAATACAACCGCAAAGGCCAATGATCCACGTTTTTTATTTTGCAACAAAATCGGCTTTACATTTCGCCAATTCGTAGCCAAAGAAACACCAAAAATCGCTGCAAATGCTGTGCGCAAACCGGATTGAACTTCGGGATACTGGCTTATATTGGCATAAATCGCTGATATCATTATTGTAATAACCACACTTGGTAAAATAAGACCTAATACAGAAAGAATTATTCCCCGCCACCCCGCCAGTCGTTTGCCAATAAGAATTGTATAGGCAATGATATTGATTCCCGGCGTAATCTGACACATTCCGATAATATTTGCATATTCTTCAGCCGTAATCCATTTGTGTTTATAAATAAAATTTTCCTGAATAAGATATTGGGTAACGGCCCCACCGCCAAATGAAGTACCACCTATTTTCAGCCAAATAAAAAATAATAATTGGCATGTAAAGTCACTATCGTTTAAATTTAAGCAATCCATTTCCACTTTTTTTCCCATTTTATTACTTCCCATCACTAATTTCTAAATTGTACTAACTAACTTTTATGTATTTAAGTTCATTACATATTATTACCTATCTATAACCATGTCAAGAAACGTTTGCAAAAACACTTAAACAATGTGTATCTGTTTCACAAAANATCTTTGCTAATACAAACGATTTACCTATTTTTTTGCCATGATGGTAAAAATCTACGATGTATTGTTTTGTTTCAGATGAATCTGAAATGCATTTTTTTCAGTCCTACTATAAGTGTCCTCTCATTTTGTTTGTCCTTAATTTTTTTACCTAGTATATTGCCGCCTGTCCAGCTTGTCATGTCACAGCTTTGTAAAATTCCTCTTTACTTTCTACATAAAAAGCGTATACTAGAGTTACATTTTAATAACGGCTTAGTTCTTGAATCAAGAAACGGAGAAACCAATTTTTGGGGGTTAATTCCAGCTTCAGCTGGGAGGGATGTTTTCCCTTATCATCCTACCCGTCAGCTAACTTCGTCGGCCAAAATAAGGGTCTAAGACCCTTTTGTGGTCTTTTTTTGTACATTTTTTTTAAGTCCGTTAGAAATGAATATATACTTTATCGGAGGTAGACAAACTCATGATGCGTTTTCTTAGACGCTTATTAATCGGCAGACCACTGCTCAATCAGGAAATCTCTGAGGAAAAGCTGCCAAAATGGAAAGCTTTAGCCATCTTCTCTTCGGATGCGCTTTCTTCTGTTGCTTACGGTCCTGAACAAATTATGCTAATTCTGGCTGCACCAGGGATCATAGCCTATGGCTATATGGCGCCTATAGCTTTTGCTATACTGTTTTTATTAGCTATTGTAACGATATCATATGTTCAGGTCAGCAAAGCTAATCCTGGTGGTGGCGGCTCCTATGCAGTAGCCAAAAACAATTTAGGAGAACTCCCTGCCCTGACGGCAGGCGCCGCTCTGTTTGTCGACTATATACTAACCGTAGCCGTAAGCATTTCAGCTGGCACTGAGGCAATCGTATCCGCCTTTCCTATCCTTATTGGACACGAAGTCGCCCTTGATTTGTTTGTCTTATTTTTTATTCTAATGCTAGTGAATTTGCGTGGTCTCAAGGAAGCCGCTACCGCTTTTGTTTATCCAACGTATGCTTTTATCTTTGGTATACTGGCTTTAATCTTAATCGGAGCCTATCAAGCGTTCACCCAGCAAACCCCAGTTATTCCGGCTGCTTCGCTGGAACGCACTTTTGATTGGAGCATGCTGCTGATATTAACACGAGCCTTTGCCAATGGCTGCAGCTCAATGACAGGTGTTGAAGCCATATCCAACGGTGTTCCAATGTTTAAAAAACCAGAAATACGCAATGCCACGACCACATCATATTGGATGTCCGGTCTGCTCGGTACCATGTTCTTTGGCATCGCTTTCCTTATTATGCATTTTCATCTACTACCAGTAGAGAATTCTACAGCTTTATCAGAAATCACTGAATTAGTTTGCGGCCGCGGTTGGTTCTATTACTACATCCAAATTGCGACGATGCTGATTCTTTATCTGGCAGCTAATACATCCTATAATGGCTTGCCACCGCTCTTATCAATTATTGCCAGTGACGGCTATCTGCCGCGCTATCTCGGCGAACGCGGTGAACGGCTCAGCTTTTCCAATGGAATTGTTCTCCTGAGTATATTTGCCGGACTTTTAATTTTAATTTATGATGGAAACGTAAGCCATCTGATTTCCTTGTATGCAATCGGTGTATTCCTATCGTTTACCATTGCCCAGACGGGGATGGTCTGCCACTGGAAAAGCATCAAAGGCCCGTACTGGGTTGGTCGCGCAATTATCAATGCGACAGGTGCTGTTATCACAGGCATTGTCGTCCTAATTATCGGTATCAGCAAGTTTGCGCAAGGAGCCTGGATTATTTTAATTTTTATTCCACTAATGATTTTTGTTTTCAAAAAAATCAAAGGTCATTATAGAGACATGGCTGAGCAGCTCCATCTTCCCCTCGAAGCTATGAACCCGGAAACTTCCGCAGAAATCACAGGGGGGAAAAACATCGTTATTGTACCAATTTCCAGTCCAACCGTCATTATTGCTCAAACTCTGCACTATGCTAAATCTATCGGTACAGAAGTAATTGCCGTTCATATTGCTACTAGTGAAGAAATCGGTAAGAAAGTCGAAGACAAATGGAATTGCTGGAATCCGGGCATCCGACTACTAACCATCTACTCACCATATCGGCTTGTTGTCCAGCCATTAATTAACTACATCGAGGAGCTGGCTCAGGGAAAAGGTCCGAATGATTATATCACTATCCTTATTCCAGAATTCGAAACAAAAAAATGGTGGCATCGTCTATTGCACAACCAGACTGGCTTAATATTACGAACCATGCTGATCCTGCAAAAAAATGTCATTGTTTCCACCGTGCCATTTCATCTGAAAAAGTGATAACAGCGGAAAAGCCTTAGTTTCCTTTGATTTTAACTCGTTTTTACCAGAATAAAAAACAGGACACCCCTTTCCAAGCATTTAAATGCTTGAAAAGGGGTGTCTTTGCTATATACTCGATAAAAAGATCTAAATTAATTTATAAAATTTAAAATCTTCATAAGTTCTTAACAATCCGACGATGCTTTTTTACTATACTTAGCACATAAGAAATAGAAGGAGTGATTTTTATGGTTATGACAAATTATATGGATTTATTGGCATCTAACCAGCCATGGAATTTGATTTTATTTATGGTGATTCCAGTCGTACTAGCAGAAGCTCTTGTAGCAACAGAATTTTTCGCACTGTATTTAAAGGAAGAAAAAGAAAGCAGCTGGCACACTTGGAATAAGTATTTGGGGATTGCTGCTGGATTGTATTTTACATGGGTATTCATTTATTTGATTACACAAGTGATTCCATCAATTGAATGGCGCGGTTATGCAGATGTAATTGCAATTGTTGCTTATTTATCCGGCATTGTGCCACTTTTAAGCATTACTCTATTAGAATTAGGTGTCTGGGGTAAAAATCTATCTGAGCACAACCGGACAAAAAAGCATTTTGTCCTTTTGATTGTCTTTCTGGTCATAAATCATGTAGCTATGGTTTTTGGTATGGTAAATCCCGAAATTACTGGTTGGCAGCCAAAAACACAACAGCATCAGATGATGATGCACTCATCTGATGCTGGAAACGAGCAGGATATGTCAGCACAAATGACAATGCAGTACCATAACAAAAATTCTATAAAATAAACAGCAAGGCGGAGTTTCGCATAACGAAGCTCCGCCTTGTTTAATAAGCATTGGCAAAATAATCATATTCGTTTATGATATATATAAGTAAAATTCATATCTTTGGAGGTGTTAATCCTTATGGTTCAATCTTCTGTACTCATTGTTGACGACGATGCAAAACTCGTAGAGTTGTTGAAAACCTATTTTTATAAAGAAGATTTTATTGTTTATACAGCTTATAATGGTTCAGATGCCTTGAAGATTGTTCAGCAGCAAAAACCCAATATTATGATTCTCGATTTAATGCTGCCGGGACTTGATGGACGCGAAGTCTGTCGCAGGATTCGCAAAAATAATGACATTCCAATTATCATGCTTACAGCAAAAGATGATGAATCCGATCGGCTGACAGGCTTGGAAATCGGTGCTGATGATTATGTAACGAAGCCCTTTAGCATAAAGGAAGTCATTGCCCGTTCTAAAGCAATCCTAAGACGTCTGCACGGCGATGTCGTCGAGCGAAAATCCCTGCTGCACTTTCACAACATAACCATTAATTTACAGCAGCACCAAGTTACCCGAGATGCAGAGATATTAGATTTGACTCCAATTGAATTCAAACTGCTGGAAGTTATGGTACGAAATCCAAAACGAGTTTACAACCGATTACAGCTTATGGAAAACAGCCATGGTTTCGCGTTTGAGGGTTACGAACGGACAATCGATGCCCATATACGCAATTTACGGCGAAAATTAGAATCCCCGCAATCCTCAATATATATTGACCGTATATGGCGTAGGCTATAAGTTTTCTGGTGAATCTCATGGATAAACTACACAGTATAAAATATCGCATTACCAGCCTTACCTTTTTACTTGTCCTAATTACAGTGCTTGTCCTTATTTATCTGGCCAATTGGCAAATGACGCATCACTTCTATACTTATCTGTCGACTCAGCCATCGGATGACAGTATGATGCATATGAACCGCTTAGGCGCCTCAGAAATGTATTTTTTGAATTCAATGCATGCCTCCCTGCTGTGGGTGGGACTTGTTATTCTTTTGGTCGGCCTGATTGCCAGCTATATTCTGGCACGCAATATCACAATTCCATTAAGCAACCTGAGTGCTGCTGTCAAAAAAATAGGGCAAGGCCAGCTAGGACAGACCGTCGCAGTAGAACGAACTGATGAGGTGGGGCAACTAGCAAAAACATTTAATCAAATGTCAAAGATATTAGCAGAAAACGAGCATATGCGACAGGAATTGCTAGCTAATGTCGCCCATGAACTTCGAACTCCGCTGGCTATCCTTCAGGGAAATCTTGAAAGCATGTTAGACGGTGTCATCCAGCCGGATCAAAAGAGATTATTTTCCATGCAGGAAGAAGTAATGCGGTTAACGCGCCTCGTAACGGATCTGCGGGATTTATCCTTAGCAGAAGTTCACCAATTGAACCTGCAAAAAAAATCAACGGATATAAATCTGCTTCTACACGATGTTGCAAATATGATCCAGCCACTGGCCGAAGAAAAACAGTTGCGCATCCAATACGATTTAGCGGAAAATTTACCAAAAGCAATGGTCGATTCTGATCGTATCTGTCAGGTTTTCTACAATATCATAGGCAATGCACTGCGCTACACGAAGACAGGAAACATCATTTGTTTGAAGAGTAACCTTATAACGATTAATGGTTCTCAAAAGATAAAGCTGCAAATCAGCGACAACGGGCCAGGGATTTCTCCTGCAGATCTGCCTTATATCTTTCATCATTTCTACCGTGGTGAAAAATCCCGCAACCGCGAAAGCGGCGGTTCAGGGATCGGATTGGCTTTGGCTAAACAATTCATCGAAAATCATAATGGTACGATCAATGTAATAAGTACACTAGACGAAGGAACAACATTTACCATTTTTTTGCCAATTTTTTAAAAAAAGCATTTCTCTGCTGCAATGTTTTTTCTGAATTACTTGTTGTATCCCATTTGACGACATCTGTTCTGCTACGACAGATAATCCCACTGTATTATTTTAAGAAAAGGAAAACGCCTTACGATAAGCGAATATTATTTTAAGAATGACAATTAGGTGTTAGCGGATACTGTTGCTTTCATTACAAGACAGCAGCAGTATCCCGCTGACTCCAAAACTATTATGCAAAGGTGGAATGATTATGGATTTGTTGAGGGCAAAAAAAGGCTTTATATGTGATATGGATGGTGTCATCTATCAAGGCAATCAGCTTCTCCCTGGTGTTAAAGAATTTGTTAACTGGTTATATCGCGAGAATAAGGAATTTTTATTTCTAACCAACAGCAGCGGGAAAACTCCGAACGAACTACACAAAAAATTGGCACATATGGGCCTTGATGTAGACGAACGTCATTTTTACACAAGTGCACTGGCCACAGCAAAATTTTTAAACCATCAAAGCCCAGGCTGTAGTGCGTATGTCGTCGGAGAGTCTGGCTTGTTTAAAGCCTTGCATGATGCAAACATTACAATTACTGATGTTAACCCCGACTATGTTGTTATAGGGGAAGCCCTTAATTACAACTATGATCTAATATGCAGTGCCATGAGACATGTTATGAATGGCGCAAAGCTCATCGGCACAAATACAGATCTTACAGGGCCCTCCGAAAATGGGATTTTACCAGCTTGCCGTGCCCTCGTTGCTCCGATTGAGCTCACAACCGGAAAAAATGCTTACTATGTAGGCAAGCCAAATCCATTAATGATGCGCACCGGTCTACAGCTTTTAGGCATCCATTCGGCAGAAACCGCAATGATTGGCGATCGCATGGACACCGATATTATCGCTGGCATTGAAAGCGGCCTAGATCCCATCTTAGTCCTTTCTGGCGTCACGAGTCGCGATGAAATAAAAAACTATCCATACCATCCAAGGTTAGTTCTGAACGGTGTTGGCGATATTCCCACACTTTAAATTATACTGATACTCAACTTAATCAGATAACATCTAGTCTAATCTTACCCAATAAATGCAACTGCATAATAAAACAGTACATTTGATGCTAGCAAACTTCTGTCATTTTTTATGTCTTTTTTGATCCCACTCGATTTCTTTATTTATTGCATAGAAAAAGCACCTATAGACCTGACACTTTTCTCTATGTCTAATCTATAGGTACATCATATGCATATGCCTTTTTTATAACCCTTTTATTTATACATATATTCCGCTGTCATTGGACGATTATTATCAATCCCTTTAGTTAAGAGACATTGGTAGATATCGATTCCTCCAATACGAAAAGCTGACGCACATCCCTTAAGATAAAGGCGCCACATACGGATAAAATGTTCATCGTACATTTTACGCACTTCAGGAAGCTTTTTTTGAAAATTATCGTACCAGCAATCTAGCGTTTTTGCGTAATGACATCGCAAGCTTTCACTATGAAGCAGATGAAAATCAAATTCCGGTAAAAGCTGCATGGTTTCCCTTAGTGTTGGCACATAACCACCAGGGAAGATATAGGTTCGCATCCATGAATTGGTTGGCGATTCAAAAGTACCCATAATCGAATGCAAAAGGAAAGTGCCTTTGCTTTTTAGCAAAGCATTAACAGTAGAAAGATAAAGTGGCAAATATTTTTTCCCAACATGTTCAAACATACCAATACTTATAATTTTATCAAATTGTTCTTGCTGTGGGTCCATGTCCATATAATTTTCCAAGCGAATATCAACCAGTTCATCTAAGCCAAGTGCATGCACGCGCGCCCGGGCTTCTTCATATTGTTCTTTGCTCAAAGTAATACCGGTTGCATGAACTTTATATTGCTGAGCTGCACGAATTACAAGCCAGCCCCAGCCACAGCCAATGTCTAATAAATGTTCGTTTTCTTTCAGATTTAGTTTAAACTATGATCAATTTTTTGTAATTGTGCTTGATCAAGTGTATCTTCTTCAGTTTTAAAATATGCACAGGAATATGACATCGTTTTGTCAAGCCATAAAGCAAAAAAATCATTTCCCAAGTCATAATGCTTATGTATATTTTGGCTCTCTGTTGTTTTATCAATTTTTTTCAACTGAAGCATCAAATCTTTTAAATGAAAATCAGCCTTGGCCTTATTGGCACTATTTTTGAACATAGTCGCAATAACATCATCAAGTGATCCTTCAAAATCAATAAAACCATCCATATAAGCTTCACCCAATGTAAGTGTAAGATCTTTTTGCATATCACTTAATTTAGGTTCTTTATGGAAAACAATCCGAAATGAAGGTTTTTCACTGCCATAACAAACTTCCTCCCCATCCCAGAACACGACAGAGAAACCGCCTTTATCCCATAATTTAAAAAGAGTTTTTAATGTTACTTTCTTGAACATATGCGTCCACTTCTTTCTTTAATTACCAAACTTATTTCTAAAAAAATAACCAGACGAGTGACATTAATTTTGCTAACGTCTTATATATATTATAAGGAGAATCTCTTTTTTTTGCAAAAAAATTACAAATTTCAGTGTACCTGCAGTTTGATTTCCAGCTTTTTTACTAAATAAAAAAAGCTTCAATACCAAGAGATATAAAACCTTATTATTTTTCTTGACAATTAAAATGACCAGTCGTATAATAAAGAAAGATAAACGATATACGCGTGCAATTTTAATTGCTAGCACCGTCTTGCAAAACTAGTCTACTCATATTATTTACTATAAACCACTGCTTTATATGATGGATTTAATCCTGTACAAACCTTAAAGTATTAAAAGTAAACTTATAAAAGGGGAAATTACTATGGAACACAATGTAGAAATTAAAAACGATAACCTGGATATTTTATTTCAACCTGTAACGGTTGGCAATCTGAAATTATCAACTCGTATTGTTATGGCGCCGATGACAAGAGGTTTTTCGCCAAATGGCATACCGGGCGATAATGTAGCCAACTATTACAAACGACGTGCCGAAAATCAGGTTGGTCTGATTATTACTGAAGGAACCTTAATCAATCACCCAGCAGCAGCAGAGGGCTTAGGACGTCCTGATTTTCATGGTAAAGCAGCCTTAGAAGGTTGGGCTCATGTTGTCCAGACTGTTCACAATGTTGGAGGCAAAATAATTCCTCAGCTATGGCATGTAGGAACGGCACGCAAAATTGATGGCGAAAATCCAAATCCCAAGGCATTGCCAATTGGTCCATCAGGAATTGATGTAATG
>WSSedB1CaDRAFT_10000272_pt1 | contig 23467 bp, 20 predicted proteins | sample WetSurSB1Cattail_FD_9460 | JGI IMG/M metagenome (IMG submission 9460)
AGCCGCTGCCGGCACTGCCGGCTCCATCCCCCCCACTGCAAGCAGTCATAATGACAGTAAGAAGCATTGTCATTCCCGCCAACAGCCAGTTTCCATAATGGGACTTCATATCGCCTCCCTGGGGTTATGCAGCTTTCCTTCATGGATTAAACGCAATCAATGTTTTGAAATATTTTAACTCTATCCTGAACCGGATTACTGTCAAGAGGATCAAACCTAAAAACAGACCTGAAACCTTGTAAATCAATGAACGCCTGAAAATAAGGAGATTTTGCTATTTCACAGTACTGCGGAGCAGTGTCATAAACAATTATGCTTGTTAGCCCGTATATCTGTGGCTATAGTGGCTATAGTGAATTCAAGGTTAACCGAATAAACAGACCCGCTTCGTTGTCCACGAACATCACGCCACCCGTCTCCACTGGGACTTACGTCTCGAACATGAACGGTGTCCTCAAATCATGGGCAATCCCCAGAAAATTACTTTGCTAGATTCAAGAGGTGATCACCCTGACGACACTGATATACCAAGCACTCCCATGGTTGATTGCGCCTTTCCTGCTAAGCGTCGCTCTTGTCTATTTCATCAGACGGTCTGCTGCATTGCAGAGGGAAATGACCGCCCGTTCCAGCGCCATGGAACGGGCAGCCCAGGCGCAGATTGCCGCCAAAGAACGGCTGTTCGCCTGTGAGACCGAACTCGATCGTCAACGCGTCGACTGGGAGAAACAGTTGGCCACCATGGCAAACGAGAAGGTGCAGGAGCGTCAGCGTTATGAGGAACTGTCCAAAAAGTACGTCCAATTGCAAGCCGACCTGACCAAAGCCCTTAGGCTCGACGAACTGACCAAGGAGCGCGACAGCGCCCGAAAACAGCTCGACCTGCTGCGTAAGGAGAAAAGCGCGGTTGATGCGACCCTGGCGGCCATGCAATCCCGGATGGAAGAGGAGCACAAGGCGACAGAAGAGCGCACCCGTTTGCACGCCAAGGTCGAGACAATGCCACGTGAGGCCGCGCAGACCAAGATCGATGAACTGACGACCGAGCGCAACAGCGCCCAAGATCAGCTCGATCTGTTTGCGTAGGCGCCAGAAGAGATCGTCGCCTCAGCGATGAAAAACCGGCTGAATCCATACTTCACCGGCAACTGGAACGAGAGATTGGAAAGGATAGTAAGTTGAAAATTACCGAGAAAACGTTGAAGGCCCGCGTAACAGAGTTGAATTTGGGAGTGCTGAAAGAAACCACCTTTGGAATCCGCGTGGATCGTGGTGGAAAAGGATACACTTGCAGCCTTGTGTACCGGGACCAGACACCGCCCGAGATCCTGCTGGAAGGGGGCAGCGCCTCTGAGGCAAACGCCTGCATCGAGGCTGTGGCTGCCACTCACCGGATTTTCAAGCATTCGATGATGGGCGGTGTTGAAAAACCTGAGTATCTGACCGATGAGCTGTTTCTGAAAAAGGGGGGCGAGCGCTGTCCAAAAACACAATGCGGCTCCCGGGACATCATTGCCGGCTGGGTCGAAAAAACCTCCTCCGGGCTCACCCAGGTCCACCGCTGCGGCAAGTGCGGCCTGGAATTCATCGTCATCTACAAAATGGAAGGATACGAAATCTCTGGCACTGAAGCTTAGAACCGCCACTGAAGAGGGGTGGGCATAGCAAGGGGACTGATTGAATGATCAACCGAGGTAAATCATCATGACTTCAATGCAACGAATGCCGGTTCTGTTCATCGGCCACGGCAACCCGATGAACGAGATTGAGGAAAATTCATTTACAAAGGTATTGATGGTACTCGGGAAAAAAACCACGAGAAAAGAGGATAAACATGTCAACCGTAACCGTAATGGCAAAGGTAACTGCAAAGAATGACGCTATTGAAGTTGTAAAAGCCGAACTCCTGAAAATGGTGGCACCAACACGCCAGGAGGAAGGCTGCATAGAATACCGGCTTCATCAGGATAACGCCGATCCGGCTGTCTTTGTTTTCTATGAGAACTGGAAGAGCCATGCCTGCCTGGAACAGCACATGAACTCCCAACACTTCCAGGCATACATTGCAGCAGTCGGTGATTTGATCGCTGACAAGATAGTCCACAAAATGACTGCAATTGTTTAAGCAATATCGCGGGGACGGGCGAATTGAAATTTCCAACTGGCATATATGCTGAAGCTTTTGCATATCTGGAGCGTGTCTTTGCCCTGATAAAAGAGGCGGCAGGAACAATCACATCCTCTTCCCTACCTAATAAGGACTCATCATGGGACAATACACCACCATCGTCATAGACTTTGAAACCACTGGCCTTTCTCCAGGATATGGAGACAGGACTATCGAGGTGGGTGCAGTACTGGTTTCCAACTGCCAGATCGTAGACCGGTTTCAAAGTCTGATGAACCCAGATATGAGGATTTCCGGTTTCATCGAAGATTATACCGGGATCACGAACCGGATGTTGGCCAAGGCGCCAAGCATCGGAGAAGTAATGAATAAGCTGACGGTTTTCCTTGCTCAGCACCATCTGGTTGCTCACAACGCATCCTTCGATTCCCGGTTTCTTGATGCCGAACTGGATCGCATCAACCACAAACGTAAGAATGAATTTGCCTGTTCCATGTTGACTTCCAGACGATTATATCCTGAAGCGCCCAATCATAAGCTCGAAACCCTGGTACGATACAAGAACCTGAAAACCGATGGTGTCCATCATAGGGCACTCGCGGATGCGGAGATGACTGCCCACTTGTGGATTCGAATGATTGAAGACATCCGAAACGACTATGGACTTCAGTCTGTTCCGTTTGGATTGATGCAAAAATTGAGTACGGTACCGAAGAAAAAAGTCCCTGAATTTATGCAGAAGATGAGGTTGAAGGAATAAATGGGATGCGAGTTTCTATAACCGGCGCTGACAATCGATAACCCGACTTCACATAACGAACACTCAAACAGACAAGGCAGTATGCCTCATGCTCATCATTGTTGAATCGCCCACCAAGGCTAAAAAAATACAGTCAATCCTCAAAGTTAAAACCATGTCCACCGTCGGACATTTCAAAGACCTGCCCAACACCCGGATGGGTGTTGATCTCACAACCTATGAGCCGACTTTCGTCTACCACGAGAAGAAAGCAAACCTGCCCAACGAGCTTCGTGCTGCGGCGCGTGGGGAAACTGTCATGCTGGCCGGTGACCCGGACCGGGAAGGCTATGCTATCAGCTGCCATATCCACGAAGAGGTGAAATCTGTCGCCAAGGAATGCCTGCGCATGGAGATTTATGAGGTTACGGAGAAGGGGCTGAAGGAATCACTGGCCAAGGCGGTGCCGTTCGAAAAGACAAACAGCGGTCTCTACAACGCCTTCCTAGGGCGAAGGATCGGTGACCGACTGGTGGGTTATATCCTCTCCCCTATTGCCAACAAGAACCTTCGCGGTAGCTACAGCGTCGGAAGGGTCCAGTCCCCGGCAGTGCGTCTGGTGGTTGATCGCGAACGAGAGATCCGCAGCTTCGTCTCCTCTCCATACTGGATGCTGGATATCCAGCTGGATAAGGACGGAACGACATTCCTGGCTCGTCACGTCAAGGGCAAGTTCGCACAAAAGGCGGACGCCCAGCAGATCATTGACTCCATCAAGACACAAACCCATGCCCTGGCTGAAAAGGTCGAACGGAAAGAGGTAAAACAGTCCCCCAAGCCCCCATTTACAACGGTTGACCTGCAGTCCGCCGCAGCCGCCCGGATGAAGTTCACCCCGGAACAGACCATGAAGCTGGCCCAGGCGCTGTTCGACCATGGCATTATCACCTATCACCGCACCGATTCCGTACGTATGGATGAGGCCTTCATCGCCGAGATCCGGGAGTTTTTGGGAAAGAACCTGGGAACACACTATCTGCCGCCGCAACCAAACCGGCATACGTCAAAAAACTCCCAGGCGGATGCCCACGAAGGCATCCGGCCCACTCATATGCATTCGGTTGCTGACATTCCAGTCATCATCAAAAAGGAAGGGCTTACCTCGGATCATGCCAGGCTCTACGAGCTGATCTTCAAGCGTGCCGTTGCCAGCCAGATGGCACCGGCACGGTATGACTCCACCGTCATGATCTTCGATGTGGCCGGCGAACGGTTCAAGGCCGCCGGACGAGTACTGACTTTCGACGGTTTTCTGAAGGTATATGCCGAGGTTGACGAGGAAAAGGAGAAGAAAGTGGAGGAAGACAGGCTACAACTGCTTCCTTCTGTGGAGGTTGGTGAACTGGTACCGAAAACAGGGGAAAACCTGGAAGAGAAAAAGACCAAACCGCCAGGTAGATTTACACTGGGTTCCCTGGTAAAGGAGCTGGAACGGCTCGGCATAGGACGTCCATCCACCTACGCCGCCATCACCAAGAACATTGTTGACCGGGGCTATATCAGGGAAGAGAAGGGGAGGGTGGTGCCGCTATTGCCCGGAGAGAAATTGATCGACTATCTCAGGGAAAAACATGGCTGGGTGATCGATTATGAGCTAACCAGCAAGATGGAAGGCTTTCTGGATAAGGTTGTGGAAAACAAGGAAACCTGGCAACGCTTCTGTAAAGGTGTTCACAACAAGATGGGGTTTTCCATTCCGCCGGCTCGGGCAGAGGGTGGTAGACCAAGTGAAGCGCAACTCAAGTACGCCAACGACCTTGCTCACAAGAACAGTCTCATCATACCCGAGGATGCTTTGAAAACCGGAAAGGCGTTATCGCTGTGGATTGAAGGCGTTGTTGGTGCGAAGAAAAAATCGTCAAATCCATCCAAGGATATCCCGAAGGCCAGGGCGTCAGCCAAATAATGTGCTGCACGTGCGGTAGCCTCAGCTTTCACCAGAACTTTCACTAAGAATGTTCAAGGAGAAGTGGAGGCTTTCTTATTCAAGAGATTGCTTGGTTCTTAAATGTCCTTGCCAGCCAGCTTAAGTGCTTCAACTATGGCCTCGCCCATACGGGTGGGGCTTGTGGCAACGGTGACACCGCATTCCCGCAGGGTGCGGATCTTGTCACCTGCCTTGCCTTTACCGCTAGTAATGATGGCTCCAGCGTGCCCCATGCGTTTTCCGGGAGGAGCGGTGATACCGGCGACAAAGGCTCCTACCGGTTTTTTCATATTATCCCTGATCCAGTACGCTGCCTCTTCTTCGGCCGATCCGCCAATTTCCCCTATTATGAAAACCGCATCGGTTTCGGGATCGTTGTTGAAGAGCTGCAACACATCAATAAACTTCATGCCAATGATCGCATCGCCGCCAATGCCTACGCAGGTGGACTGTCCCATGCCGATATCCGTCAACTGCTTGACAATTTCATAGGTAAGGGTGCCGCTACGGGAAATGACGCCGATCCTGCCCGGTTTGTGGATGGGGCCGGGCATGATGCCCAGCTTGCACTGTCCGGGGGTGATCACTCCGGGGCTGTTGGGGCCAATCAGCCTGGTTTTGCTCCCGGCCTGCACCGCATGGACCAGAACCATGTCGCGGACCGGAATCCCTTCGGTGATGCAGACCACCAGCTCAAGTTCCGAGGCGCAGGCTTCCAGAATCGAATCTGCCGCTCCGGGGGGAGGGACGAAAATCATGGATGCCGTGGCTTTTGTGTGGGTTACGGCCTCCTCCACGGTGTTGAAAACCGGAAAGCCGTCAATTTCCATTCCGCCTTTGCCGGGAGTCACGCCTGCCACGATAGTGCTGCCGTAGGCCCGGCATTGCTGGGCGTGGAACAGTCCACTGCGCCCGGTGATGCCCTGAACGATGATCCTGGTGTTTTTGTCGATCAAGATTGCCATGACCTAGATCCCCCCATGGTTCAACATGGCGACAATTTTGCGGGCGCCATCACCCATGTTGTCCCCGATCTGAACATTCAAGCCCGACTCTCGCAACAGCTGCTTGCCTTCTTCGATCATGTTGCCGTCCATGCGTACAACAATCGGCAGAGTGAATTTGACATTTGAGGCCGCCTCAATTATTCCCTGGGCGATAATGTCGCACCGCATGATTCCGCCAAAAATGTTAACAAAAACCGCCCGTACATCATCGTCCTTCAGGATGATCTTGAAAGCTTCAGCCACTTTTTCACGGCTTGCTCCCCCGCCCACATCCAGGAAATTGGCCGGTTCGCCACCCGACTCCTTGAGAACATCCATGGTGGCCATGGCAAGTCCCGCACCGTTAACCATACAGCCGATGTTGCCGGATAGCTTGATATAAGAAAGGTCGAATTTGGAAGCGGTAATTTCCAGCGGGTTGTGCTGGGAGTAATCCACCAGGTCGGGGTATTCGCGGTGACGGTAGATGGCATTATCGTCAAAGGTTATCTTGGCATCCATTGCCAGCAGCCAGCCGGCCTTGGTTACCACCAGCGGATTGATTTCCACCAGGGAACAGTCCTTTTCCTGGCTGCAACGGTACAGGTTGAGGATCAGTTCCACACAGTCCTCGCAGAGAACACCGCTTAAGCCTAAGGCCAACGCAATCTTGCGCGCCTGATAGGGACGCAGGCCGGTAAAGGGGTCGATTGTCAGGATGTGGATTTGGTGCGGAGAGGTGCGGGCGACTTCTTCGATGTCCATCCCCCCCTCCGGCGAGGCAATCAGGCAATAAAGGGATGTTTCCCGGTCAAGTGTAATGGAGAGGTAAAACTCGCGGGCGATCTCGACAACCTCTTCCACGAGAATACGGCGAACTTTGAGTCCTTCAGCACCAGTCTGACGTGTGACCAGGTTCTTGCCGAACAGTTCCTTGGCAATGTCGCTGGCTTCTTCGGGATCCCGGGCCACCTTGACACCTCCGGCCTTGCCGCGACCCCCGGCGTAAATCTGGGCCTTGATGATGCAATGTCCCCCCATCTCTTTGGCAGCGCGCTCCACCTGATCGGCTGTTATGGCAACTCGACTGCGCGGAATGGAAATTCCGAAGCTGCTCAGGATCTCCTTGGCCTGGTATTCATGAATGTTCATAACATTCTCCCTGCGAGGACAGCATTCATATGAATCTATCTTTTTACGAGAGATTTTTGACGGTCCAGCTTGGCATACTCTGCTTCTGAAGCCCGGATGTAGATGGGCAGCAAACAATCAGGTGCAACAGTCTGCGCGGTTTTATACTGATGCAGGGCCAACAGTGCGCCGTTCGCGGCATGGGCGGCATGCTGCGGAAAGGGGGCAAGGCTGGCCCGCTCGCCAAGACGGGATATGATGACGTCCTGGTAGCGCACCGCTCCCTCTCCGCAAAAAATGATCTTTTTGTCGGTTTTTGCGCAGAGCAGGTCGAGAAAATGCTCGGCCGGCATGACACAGTCACAGATCAGTGTTGTGGGAATGGTTGTGGAACAATCGCTGAGCGCGGCATATACCTCGTTCTTGCGGGCATCCAGCAGAGAACAGACCGGCCGGGATGTTAGGGGAAAATTCATCGCCAAAAGAGACAGGGAAGAAAAACCGGCGCAGGGTTTACCCGTTGCCAGCGCAAAACCCTGCATCGTTGCCACACCGGCGCGCACGCCGGTAAACGAGCCGGGGCCGATGGCACAGGCAAAGAGATCAATATCATTGATGGTAATGCCGGCAATTTGCAGTAAACGCAGGATTTCCGGCACCAGTCGGGCAGAAAGACACCGATCTGCCATGAACGTCGATTCCGCCACAAGCTTTTCATCGCAAGCAAGCGCTACGCCGGCAAGTGATGTTGATGTATCGATACTCAGAATATACATGGTTAGTTATGTCTTTCCATTTATGGATGTCGTTTGCATGCTTTATAGATACAATTTACTCTGAAAACCGGGCAAAGACAAGGTGCATTCACCTTCACGCGATGGTCGGCCAATATAAAGACTTATGCGAATTTAGCAAGTGATTCCGGAGGTTTTTGGTGGCAAGGCTTGATATAATGTATTCATGAGTCATAATTGTAAAGAGGTGCCAATTAACTACTCACATCAGGACGGAGGATGACCATGGCTGTCCATGAGAAACTGATCCAGCACATTGAAGCGGTAAAAAATGATGAGAGGGTATTTGAAAATGCTTTTCAGTCCGTGGCCAGAATGATTCTTGGAGCCGGCTTTGAAAAGGTGGTGGTAAACGGCAGAACCACCTATGACTTCAAATTATTCCGCAGTGGTAAAAAACACACCATTGGGATGTTCGACGAGATAAACAGTTTTGTCTCCTATGTCAAGGATGCAGCCGAAGGCGGTTCCAGCAAGGAGATGGCCTTTGTGCTGGTTGGAGAGCCGGGCAACGGCAAAACATTTTTTGTCGAGTTTCTCTGTGCCAAGTATCGGGCGTTTCTGTCCGAGGCGAGAAATCGCCGTTATACGTTCCGTTTTACCGGCCTTGATCAGCTGGGGCATTACGGTAAAATTTCCATCATTGATTCGCAGACCTGTGAAGATCCGATGATCCTCGCGATGAACTTGTCCGACTCGACCGATGATAACCGTCGCTTTCTCGCTGATCCGTGTGGCCTGAACGATGCAGCCATTGACCGGCTCTATGAGAATTATCGTCCCCTGGGCGCTTGTAGCGGTTACATCTGGAACGATATCCGCGCCCACTGCGATGGTGACCTGGGGCGGATGTTCGACTTTATCGAGGTAATCCCGGTGCCCATGAGTGAAAGCCTGGGAACCGTCACCGGCAAGTATCCGGCCAAGGACAAAATAACCTCTTCGTCGGTGGATCTGCTGGGCGAAGAATCGATACAACGGTTGCTGCATATCTCCGACACCAATAATCCCTATCGCTTTGACCTGCGGCGCGGTGCCCTTGCCAGGGTTGCCGGCGGAGGCATTCATTTTTCAGACGAGATTTTCAAGAACAAAAAGGATCTTGTGCAGGTCTATCTGGGGGTCATCCAGAACCGCGCCATCGAGATCGATGGGTATAAGTGGCCGATTGATACCCTGATCATCGCTACCAGCAACAACTCTGAGTTCAACCGTTTCCTGGCTGAAAAGGAGGAAGCTCCGATCGTCGACCGCTGCCGCATCTGCTACGTATCCCACAACACCAATTACCTGCTTCAGAAGGGCCTGACCGCCTATGCCATCGGCAGCGAGCACAAAACCACCCTGAGCAATGAGGAACTGCACCAGGATCCGAACCTGAATTATGCCGCTTCCGTGGGTGTCGTGCTAACCCGCTATCCTCGTACCGAAAAACTGACTCCTATTGAAACCATGAAGCTGGCCGCCGGGGAGGTGGCTGGAGAGAAGAGCATCAAGGCTCTGGCCGAGGTGATCGACACGCTGGGGCAGGACCCGGATATCACGAAACGTTTCGGCCAGAAGGGATTGGGCCACCGCAGCCTGGGACGGGCCATCCAGCTTCAGGTCGAAAGTTCCGAGACCAATGAAGGGCGCTGCATGTTTGCCTATGATGTTTTTAAAGCTCTGGAGCGCGTGGTTCTGGACTATGTCGTCGATACCAATGACCGGGCCAAGTATCTTGAAGACCTCAAGGTTGCCAAGGGGCTTTACCGCGAACGGATTATGACCGAGATGTTCAACGCCTATATGGATGAACCCCAGGCCATCCGCAAGGATGTGATGAACTATGTCAATATGATCATCGGCATTGATGCCGAAAATCTGGGACCCGACCGGATGTGGAAGTACAAGGATCCCCAGACCGGCGAATTGCGGGCGTTGAAGATCGATGAGCGCTATGTCAAGAGCGCGGAAGAACGTATCGGCTTGAAAACCGAGGAGCAACGGGATTCTTTCCGCACCTCCATCCGCAAGATCTATGGCCAGAAGATCTCCGTGGATCCCAATTACGACTTCATGGATAACCTGGAACTGGTCAAGGCGGTTACGGATGTGCGTCTCAAATCCGACATTGCCGGTGCCGGAAGCCTGATCGGAGCACTGGCCAACCGGACCAACGAGGAAAATCAGAAGTTATATGACCGGATGATTATGACCATGCTGGAAAAGCTGGGTTATTGCCGGACCTGCGCACAGAAGACTATTGAGTATTTCTGTACGCAGGAGGATGAGAATTAAAGCGAATCCCCCTTTAGAAAAAGGGGATTTCTTGACTGAATATTGAATATGCGAAACAAACTCACAAAATACGTGGAAGAGCTCATTGCAGCCGGCATCTCTCCCGAGCATGAGGCTCGGATACGGGCAGAACTGGCAACGGTCGGGCGAACTCATGACTTGCCGTCCGGGAAGGAAACGCCTGGCCCGGGCGGTGGCGAGCGAAGCTTTTTTGATGAAGGCGACTTGCGTGTTCTTCAGGAGACCGCGCAGTGCCATGTCAACGCGGCGGTTCTGGCCAAATCCCTGGATGAACTGCTGGAGCGCGACCGTCAGCGGGAGAAGGACGGCTTTCCGCGCAAGATCCAGGTGGGAAAACTGGTCAAACCGGGAAAGGGCAGCAAGGGTAAGGTAGTGGTGGTTCCGGCCACGGTGGAGGAAAAACTCATCCACGATCCAACTGTTCGCCCGTCCGGCGATGGAGGGGAAGGTGGCGGGAGCGGCGATGGTAAGGAAGGCGAGGTTATTGGAGAACAACCGGTTCGAGGAGAAGCCGTAGAACCCGGAGGAACAGGGTCGGGACAAGGAGAAGGCGAAAGCCATGAACTTGAATCAACCGCCTATGACTTGGGCAAAACTCTTTCCGAAAAGTTCCAATTGCCGAACCTGAAGGACAAGGGCAAAAAACGTTCGTTTACGCGCTATACCTACGATCTGACCGACAAAAACCGTGGCTTCGGTCAAGTTCTGGACAAGAAGGCGACACTTCGCAAGATCTTGGAAACCAATATCGCCCTGGGGAATCTCCCTGATGTCTCCGATATTGATCCGACCCGATTTTTGATTGCGCCGCACGACAAGATCTACCGTGTCCTTTCGCAGGAAAAGGATTATGAACCCCAGGCCATGCTATTCTTCCTGCGCGATTATTCCGGATCCATGGCCGGCAAGGCCACCGAACTGGTTGTTTCCCAGCATGTGCTTATCTACAGCTGGCTTCTCTATCAATACGCGGGCCAGGCCGAGTCGCGCTTTATTCTGCATGACACCGAGGCAAAAGAGGTGCCGGATTTCTACACCTACTACAATTCCCGTGTTGCGGGGGGCACACAGGTTTCAAGTGCTTTCCGGCTTGTAAATGATATCGTGCAGAAAGAAAATCTTGCCAAGGATTACAATATCTACGTTTTTCATGGGACCGATGGGGATGATTGGGATGACAGCGGCATGAAGACTGTTGACGAGATTCGTCACATGTTGGGATACGCAAGCCGTGTGGGTGTAACCATTGCGGCACATAGCGGCCAGGATGGCGTCATGACGACGGTTGCCCGTTTCCTGAACTCATCGGGACTGCTCAAAAACAAACCGGAACTGATCAGGATGGATATCATTCAGGAAGATGCGGACGAGCCACGCCTGATCGAGGGGATCCGGAATTTGATTTCGTGACCTGAGAGCAGCAATCCCCCCGACCCTCTCCTTGAAGGGGCGGAGATGCCGATGGAACTTATTAATCAACATACCAAAAACATAATGGAAGGCTGCAAGGAACGCGCACGGTCCGCCGGTCTCTCCTTTACCGACGAGAGCTTGGAGTATATCGTCACCAACCGCGACCTGCTGGAGCTTTCCCCCAAGGTAATGATCCCGACGTTGTATGACTACTGGGTTCATGATGTCGATGTGTTGCGGGAGAAGGGCAAGTACGAGCTCTATCCCCACAACCCCTACGAGACGGTCATCAACACCCGGCCTCCGATCTCCTTTTACAACGACAACAACCCGGATTGGTTGAACGTGATGATTTTTTATCACGTGCTTGCCCACATCGACTTTTTCCAGAACAACCTCTATTTCCGGCATACCTGGGACTATGATTTTGCCGGACAGGCTCTTTCTGACAAACGGGTTATCGCCAAATTTCGTGCAGAAAAGGGGCGCTGGGTCGATTACGTGATTGAGTTCGCTCGTGGCATCGACAACCTGGTAGATTTTCACGGCGGATTGGCGGAGTTGTTTGTTTCCCGCGAAACCGAGTGCTCGCCCCGGTTGAACTATTACTTCGATGTATTTCTTCAGACGGAGAAAAAGGTCTCGGTCAGCGAATACATCAGGGAGATCAATCGTTACAATTACTGCCTGGAAAACCATGGAGAACAGGCTGAGAAGACTTTCTTCAGTGACGCGGAGCGGCGCTTTCCCGAGCTGGAGGCACGTTTTACCCGTTCAGAGGAATCTCATCCGGCCAATCGGCGCGACCTGCTCCGCTTTCTGCTGGATCACTCGGAGTTTTTGTCCAGGGACGAGAATGTCTGGATGCGGTCGGTGCTGGAAATAGTACGCAAGACATCCGTCTTCTTTCAGCCCCAGATACGAACTAAAATCATAAACGAGGGATGGGCAAGTTACTGGCACGAATTCCTTTTTCTGCAAGACGATCGCATCCAGGGACATGAGGTGGATTTTGCACGGGTTCATGCCGCAGTTACCTCTCTGCCGCGAGTCGGGACAAATCCGTATGCGCTGGGAATGCGGCTCTTCAGCCATATCAAAGAACAGGCTGACAAGGGGCGCTTCTCCTTTGCATTTCAGCGATTGAAGAACGCCGATGGACGCAAGCAGTTTGACACGGGTGTCGCAAAAGGACGGGATTTAATCTTTTCGGTGCGCGAGAACCTGTGCGACTACTTGTTCCTGAAAACCTATCTGGATCAGGACCTCCTTGATCGTTTCAAGCTTTTTGTGGCTGGAAAACGTCTCGACCAGCAGCGCATGGTCTGGCAGTACTACGTAAAGAGCCGCAAAGCGGACGATTATCTGCGGATGATTCTTGAGTCGCTTTACCATCCCCCGGCCATTACCGTGGATCAGACCAGGGGCGTTCAAGGTTCTCTCTACCTGGTGCATACGTTTGAAGGAAAACAACTGGTGCGTGAATATATTGCCAACACATTGATGGGAATCGAGTTTCTGTGGGGTGGTCCGGTTCACCTTGAAACCACCGAGGCGCAGGTTGCTGCCACGTGGTCAGCGGGGGGGATGGAAGTGATACAGGATGGCGAAATCACCTGGCAGCGGGTGGTCTATTCAATGAATGAAAAAGTTCTTTCCAAAAAGCAGCTTTAGTAAGTTAGAAATCATTTTCTGCGTTTTTCTTGCAGAAAATTTATTTCGTTAACGCACTTATCATGTTTATCAGGGCTAGCTGGTGACTCTATGCCAAATATCGACAGGGCCATACATCACCTCAATCGAAAGATCAGCGAACGGGAGCATAGTCAGACAATCTCCTTCGAAGATTTTTTGAGAATACTGACTATGCGGCCGGAATCAGTGGTGCGCAATATTTTCCAGACGTTCCACGACATGATTCGAAGTTACGTCAGCGAGGGGATTGACGAATACCCCGATGATCCTGAATCAATAAATTACGTCAACTACGATTGCAGCAACCTCTTTGTCAATAATACCGACCGGCCCTTCTTTGCCGACCGGCTGTTTGCCAACCGCCTGATCAACCATGTTGATGCCATGAAGGGGAGTGCGAGTCAGAACAAGATCTACATCTTCGAGGGACCGCACGGTTCGGGTAAGAGCACGTTTCTGAACACCTTGTTGCTGAAGTTTGAGGAATACGCCAACAGTGAAGCGGGAACACGTTATGAAGTGGTCTGGAGGCTCGACCGGCGAATACTTGCCAAAATCAGCGAAACCCAGATGTCATCGTTTGTAGACCGGCTCACCAGTCTGCTGGACGAGTACGAGCTCAGTCAGGCCGATCAGTCGGAGATAACGAAAAATCTCTTCAGAAGCGGCGATTATGTGGAACTGCCTTGTCCTTCCCATGACAACCCGCTGTTGATGATCCCCAAGCGGGACCGGCGCACGTTTTTCGACGATCTTTTCAAAAACGACGAGTTCAAGTGGAAGCTTTTTACCGATAAAGAGTTTGAATGGGTCTTCCGTGAAACCCCCTGCACCATCTGTAACTCGATATTCAATGCCTTGCTCCAGCGTCTGCCAACCTCCATGGACGTCTACCGCATGATCCATGCGCGGCCCTATCGCTTCAACCGCCGGCTGGGAGAGGGGATCACGGTTTTCAATCCTGGCGACAAGCCGATGAAACAGAATGTCATAACCAACGAACAGCTGCAGCGCAAGATCGACATTCTGCTGGGGGATAGCAACGCAGTCAAGTACCTCTATTCAAGCTTTGCCAAGACCAACAACGGCATCTACGCCTTGATGGATGTGAAATCCCATAACGCCGAGCGTCTGCTGGAACTGCATAACATCATCAGCGAAGGGATTCACAAGGTCGAAGAACTGGAGGAGAACGTAAAATCGCTCTTCATTGCTCTGATGAATCCCGAAGATGAGAAGACCATAGAGGGTTTTCAATCCTTCACCGACCGAATCGAATTCATCAACATCCCCTATGTCATGGATCTGCATACCGAGGTGGAGATCTACCGCAATACTTTTGGCAAGCACATCAACGAAAGCTTTCTTCCGCGCGTGTTGCATAACTTTGCACGGATCATCATTGCAACCCGCATGAACAAGAAGTCCAAGGCCCTGCTGGAATGGATAGGAAACCCACTGAAATATTCGCACTACTGCGATGAAAACCTGCTGCTGCTCAAGATGGAAATCTACTGTGGTCATATCCCTGCCTGGCTTTCCGAGGGAGATCGCAAGCGGCTGACGGCCAAGAGGCGCCGACGGATTATCGATGAATCTGAGCATGAAGGAGTGACGGGGTTTTCCGGACGCGATTCCATCAAGATCTTCAATGAATTCTATTCGGCCTACGCCCGCAAGGACGGGCTGATTTCCATGTATAGTCTCATTACCTATTTTACGAAGTGGCGCAAGGATCTCAATGAGATGTTGCCGGAACAATTTCTCGAATCACTGATGAGCAACTACAACTATTCCGTACTTCAGGAGGTTAAGGAGTCACTGTACTATTACAATGAGGAGCAGATTGCCCGGGATCTTCTCAATTACATGTTTGCGGTCAACTTCGAGGTGGGTTCGGTGGCGGTCTGCAATTATACCAACGATAAGCTTGAAATCAGTGAAGACTTTCTGCGCTCCATTGAGGGACGTTTGATCGGGCAGGAGGAGAGTGATGAAACTCGCTTGATGTTTAGAAAGGAAACGCAGAAGGAGTATACCGCCAGAACCCTGACCCAGGAAATTCTTGCGGGTGGCAAAGACCCCAGGGAGACAACACTCTACCAAACACTTCATGAACGATACGTCCATAATTTGAAAGAAAAGGTGTTGGAACCGTTTATCGATAATACAAACTTCCGCCGGGCTATCAAGGATTTTGATACGGAGGCCTTCAAGACTTACGATAAACGTATTCGCGATGATGTGACATTTCTGATCAACAACCTCTGCGCATCGCGATTTCATTACACCAAGCAGAGTGCCCGCGAAGTGTGTGTCTACGTGATCGACCATGATCTGGCCCGGACTTTTTCGTAGCTTTGCACGCGTGCTTGTTGGCAGTCCGAAACAAACAGGGGTAAAATGATTATTACGTACCCATGATTCATTGACGAGGCTCTACAGCTAAAGGAGGCTGGTATGGAAAAGTGTGAGAAGAAAGTTGCGGCGGCAGGAGCGATGTTGCTATTGGCGGGTGGAATTATCGGAGCGGGAGTGACCCTGCTGGTTGCACCCCAGTCCGGGCGACGGACCCGTCGCGATCTTGCCCGTTACGCAAAAAAAGTAAAGGCGAATGCCGATGAAAAGGTTGTTGATCTGACTGACACCATTTCCGATCTGGTGGATACCATTGGAGACAAAACCGATGACCTGCTGGATAAGGGCAAGGAAGTTGCCGGCAGCGCCCGCAAGGATCTGATCCGTTTGATCGAGGAGGGCGCTGCCACACTGGAAAAATTCCGTATGAAGCTGCGTAAGATTTAGGCAGAGTGGGGGAATACTGTGTGTATGTGACACAGCCGGCGGCGGATGGTATGATGAATCGTTGTCCGGCTGTTTGTTTGTGAAATGCCAAAGCGGCTCGGCTACTTCACATTCATGTCTCCATGTCCTGAAATCAGCTGACTGAAGTAGTTGATTGACATATATGTGGCAGATGGTCGTGGCTGGATTACTGAACTGTAACGGCTGATGTATACCAGATACCTGATGCCGAAACGCCCCGCGGTACCCAGGTTGGTCTCGCTGTCCTCTCCCAGCAGGGTTTGCTCCGGTTCATAGGGAATGAAATCCTGGAGTGCGCGCCAGAAACGGTCGTCCTCCTTTGGGAGCCCAACCTGGTGCGCCGAAATAATGCCGGTAAAATAAGGTCCTAGCCGTGTTTTCATCATCTTGAGATCGAGGGTTTTGGAGTGGGCATTGGTGACCAGCCAGGCCGATTTTCCGTGTTGTTTCAGGAATAACAGGAATTCTACAACAAAGGGGTGCACGGCGATCAGGTGCTCAACCTCTCTCTTAAGCAGGGGGATATCCAGATGCAAACGGTCTGTCCAGTAATCCAGATCGGTCCAGTTAAGGGTATTCTCCTGGGATCTGAACATGGCGTAGAGATGTTTCTTGGCGTATTCCAGTGAAGTACCGTTTTGCCCGGCCCAGCGTTTGGGAACATGTTCAAGCCAGAAGTGATCGTCGAAGTGCCGGTCCAGGAGTGTTCCGTCCATATCCAGCAGAACGGTATCAATGGTGCTCCAGTCAATTTTCATGTGAGATATCCAGTGGTTTGATTTATATCCGTAGTTTTTATCTGCTGATCCCGACCATACGATAGCAGAGGTTGCCTGAAATGGACAGGGGCGAAGCTATCAAATCCAATCTATCTCTGATTGACTTAAAGCATTTTGATCGCGTATAAGTATATGTTCTCCATGACCAGTAAACACGTATACATAGAAACCTTTGGCTGCCAGATGAATGTGAACGATTCCGAGCGGATCGCGGCCATGCTTGCTGATATCGGCTATGTGCCGGCAAAGGCTCCGGCAGATGCCGACATGATTCTTTTGAATACCTGTAGTGTGCGTGGTGGCGCCGAGGAGAAAGTCTACCGCCGGCTTGAAAATCTCGCGGCTCTCAAGCGAACCAATAAGCAATTAATCATCGGCGTTGGCGGTTGTGTTGCCCAGCAGGAGGGTGAGGCGCTGTTGCAGAAATTGCCCAGCCTGGATCTTGTGTTCGGCACGCATAACCTGCATCTGCTGAACGACATGGTGCTGGCCGCTGAACACGGTGAGCGACGCAGTGAAACGGCTTTTATCGACAGCAACCAACGGCTTGACCTCTTTCCCCCTGTAAAGGGCACGGCCCGGGCCAGCAGTTTCGTGACTGTCATGCAGGGATGCGACAACTACTGTTCCTACTGCATCGTGCCCTATGTGCGTGGGCCGGAAATCAGCCGGCGATCGACGGAGATTCTCAATGAAGTTCGTCAATTGGCGGCTGCCGGGGTTCGGGAGATTGCGCTTCTGGGACAGAACGTTAATTCCTACGGTCTGAAGAGCGCCGGTGAACCGGCCTTTGCCGAGCTCATCAGGCAGGTTGCCGCTATCGAAGGTATTCTGCGAATCAGGTTCTTTACTTCCCACCCCAAGGATATGTCCGATGACCTGATCGCTTGTTTTTCCAGGATTCCGGCGCTATGCAGTAATATTCACCTTCCGGCCCAGTCCGGAAGCAATGCCGTATTGGAGCGCATGAATCGCGGATACACACGCGAGGAGTACCTGGAAAAGATCCGGGCGCTCAAATCAGCCCGTCCGGGGATCGCCATCACCGGCGACATGATTGTCGGGTTTCCGGGTGAAACTGAAGAGGAATTCGAGGAAACACTCTCCCTGATGGAAGAGGTTCGTTATATCGATCTGTTTTCTTTTGCCTATTCACCACGTCCCGGAACCAGGGCAGCCAAACTTGCCGAAGATCTCAACCGTGAGGAGAAACAGCGACGGCTCGAGCGATTGCAGGCACTGCAGAAACGTATCACCCTGGAAATCGGCAATGCATATCTGGGCACAACCCTGACCATTCTGGTGGAAGGTGAGGGGAAGCGTCCCGGTCAGGTTTCCGGCAAGGCCGATAATGGCCGTACGGTCAATTTCATCGGCGACAAAAGCCTGATCGGCCGCCTTGTCGATGTCAAAATAATCCAAGTATTCCAGAACACTCTCCTGGGAGAGCTGGTCTAGAACCTGTCATTTTGCACTACATCAGAGGGAACCCATGTCAACTGAAAGCGTAACTCCATCAAACTTCCTGCGTACGATTATCGATGACGATCTTAAAAGCGGAAAACACAAAACCGTTGTGACACGTTTTCCACCGGAGCCCAACGGATACCTGCATATTGGCCACGCAAAGTCCATCTGTCTCAATTTCGGCCTGGCCCGGGATTTTGGGGGCCGCTGCCATCTCCGCTTCGACGATACCAACCCGGCCAAGGAAGAGTTGGAGTATATCGAATCCATCAAGGAAAGCGTACGCTGGCTCGGTTTTGACTGGGGCGAACACCTCTATTACGCTTCCGACTATTTTCAGCAACTTTACGAGTGGGCCGAATTCCTGATCCAACAGGGCAAGGCCTATGTGGAGGATTTGAGCGCCGATGAGATCCGCGCCCATCGCGGCACGCTGACGGAGGCGGGTAAGGAAAGTCCCTTTCGCAACCGTACCGTCGAGGAAAACCTGGCGCTGTTCCGTGCCATGAAGGCCGGAGAATTCGCCGAAGGGAGCAGAGTTCTCAGGGCCAAGATCGACATGGCTTCTCCTAACGTAAACCTGCGCGACCCAGTGCTGTACCGCATCATTCATGCTCCGCACCCGCATGTGGGGGACAGCTGGTGCATCTATCCCATGTACGACTTTGCCCATGGCCAGTCCGATGCCATCGAAGGAATTACTCATTCCATCTGCACTCTGGAATTCGAGGATCACAAGCCGCTGTACGAGTGGTTTCTGGACAATTTGCCGGTTCCGGCTCGGCCACGGCAGTATGAATTTGCCCGGCTCAACCTGACCTACACGATCATGAGCAAGCGCAAACTCAATGAACTGGTTACAAAACGGATTGTGGGCGGCTGGGATGATCCACGTCTTCCAACCTTGATGGGACTGCGGCGCCGGGGTTACACACCCGCTTCCATCCGCGCCTTCTGCGAGCGCATCGGAGTCGGCAGGGGCGATTCCTGGATTGACATGTCGGTCCTTGAAGAGTGCTTGCGCGAAGACCTGAATGAACATGCACCGCGCGTCATGGGGGTTCTGCGGCCGCTCAAGGTCGTGATCGACAACTATCCGGAAGACCGGGTTGAGGAATTCGATGCGGCCAATCATCCCCAGAACCCTGAGATGGGCACCCGAAAAGTTGCCTTTTCCCGTGAACTGTACATCGAGCAGGATGATTTCCTGGCAGAACCGACCAAGGGGTTCTTCCGCATGACCCCGGGCGCGGAGGTTCGTTTGCGCTATGCCTATATCGTTCGCTGTACCGGCGTGGTTACGGATGAAGCCGGCGTCGTGGTTGAGGTGCATTGCGAATATGACACGGCCTCAGCCGGAGGGACTGCGGCCGATGGCAGAAAGATCAAGGGGACGATACACTGGGTGTCGGCTAGCCACGCCATCGAAGCCGAGGTGCGCCTGTTTGATTACCTGTTCAATGACGCAAACCCGGACAGGGGCGGAATTGATTATAAACAGTTCCTCAATCCCTCTTCCGTTGAGGTTCTGACAAACTGCAAGCTGGAGGCGATCCTGGCGGAAGCTGACAGCGAGACCCAGGTCCAGTTCGAGCGGCTGGGTTATTTCCGCACCGACTCAAAGGATTCCGCGCCGGGCAAGCCGGTTTTTAATCGCAGTGTGACTCTGAAAGATACCCGCTTTAAGAAGTAATACTTTATGGATACGCGTGCAACCCTATGAAAAACAACGAAAACAAGTTTGGTTATGTATCCATCATCGGCCGTCCCAACGTGGGCAAGTCCACGCTGCTCAACCGCATTATTGGCGAGAAGATTGTCATTACCTCGGATAAGCCGCAGACCACCCGTAACCGCATTCAGGGAATTCACAACATTCCCAACGGCCAGATAGTTTTCATCGATACCCCAGGCATCCACGCCTGTCATTCGCGGCTGAACAAGGGCATGGTGGATGTGGCCCTGGCTGCCCTGCGCGGTGTGGACTTGCTGCTTCTGGTGGTTGATGCCACTGCCGGCCTGGATGACAGGCTGGTTAGCGAGGTTTTGAGCGGAACAAAAACTCCGGTAGTGCTGGTACTCAATAAGGTTGACCTGCTGGCGGACAAACGGCTTCTTCTAGAGAAAATTGCCGCCTGGTCCGGACTGCATCCGTTCCGGGAGGTTGTTCCGATCTCGGCTGCCAGTGGTGACGGAGTTGCCGGTCTGGTTGAGACGGTCAGCACCTATCTGCCCGAGGGACAGGCACTTTTTCCCGACGATATCCTGACGGACATGCCGGAAAAATTTATCGTTGCCGAGATGATTCGCGAAAAGATCTTCCATCTGACCCGCGACGAGATTCCCTATTCCACGGCGGTCGTGGTGGAGAGTTTTGTCGAACGGCCCAACGGTGTGGTGGCTATTGCTGCCGCTATCTGCCTTGAACGGGCGACCCAGAAGGGGATCATCATCGGTAAAAAAGGCGAGATGCTGAAAAGAATCGGCAGCCAGGCGCGCCACGATATTGAACGCTTGCTGGGAACGCGAGTTTTCCTGGAACTGTTTGTTAAAATTGAAGAAAACTGGAGCGAACGGACTTCAAAGCTGAGGGAGTTCGGCTATGAGTAACTGGCAAGACTGAATTTGGATTTTGCCGAGATCCGGCCTTTGCCCCGATCATCTGAAAAGCGGTTTTTGGGTAGATGCTAAAATGCCGTGAAGCCCTGCAATGGAGGGTTTCACGGCATTTTGTTTCGGCCTCATGGATAAAACCGGCAAATTTTAGTTGTGTTACCGGCCCCGTCCTTCGTCTTTCTGCTGTCCTTGCCCGTGGCCCTGTTTCGGTTCTTGCGACTGGGGTCTTGGAGCTTGCTGCATACGCTGAGCAGCTCCTGGCTGCTGCCTCTGGCCCTGCATTGCCGGACCTCGTTGCTGAGGAGAGGCTGGGACTGGTCTCTGGATGTTTTCTCCACCCCGGTGCGGTGGCTGAGATCGTGGCCCGGCCGGACCGCCATGTTGAGGCGGCATTGAACGCTGAATATCCTGCTGCCTCGGACTTCTTGTTCGAGGCTCTTCTCTTCTTCCCCGTTGAGCAGGTACGGGTGCTCTTTGTTCTCCTTGCTGCTGAAAGTGCCGACGGACTGTTCTGTCATGCGGCTGGTAACGATAATGCTCGCGTCCTATCATCCGCTGCTGATCTATGTGGCGCGGATATCTGTCCCCTGAATACTGCCGCTGGTAGAGAGGCAACGGGGCACGCGCCGGAGCAGAGCTTCGCTGCCACCTGTCCCATCCCCTTCGACGTTGCTCCCATCCATGTCCCCAGTGCTGACCCCAGCGGGGCGGCGCATCGGACCGCCAGCCGCGAAAGTACATGGGAGGCTGCCGGTAGTAGCGCACGGGGATCCGCAGGATAAACACGGGAACGGCATATGGGTCCACAAGCCCCCACGGGCCGTTGTACCAGGAACTCGCGTACCAATTATCGTTCTGAAAAACCCAGTACATTCCATCGTAAAAGAAATAGTTGGAATCCACCTGCGGAGCGTAGTAGACCGGGTAGCCCGGCACCGGGACGAGTTCCGGGAACAATGGCAGGTGGATCCCGATACTGACGTTGGGCAACCCGATACCAATGCTGACCTGAGCCGTGGCGGAAGTCACCGAACACGACAGTAGGCACAATGCAATAAGTCCATAACGGATTTTCCGCATATTGTCCTCCATTTCGATAGACTGTTTTTTAAAGAATATCATGTTTTGCTTTCTCGACAATCAGTTTGACCGCTTTCAAAGGTCAAATACGGAAACCAGCCAGATCACTGCCTGCGTATCGGGAGTCATGCCTTCCTGCAGAGCATACCGGATTCTTCCCGAAGAGGACCGCAGAAATAAATTCAATATCTAAAAGCTTGATAAGTGTGTAAACTACAACCATGCAATTTTATGTAATTATCTACTGTGATTTTTTTCTTCACATGAAGAGCTTTCCCCGGTTTCGGTCATCGTTATCTGCCTCTATGTGCCCCCTTCTGGAATCAGTTTTAAAACCATAACAGTATAAAAGAAAGCATATGAAAACACCTAAAAGCTTAGAAATGTTAGTGTATAACGGTTTTGTCGACGAGGTTCTCTTCCAGCTCATGAGTGGCAAGGAAGCTGAAGTCTACGTGGTGTGCTCCAAAGGAGAGACGTGCTGCGCCAAGGTATATAAGGAAGCCGACAAACGAAGCTTCAGCCGACAAACTCAATACCAGGAAGGGCGCAAAGGGAAGAATAGCCGCCAGACACGCGCCATGGAGAAGAACAGCAAGTATGGACGAAAAGAACAGGAGGGGGCTTGGCAGAATGCAGAAGTGGATGCCTTGCGCCGACTTGCTGAAGCCGGAGTGCGCGTGCCACGGATAGTAAACTATTTCGGAGGGGTGCTCCTGATGGAGCTGGTGGTCGATGCTCATGGTGATGCCGCTCCGAGGCTTAACGACCTGAGGCTTACGGCGGAGCAAGCCAGGGAATATCATCGTACGATGATTGCCCAGATTGTTCTTATGCTCTGCGCTGGACTCGTCCACGGTGACCTGTCCGAGTACAATGTGCTCGTTGGAAGCGACGGGTTGGTCATTATCGACTTGCCTCAAGCTGTCGATGCCGCGGGAAACAACAACGCCGGCAGGATGCTTCAGCGGGACGTGGAAAACATGGCTGCCTACTTTGGCCGTTTCGCTCCAGAGCTTCTGGCCACCAACTATGGCGAGGAGATATGGAAGCTCTACGCGAGCGGCAAGCTCAACCCCACGAAGGAACTTACGGGACGTGTTGAGCAGAGCCACGTTCCGGCTGATGTGCGAGGCGTTATGCGCGAAATCGACTCGGCGCGAATCTGGCATGAGCGCCAACAGGCCAAACTATTGAGGGACTCTTGAGGAGTGCCTCTCACGTCGTCCCAAGCATGATTGTCTTGATATAAACAACATGAGTGGGGTAGGATATGCACCGCCGAATGGAGGATGCCGACAGCATTCCAAAGCGGCTCAACACGTTTTTAATCTTTTGAAGGAACTGCATGAAACCTCTCGTTGCCCTGGTGGGCCGCCCCAACGTGGGCAAATCAACTTTGTTTAATCGTTTACTGGGCCATCGCCGTGCCATGGTTGCCGACACCCCCGGTGTCACCCGTGACCGCAACTACGCCCAAATCAACCGTTTTGATAAACCGTTTGTCCTGATCGACACCGGCGGC
>WSSedB1CaDRAFT_10000273_pt1 | contig 23455 bp, 23 predicted proteins | sample WetSurSB1Cattail_FD_9460 | JGI IMG/M metagenome (IMG submission 9460)
GTCAAAGGCGAATGGAATCTTGTCTGCATGGCCTTTAACATCAAAAGGCTGCATGTATTGACCAGATAGGTTGAAAAAGAGCAAAAACTACATGAAAACGGCAAAAATGCAACGAGGATTCAGCAAATATTGTGCATCCCATAGATGAGATTTTAAGCTAACCAACCAAATCGGGGCTGGCTATCTTACCGTACCCTACAGGGGGAAGGTCAAGTCCGACAGACTCCTATGGCGCTCTTTGCCGCTGAAACGGGCGGCAAGGAAAGTCCGGACCAGCTCCCATGCCTGAGAATAACCAACCACCAGACTGCCAAGACAGATGATGTTCATGTCGTCATCTTCCACTCCCTGATGAGCGGAATAGTCGTCATGTATCAGCGCGGCATGGACACCGGGAACCTTGTTGGCGGCAATGGATGCTCCCACGCCGCTGCTGCAGAGAGCGATACCCCGTTCCACCCCACCCCCGGCCACCGCTTTTGCCAACGGGGTAACAAAATCAGGGTAGTCATCCGCCCGGTCGAGTATCCGGGCGCCAAAGTCGGTTACATCGTGCCCGGCGGACCTGAGATCTGCAGCCAATCGTTCTTTCATTTCAAAGCCGCCATGATCGGCGGCAATTCCGATTCGCATCAGCTGACCTCCTTCCTGGCTCCCAGCAGAGCCAGGGCTCTCTAACAGACGTTCCCCTTTGACTGTATTGCCAATTTATGCATTGTGCGTAGTGTTGTCCGATTTGGTAGTTGCAATAGTCCAAATTCAGACAAGCCGGAAGTTGAAAAAATATCTCACGCAACGGCGTAACGACGCGACCTTTAAAATAAAAACAATGATTTGTTTAAAAGCCTTTCGTTGCGTCGTCGCGTCGTTGCGTGGGTTATATCTTGCTTGAACATTATGCTCAAAAATGTTCGGCCCTTTTATTTTCCGCCGGTTTTTTGCCCTTGCCGGGCAGCTCCCAGTAACTTCCCTGCCAGTTGTCCATCCAGTCTTTCCCGGCAATCCAGGGCGGAAGGCTGATCTGAAAGTAGGTGGCCAGGCCGTTGATGTACGGCTCGTACATCAGGCGCAGCTCCCGCAGTTTCCGGTCGGCGGCATCCCCCTCCCGCAGTTTCTGCCCGCTTTCAGCCAGGAATAGACGCAGTTCGGCCAGTTTCTCCGGCGGTAGCCGGTCGTGGGTCGCCCCCCGCGGACCGGTCCTGAAGACCAGCGCAAGGTCGATAACAGCGTGGCGGGCAATGGCAAAAGTAAGTTCCGCCTGACGCTCGCAGGTCCCCTCCAGACCGGACATGATCAGCGCACAGGTGTCGAGGACCGCGGTCAGGGCNGNGAGCCATGATTGGTTGTCGTGCTGGGAACGGAAATAGGCGAGGACCGGATAGGAAAGGTGTCCTTCGAGGAGCTCCGCCGACCAGTGCTCCCATTCGTACAGGAGCTGCCGGAGCGCTTCTTTTCCCCGTTCGTGGCCATGCCGACGGAGCATTTCCGAGGCGGTGGGAGGTGAACCGGCACGGGCATCGAGGAGCGAGATGCTCACTTCGCGGCGCGCAAAGGACTGGTTGAGAGCGGGTAAGTAGCCGATCACCAGGGCCAGAAAGCCGAATCCCATTCCCGATTCGACAACAACCAACAAGCGCGCCATGGGAGTCCGCGGGAGAGCATCTCCCAGCCCAAGGGTGAAAAAAGTAGTGCCGCTCAGGTAGAGGTCGGTGAGCAAGCCGGGTCTTCCATCCATGGTCAGCACCGCCGAGCCGAGTGCCCAGTGAATCAGGGCAAAACCGCATATCAAACCGCCTGCCCAGACACCCAGGAGAAAGAGGAGCGAGAACGGGCCGAAATAACTCAACCAGCTTTCCCGTCGCCGGGCCGGAATCAGGGTCTTGACCATCGTGAGCCACGGGCGCCAGCTGCTCCGGTAAAAAAAACGGGTAAGGCGGAAGCGGCGAGTCACGCGGCGCGGCAGGACAATGGTCTCGAACCCTTCCCACAGCACCAGGATAATCAGGGCAATGCCGGATATGACCGCAATGATCGACACACTGACCTCCGCTGAATGAAGATGGGAAACTACCGCTGTTTAATGAAGGTCCCGTTCCGGTACTCCTCTAAGGCGACCCGCAACTCCTCCTGTGTGTTCATGACAATCGGGCCATACCAGGCAACCGGCTCATTGAGCGGTTTTCCCGAGATAAACAGGAAACGGACTAGCCGCTCTCCCGTCTCAACCACCACCTCGTCACCTTCCCGCTCAAAGAGAACAACGGTTTCCGGCCCGCAGATGCAGCATCTGTTAAGGTCCATCCATCCCGAGCCGACCATCTCGTAGGCAAAGGCATCGCGTTGATCATCGAAATGCGCCTCGCCGTCGAGCACGTAGGCGACAGCGGTATGCCCTGCCTTGACCGGATGTCGAAAGGTTGTAGTGGCGGGTATGCTGACATCGAGCATCTCCGGATCGATTACGATATCCTGTACCGGTCCCTGGACGCCGTTGGCCCGGCCGCTGACGATCTTGATCCTGATCCCCGAGTCCAGGGTGATTTCAGGAATATCGGCCGCTTTAACATCCCGGTAGCGCGGCGCCATCATCTTCTGGTCCGCCGGCAGGTTGGCCCAGAACTGGAAGCCCCACATCATGCCGGTCGGGCTTTTTTTAGGCATCTCCTGATGGATGATGCCGCTGCCGGCCGTCATCCACTGGATATCACCGGCGCTGATGACCCCCTTGTTGCCCATGCTGTCCCCATGCTCCACCAGCCCTTCGAGCACATAGGTAATCGTCTCGATGCCCCGGTGGGGATGCCAGGGAAAGCCCGGCAGATACTCCGCCGGGTTGGCGGTGTGAAAATCATCCAGCATCAGGAACGGATCGAAAAGCGGGACCTGGGAATAGCCGAAAGCGCGCTTGAGGTGGACTCCGGCCCCTTCGATGGTGGGGCGGCTTTTGAAAAGCTTGGCGATGGAACGAGTGCTCATGTGAGTTCCTTTCAGGACCGTTTATTTTAAATACTATCAGAATGCAAAGCATGTACAACCACGGCCTCCCTTCCCACTCTTTTGCAGTGTTTTTGTTGTAAATAATTTATATAATGGGATAATTTAATGTGGCAACTCTTTTGACGGCAGTCGCTTTGAGCGTTGACATAAGGTCTGGAAGAGGGTAATAAGTCTCGTATTATTAAGATATTTTGTTACTTTAAGGGGAGTGGGATGGTAACCATTTTCGGGCCATGCCGGTTAAGCAAAGCCGCTCGGGTCAGCTTTGGGCTGATGGAGCGGCTTTCTTGTTGATAGGACGATGCTAATCTGGGTTGTGTTGCTCGAACGTTACTCATGGGACCGGGAGAAGATGCCGGAGAAGGTTGAGCAGTTTCTGCTCATTATCGCAATTGGAACCCAGGGCTTTTGTTGGAGCTGGAAACCTCATTCCACATAAAACAGGAGACAACATGCATATCCATGCGACTAAAAGTACAGAAAATGATATGAGATCGGCGGCAGGAGGCCTGGCAGGAAAAAACAAGGCATCGTCATTTTCATTTATTGACAATCGTGCGGAAGCAATTGCTCAGCGAAAAATTCAGGAGATGATTAGTGGCAGTCCAAAAATGCAGCGAGGCATGCTATTCAATAATGCCATTCCCGCTGCCCAGCTGTCCCCGATACAGCGGTTAGTGGCCACCATACCCAATGCCAATGGACAGGATGACCGCACTTTTTTTAATACCACGCTGACCGCCCATACCTACGCGGGAGGACAGATTAAACCATTTTTCAACTGTGATTTTTCCGGCCCGCCCAATGGAGATTTCGCCGCGGACAATGAAAAATTGGCTATCACTGGTCATGGCAGTCCCGGCTTCATCAGTGGGCATTCGGCAGCGGAAGTGGCAGACCGCTTGACATCACCGCCCACTGGCCTGACAAAGGCCAGCCACGATCTTTTTTTTGAAAACTGCAATGCCGCAACCCCTACAAATGCAGATTCATCGGTAATTGATACGGTTCGTACCAAAACAAAAGAAAGACTGTCAAACCAGAATACATTTGGGGGGATGCCCGATATTTCGGGCTCACGAGGGCCTCAAATAACCACCCGGCACAAACCGGACCCGATAGCCGCGAATTTTGTAATTGAAAAGGCAGTGGTTGCCCCACGATATTCGGATAGGAATACAAGGGATGGGTGGCTTTGTGGAACGATTCAACAGGCACTGAATGCGGTGATGTATGATCTGACCCCAAAAGCCGTTGTGCCTGGAGATACTGTTGCTTTTCTAACCGAAGCATCACTGCACGAAGCAGGAGTTCGCGACCTGAAATTGGCATTCATCAAAATAGTGCGCGGAACACCCATGGAAGTCACCAATGTAACTCGCCTTTTAATAAAGCAGCGATGGATAGATAATGGTGGCCCGGCAGCTACGGGTCACACAGCGGATGAGATCTTCGACAGAGGATTGGATATGCGCTCGGCTCCCGAGACCACGACACATAGTGGTTGGATAAACGTTATGCGCGATGCTCCCGTAACCATGCATTATACGGGCTGGCATATATTTGGCAGAGCGAAACGTCTCAGGGCAGAACCTAAAAGCGACGCTTCGATCATCGAAAGTACCTACAATTTGACTGTTTTAGCTGACGTTTTTGATAAGAGCAATATCCGAACGGACTGGTATTTCGTAGAAAACCCCACTACTCATCACAGGGGTTATGTCCGGACTCGAAATTTAAGTTAGGGCTGAATAAGGAGTTCTTACAAAAGTCCAAAAAGCTCCCATCCCCTTCCTCCCCAGTCTCGATAAACCTCTTTTGCTATATTCAGACTTTTTCGCGCCCCTCCGGAGCCAGATGCAGTAACGGAATCAGGGATGGATCAATCTCTGTCATTCTCTCCGGACCGAGGGCGGTCAACGCTATTCTGAAGCTATCCGCTGTAGCAACAATCATAGGCACCTCGATTCGCTGGCAGATTTTATGGACCCGGCGCAGACAGCCGGATCCTTTGCCGAGCAGGCTGATGACGCCGCTGAAGTTGCCGTTCCGCCAGTGATGCAGGGCAGCCGCAATCTGCAACAGTCCCTGATAAAAGTGGCGTATCTCTCCCTCGGCGCCGGCCCAGAGCTCTTCCAGCGTCTCGTGGCATTTGTACCATTCACCCCGATTGAATTCATCAACTGCCCGCAGAAGCTCCTCCGGTGGGGGAGCAAGGCAAGCGGATACATGTGAGCGGAGCACGGGTGTCAAGGCGACATTCTCTCCCTCGGGACCGGCGCAGGCAGGATGGTCAGTCTGACATCGCGGCCTGAAGAGTCGGCGGAGGAAAAGATATAGGTTGCCGGAAGCTCGTTGCCGGCATCCTGATTGGCCGGCTGAAAAGAAATCTCCAGGCAGTCCGCCAGTTCCTCGATTACCTCGCGTGGCGGCTCCTCACCGTTGAAAAGCAACAGTTGCGCACCATGGCGCGCCAGAAGCCTCTGGGCCGTATATGTCTCGGCCTCTGTCAGACCGCAGGCCACGACCAGCTTTTGGTCCTTATATGCCATGCTTACGCTTTCGGTCTGGATAAGAGCCGTAATGGCGGGAGTGCGTAACCCCAGAAGTTCCGCAACCTCGCGCACCAGCTGACAGGGCGGGGAGGAAGGCAGCTGAACCTCCCGTGCCGGCGCTATTTTGGCGGATGATGGCTGGGCTGAAGGCATTTGGGTGGCAGGTGTCTGCACGACAGGCAGGACGACTGGTGGCTGAATGATGGGCGATGGAGCGGGAGCAGGTGGCGGTGTGTTGGAGGCGTTGTCTTGTGGTAATGCTTGCCCTGCCGGAACAATCGGGATGATCAGGCGCTGGCCGACCGTCAGTTTGCGCGGGTTCCGGAGGTCGTTCAGGCGCATCACCTGAGGAACCATGTGCTCGGCGGCAGTCTGGGACAGACCGTAATGCCTGATCAGGATCAGCAAGGGAAAATCACCCGGTTGAACCGTATAGATGCTACCGTCTTTCGGCAAAACGTTTGCCGCGGGTTCAGAGGGTAGCGCGGTCTTGGCTGCGTGCTTTCGTTGCGGCGTTTTTTTTCGCCGTGGCGGAGACTGGCGTAACTCTTTCAGATTTATATCGTACGGAGCTTGCCGTATCTCTTTCAGGTCGATGTCGTACGATTTTCCGGCTGCGTGCAAACATTGCGCGCCGCAGACCATACCCGCCAGTGCCAGGAAAAGTGACCGCAGTGATTGTCGTCTCTTTGCTGTTTTTTTCATATCAACTCCTGTCTTTCGTTCCTCGTTCCATTCCGGACATGTCAACGGCGTACAATCCGGTCAGGAGATTGGCGCCGGGAGGATCATTCAGCGCGTCCGCCAAGCTTCCCCGTTCATCGATACGTCTGAAAACCGCCACGGTTTGTTGAACCGTTTCTTCCGCCAGTTCGTCCAGTGAGGTTGTGGCCACGACGCCGGAAACCGGATGTCGCCATTCACGGATGGCGGCGATCAATTTCAGGTGATCCGAACCGGATGCATCCAGCGGGTAGAACAAGTGACGCTGTTCCCTGAACGGGGAGCCAAACAGGGTGCCGAGTACATTGGCGGTAATCTTCCACCAGGTCCGGTCGTACATGGACTGAAAACGGCAGTGCAGCGCCAGGGCCTGTTCCAGCGCGGTACGTGGCAACTCACCGTCCGGGTCGAACAGCATGGCTGCCGCATCCACAAGCACCTGCCTGGTTTCCGGGGTGATCAGTTCATCAACACGGCGTACCGGTGGGGTGATGCCGAGGTGCAGTAAATAAACATCAATGGCGGTTTCCAGCCGGTAATGCAGGCCGATATCGTCGATGCCGCTCTGGGCGAATACATAGGGATGAAAGACACTGTCGGTCAGCATGTGGCTGATCACACCCAGCAGACAGGCGAGCAAATTGTGGGGCAGACCGCCCGCATGCCTGGCCTCTGCCTGGATAAGAGGTGCAAAACTGTTGCCGGTTGCGTCGTGGAAGCGGTGTGCCAGCTGCAAGGCTATCCTGCTGTGGGGGCCACGGAAGAGATGCAGCAGCGTATCCGGAAGAACCGTACCGCTCAGAAAGGCCGAGTGATTGGCGCGAATGATCCCGGGCAAACGACTGCTCTCGTCCAGCTCATCCAGAACCCGCTCCGCCAGAATCCAATGGGTTATTTCTTTAGGCATGGGCTGCTCCGAGGGAAAATGTTCGGTGGGTCTGTTTTGCGTGGGGGATGATTGTACAGATGAATAATACCATACCGTGTATATGTCATTTGGATTATTCCGTCCAGCAGGTTATGTGGTATGGTGGACCGTGACTCAAACAAAGCTGTATTGGAACCAGCCATGCTCTCAAACCAACATCCCTTTCAGACCCTGACTCCCGGCTTTATCATGGATGCCGTGGAGAGCCAGGGTTTTTGCTGCGATTGCCGTACCCTGGCACTTAACAGTTACGAAAACCGTGTGTATCAAGTCGGCATTGAAGAAGGACAGCCGCTGATCGCCAAATTTTACCGCCCCGGCCGCTGGAGCAATGCGCAGATTCTGGAGGAGCACCGTTTTTGCTTCGACCTGGCTGAACACGAGCTGCCGGTGGTGGCTCCCCTGCGGAATTCTGACGGCGAGAGTCTCACCTCTTACAAGGGGTTTCGCTTTGCCCTCTACCCGCGTCAGGGGGGACGCGCCCCGGAGTTCGATAACCTTGATAATCTGCTGATTCTCGGACGCATGCTGGGACGGATCCATCGTATCGGCGCGGTGCATCCTTTTGAGCACCGCCCGGCCCTTGATGTCAGCGGCTTCGGCCACGCCAGCGTGACCCTGATCCGGGAACAGTTCATGCCGGACGAATACCGGGAGAGCTATGCGGCGGTAACCGGCCGGCTGCTGCAAAGAATTGAAGCCATCCTGGCCGAAGCCGGCCCAATCCGCCATATCCGGGTGCATGGCGACTGTCATGCCGGCAACATTCTCTGGCGTGACGACGCCCCCCATTTCGTTGATTTCGACGACGCCCGTATGGCCCCGGCTGTTCAGGATCTCTGGATGATGCTCTCCGGTGATCGAATGCGCCAGACCGCCCAGTTGGAGGCGTTGATTGAAGGGTATTGCGAGTTCTATGATTTTAATCCGATTGAACTGCGCTTGATCGAGGCGTTGCGTACCTTGCGCATGCTCCACTACAGCGCCTGGCTGGCTCGCCGCTGGCAAGATCCGGTCTTTCCCGAAACTTTCTACTGGTTCAATACCGTGCGATACTGGGGCGAGCAAATCCTTGAACTGCGCGAGCAGCTGGCGCTGCTGGACGAGCCGCCGCTTGAACTGGAGTAAAGATATTCATTAACAACCCCTCGCTTGACTTGCATTTCATCGATACCAACCTACTATTGATTATTATCACCGGAGTCACCCCGGGATGCGGCATCAGGACCGCTTTCCCGTATTTCCCCATTTTACTGTTTTGCCTGCCCGTAATGGGCACGGGGCAGCGACCAGTTGTAACGGACGGCCAGCAGCCGCAGAACGATGACCGTGAAGGCCGAGACCAACAGCGACCAGGTTCGCGGAACGCCGAAATGGTGCAGCAGGGTCAGCAGCGAGCCGCCCACCAGACAGGCTGAAGCGTATACCTCTTTCTGAAGTACCATGGGGACACGGTTCGAGAGGACATCTCGAATCATGCCTCCGGCGGTTGCGGTCATGACTCCCGCCATCACCGATCCGACAAAGCCGAAATGAAAATCCAGGGCCTTGCCGGTGCCGATGACGACAAATGTGCCCAGCCCTACGGCATCGAAGAATGTCAGCGGATGGGCAAACCAGTTTAGATTCCGGTGAAACAGGAAGACCAGCAACGAAACAGCGATGGAGAGATAGAGGTAGGTTTCGTTCTTGAAGATAAACGGCGGCGTGTCGCCCAGCAGCAGGTCACGCAGAGTGCCGCCTCCGGTTGCGGTCACAAGCCCCAACACCATGATGCCGAAGATGTCCATGTCGCGCCGGATGCCGGCCAAAGCGCCGGATGCTGCGAATGCCGCGGTCCCGAGCAGGTCGAGACAGTAAAGCAGATTCATATGATATTTCTCCGTATGCGCGTGTTGACGGATTTGTACGAAAAAAAGGTATACCTTATAGCAGGAACGAGTCCGGACATCCAGCGAGGAAATGCATTGTTAATGGTTGACGGTTCGAAACACAAAGCAATCCGGGGTTTTTCCATGAAACAAGAGTTCCTAAGCCAGCTTCGCTCATCAGGTCATTTTTTTGCGGCGCTGCTTCTGATGCTGGCGCTATGTCCCGGTAATGTTGCTGCTCACAGCGAAGAACAGCATCAGGACCACCAACATGCGGGGACAACCACACCGAAATCCGCCGAGGCGGCCATTGGGCTTGATGAAAAGCTGGGCGGCCGCATCCCCCTCGACATCACGTTCCGGGACGACAATGGCCGCATGGTCCGCCTGGGCGACCTGGTCACCGGCCCGACCATCATTCTTCCGGTTTATTACAGTTGCACGAATGTCTGCAACTTTTTGCAGCAGGGTCTGGCGAGAGCACTGCCGTTGGTGAAGCGCATACCGGGCAAGGAATACCGTGTCCTGTCAATCAGTTTCGATGAGACCGAAACCCCCGCCCTGGCGGCAAAATACAAGAAAACGTACCTGACCGCCATAAATGAATCTTTTCCCGGGGATGGCTGGCACTTTCTCACGGGAAACGCTCCGGATATCCGCAGGCTGACCGATGCGGCAGGGTTCCATTTCCGGCGCTCCGGCAGGGATTTCATTCATCCGGTGGTCAGCTTCGTCATCACCCGTGACGGAACAATCGTCCGCTATATGTACGGCACCACCTTCCTCCCAAAGGATCTGACCTTGGCCCTGCTGGAAGCACGGGACGGCAAGGTGGGCGCCACCATTCGCACGGTTGTCGGTTATTGTTTCAGCTTTGATCCGGCCGGCAAGACCTATGTATTTAACCTTCTGCGGGTCAGCGCCACGGTGGTGTTTCTCAGCGCCGGTGGCTTCCTGGCTTTCCTGATCCTGACCGGCAGGAAACGCGGGAAAACAGCCAGGTAATTCATACTGCAAAAAGCAGTTGAAACTCGGATACATGGGATAACTACGGATAAAACCAAGCGAAGTAAGCTGAAAGTCATTCACCGTCAGGGTGGTTGCCTTTTTGTATGTATCATGCCGATTTATCTGTGTTTATCCGTATGCATCCGTGGTTAACCGCCGTTTAGTTTCATGCTCAATACATGTTTTGGGAGGAATAATGACTTCGGCTGACCGGCCCATGCTAGCCACCACCAGCTTCTGGAACGATACCGGCAAAACCGGCATCGGTTCCTGGATCTTTTCCACCGACCACAAGCGGATCGGTCTTCTCTATTTCTACTCGGTGCTCGGTTTTTTCCTGGTTGCGGTAGCTCTTGGCGTGCTGCTCCGGATCGAGCTGATGGCGCCGGGGCGAACCATCATGGGCCCCCAGACTTACAACGCCGTATTTACCGTCCACGGTGTGATTATGATATTTCTCTTCATCATCCCCGGCTTTCCCGGCGCCTTCGGTAACCTGATCATGCCGATCCAGATCGGAGCCCGTGACGTGTCATTTCCCCGCCTGAACCTCCTCTCTTGGTGGCTCTATATCTGCGGCGCGGTTATAATCCTTATCTCGCTCTTCACCGGTGGTGGTCCCCCGGATACCGGCTGGACCTTCTATGTCCCTTTCAGCGCCCGCACCGGCACCAACGTCTCCCTGGCGGTCTTCGGTGTTTTCATCGTCGGTTTTTCATCGATCCTGACCGGGCTCAACTTTGTCACCACAATCCATCGCATGCGGGCCGAGGGAATGAGCTGGGGACGGCTTCCCCTCTTTGTCTGGTCCGTCTATGCCACCGCCTGGGTGCAGATCCTGGCGACTCCGATCCTCGGCATCACCTTGGTGCTGATCCTGGCCGAACGGCTTCTCGGCACCGGCCTGTTCGATCCGGGCCGGGGTGGCGATCCAATCATGTATCAGCATCTGTTCTGGATCTACTCCCATCCGGCAGTCTACATCATGATCCTGCCGGCCATGGGGGTGATATCTGATATTATCCCGGTCTTTGCTCGCAAGCCGATCTTCGGCTACAAAATGATTGCCTTTTCCAGCCTGGCTATCGCTGCTGCCGGCTCATTGGTCTGGGGACACCACATGTTTACCAGCGGCATGAGCGATACGGCGATCCTGGTGTTTTCCTTTCTCACCTTCATCGTTGCCATTCCATCGGCCATCAAGGTCTTCAACTGGGTCTCGACCCTCTACCGGGGGTCAATCTCCCTGGAGGCGCCGATGCTCTTTGCCCTGTCGTTCTTGCTGCTCTTCTCCATCGGCGGACTGACCGGCCTGATCCTCGGCGCGGCTGCCACCGATATCCATGTTCACGACACCCAGTTCGTGGTCGGCCATTTTCACTATGTCATCTTCGGCGGAGCGGGCTTTGCCTTCTTCGGCGCCATGCATTACTGGCTACCCAAGTTTTACGGACGCCGCTATGCCGAGAAGCCGGCCATGATCGCCTGGGCGCTTATGTTCGTCGGCTTCAACATCACCTACTTTTCCATGATGGTACTCGGAATGAAGGGGATGCCCCGGCGTTACTACGACTACCTCCCGGAATTCGCTCCTCTCAACCTGACCTCCACCATCGGCAGCTGGATCCTGGTTAGCGGCCTGGTGCTCATGTTAGTCAACCTGTTCCGAGGGCTGCGTAGCGGAGAACCGATCGGACAGAATCCTTGGGGGGGCGCGACCCTGGAGTGGAGCGTGCCTACTCCGCCGCCGACCGGGAACTTCGTCGAGGAACCTATAGTAACCCACGGCCCCTACGACTTCAAGGGATCGGGAATTCCATGAGTCATCCTGCGCACAAGGATTACGCCGGGGCAAAGCTCGGCATGTGGCTCTTTCTTTTCACCGAGTTGCTCCTTTTCAGCGGCCTGTTCCTGCTCTACGGCGTCTACCTGGCCCGTTACCCCCAGGAGTTCGCTGTTGCCGGCCGGGATATGCACCTGCTTTTCGGCACGCTCAACACGGTGATTCTGATCACCAGCAGCCTGCTGGTGGCCATGTCGGTGACCGCCATTCAACAGGATCAGCGGCGTACGGTGCTGTGGCTGCTCGGAGGGACAATACTCTGTGCGTCCCTATTCATGTTCAACAAGTACCTGGAGTGGAGCGCCGAAATCGGCCGGGGTATCTATCCCAATTCGCCGAAGCTGGTGGCCGGCCCACCGGGGGAATCGGTTTTTTACAGCCTCTACTACCTGACCGTGGGGCTTCACGGCCTGCATGTGCTGGTGGGGGGGACACTGCTGGCGGTGGTGGCGCTGCGAGTAAAAAAGGGGAGCATCCATGGAGGGGATTATGTGTTGCTCGAGAACGGCGCTCTTTACTGGCATCTGGTGGATCTGATCTGGATCTTCATCTTCCCGTTGTATTACCTGATCCTGTAGGGGCGCATGGCATGCGCCCATGTTGCATATACGGAGAGTCTATGTCACCTGAACAAGAATCGCATATTATCGGCTATGGCAGGCTGACAGCGGTCTGGCTGTTGCTTCTGTTTCTCACAGCCCTGACCGTCTGGGTATCGCGCCAGGATTTGGGAGTCGGCCATGTCTGGGGCTCCCTGGCCATTGCCTCGGCAAAGTCGGGGTTGGTGATTGCCTTTTTCATGCACATGCGCTACGAGGGGCGTTTGCTGCGCTGGCTCCTGTTCGTTGCCCTTCTGACCCTGGCCATTTTCATAGGTTTAACTTTTTTCGACGTGCTTTATCGCTGAGGAACCACTGTGTACCCTGATTTTATGACCACAACCCAGGCGGTCGACCCGGTCTTCATGTTCATTTTCGGGACCTGTCTCATACTGCTCGTCGGCATCACGCTGACCACGCTGGTGTTCGTCATTCGCTACCGCCGGTCCAGGGCACCCGAGCCAACCTCTCAGGCAGATGGTAACATCTGGCTGGAGATTGTCTGGATTGTCCTCCCTACCGTGTTGGTGCTGGCCATGTTCTACTATGGTTGGGCAGGCTATTTGTCGTTGCGGAACGTTCCCAAAGATGCCCTGCACGTGACCGCCACGGCCCGCACCTGGTCGTGGAGCTTTACCTATGCCAACGGCAAGACCAGCCCCAGGCTCTACGTGCCGGTTGGCAAACCGATACTGGTAAACCTGGTCTCCCTGGACGTACTGCACGGCTTCTACCTCCCGGCTTTCCGTGTCAAGCATGACGTAGTTCCGGGGATGAAAAACCATGTTTGGTTCGTGGCGACCAAACCCGGCTCCTATGACCTGTTCTGCTCAGTCTACTGCGGCGCAGGACATTCGGGGATGATCACCACCGTGGAGGCGCTTCCCCCGGATAAATTCGCCGCCTGGTTGCAACAGGGAGAAAGCGAGGTTTCGCGTTTGGACGGCGCCAAGTTTGCCAAGGAAAAAGGGTGCCTGGCCTGCCACTCTCTGGACGGGAGTCGCGGAGTCGGGCCCAGCTTCAAGGGGCTTTACCAGAGCAGGGTCATGGTGCTGCAGAACGGCATACAGCTCAGCGTAACTGCCGACGATGCCTATCTCCGGGAGTCGATTCTTAAACCCAAGACTAAAATAGTGGAAGGGTTCCAGCCAGTTATGCCGGAATACCCCGATCTGAAGAGTGACGAGGTCGAGGCATTGGTGGAGTTCATCGAGGGAGTGAAATGATCCTGATCCTGTACCGTCTGCTGCGACCGCGACTCGCCCTGGTGAATGGGATTACCGCGCTGGCCGGATATCTCCTCTTTCCGGCCGACCCGGAGCCAGCGCGGATGGCAGCGGTGATGGGGGGGGTAGCGTTCCTGGCGGCCGGGGGATCGGCATTTAACCAAGTTCAGGAGTCCGGGCTGGATAGGCTCATGGTTCGGACAAGGTTGCGACCGTTGCCGTCCGGCGCTCTGAAACCTGCGGCTGCGATCGTCATCGCCGTTTTCTGTTCATTAGCCGGTTTTCTGTTGCTGGCGGCAGCCGGCGGATTTCTGTCCGCGTTGTTGGGGGCGGTGGCCCTGATTTGGTATCTGGTTGTCTACACTCCGCTCAAGCGCCGTTCCTGCTCCGCCCTGGCTGCCGGGGCTGTTTGCGGGGCGCTGGCCCCGGTGATCGGCTGGTGCGCTGCCGGGGGGGAGCCGCTTGACTTTCGTGCCATGCTGCTTGCCGGGTTGTTGTATCTCTGGCAGATTCCCCATTTCTGGCTTCTGCAGCGACGCCATGCCGACGATTATTGCCGGGCCGGGCTCCCGCTTGTCACTATCGGTAGAGAGGGGGGTGTCATTTCGGCTCTCTTCTTGGTCTGGATCACGGCCCTGGTTGCGGGAACTATGCTGCTGCCGGCCCTCGGCGTCATCCCGTCTTGCGTGGCCTTTTGGTACGTGGCCTTTCCCGTGCCGCTGGTTCTGCTTTTCCTGTTTCGTTCCGAGAAAGCCCTTTTTTCCTATCTCAATTTGTTCCCGGTGCTGGTAACTCTGACTCTAATCTGAATCCGATGTCGTCTGAAAGGCTACTCTCGCTTAGAATGCCTCCGTCCGGGCGTTTCAGGCCATTGCGGCAACATTGGCGAAGTTCATGCGGTATGCCGGTATGGATATTTCATGGGCGGCGATTGACTTCGGCATTTCGCTTGATCCGCCATTCAGACGTTATCGAATTCTTGTCTGACGGATTGTCCGGAAATTACCTGGTAAAAAAACGGATGGCATCGAAAATGATATCGAAAAGATCCGGGTCGGACCGGCGCAGGGGATCTCCGTGACTCTCGAAAGGGGAAGATTCAATACGGTACGCGGCCTGCTTTTGTCGCTGTTCGTTCTCCCGTTTCTGCTCTTCAATTTTTGCCTGTTCCCGCCGTTCCTGATCAAGCAGCTTGCCCCCCATCTTCATCCATTCGAACAAGTGCCTCAGTTCCCCGCCATCGAGCCAGACTCCATGAGCCTTGCAGCGATCGACGACAACACCGCTCTTGGCTCCGAAGTTGACCCTGTTCATAAACTGGGAACAGACCGGGCATTTGATATAGGCTACCGGATATTGGTCGGGTTGCCGGTGCGAATTGATGCTTTCCAGTCCGGCCTTGTCGATGAGAAAAACATTGGTGACCGTAGCCTCCAACAGCGCTTCTAACTCTCCCGGATCGAAAAAAAGTCCCAGACATTGATCGCACCTGTCGATGAGAAATGTGCCGTTCAGCTTCAGGTCGATGGTTTTCAGCTTTTTGGAACAGCGGGGGCAGATGCGGGGAGAATCGTTTTCATGGGTAGTGTAGTAATGAATCCCCTGGAGATCGATGTCATTGCGGCTGCCACAATAGTTGCACAGCACGGAACCATCGGGTAAGGGGGCGTTACAGCTTGAACATCTGGCCATGGAGTTGCACCTTCCGTTTATGGGTTCTGATTGTTCGGGTGGCAGTATACAGGAAAAGCCTGTCCGAGGTAAACCCAATGGGCTGGGTGTTGATAATTTTTTTCAGGGAAGAGATCGTGTCGGGACGTCTAAAAAATGAAAGGCCCGCATGATGTGCGGGCCTTCTGGTTATTGGTTGTATCGTTGCCCTTTTCAAGGGCTGTTCCCGGTTTAATTGATTACACCGGTCGGATACTGCGATTGACAATGTTGATCGGGAGTAGCTTCCTCTATAATGTTGCCCTCCTTTGTCAGTTCAGTCTTTATCCGGTAGCGCTACCTGTTTAAACTATACCCTTGAAAATCGAAAAAAACAGGCTGTTTTTTAAAAAATTATCCGTGTATAGTGTTTCAGTTATGTCACAATAAGGAATGAGTGAGCCATATGGCTCCAATGATATGATTGGGGTGACAAAATCAGTTAGCGTGAGGGGCGTCGGATAAATTCCGCCGCTTTTTTTATTTGGGCACGACCCAATAAAGGAAAATGCAATCTAACGGAGGGGATCGAAAAGGTACTCCAGACCGTTGACCTTGATCTCGTACACCGTGCGTAACATGTCGCCCAGGTTCCCTTTGGGAAAACCTTTCTGTGCAAACCAGACGACGTAGTGTTCGGGCAGATCGATCAGACGCCGTCCGGCATATTTGCCAAAGGGCATGCGCATTGCGGCCAGTTCAAGCAGCTTCTGATGATCGAAGTCCGGTGCGGTATTCATGGGGTGGTTGAGCTCCGATGGTTTGGCCCTGAATATCCTGATGTCACGCTTTTTCAGGGGAATATGAACATTGAAAGGATGGAAAACACAACGACTCCTGGAGGCGGGCTCCAGGAGTCGTTGTGTTGGAAGCCAAGGGAGGGATTTCTAGAGAATCTCCATCAGCTCGATTTCAAAGGTGAGGTCTTCACCAGCCAAAGGATGATTGGAGTCAAAGGTAACACTGTCCTCGCTTACTTCGACGACGGTCACGTCAATCTCCTCGTCGTTGTCGTTGGAAAGCGTGAACTCATCTCCGACCTCCGGTTTCATATCTTCGGGGATTTCAGTGCGCTTGGCAGTGAAAACTTTTTCCTCGTCATATTCGCCAAAGGCAGCCTGTGCGGGAATGAGCACGGTTTTTTTCTCGCCAACGGCCATGCCGATCAAGGCTTGCTCAATCTCGGGAAAAAACTCCCCTCCTCCGATGGCGAGCTCCATGGGGCCGCTCACGTCATCGCAGCCGCAGTCATCCTCTTCGCAGACATCATCGTAGGTTGAGTCGAAAACGGTGCCGTCTTCAAGGGTGGCGCTGTAGTTGAATATTACCTTGTCGCCATGCTTTGCTTGTGACATTTATCGTACCTCTTCAAAGTGTGGTAGGCGTGTTGCGCCGATGTTAACCGAATACAGAATACGGGAAATGTTCGCTAGCAGTCCACAAAAATCGACATGCCGCTGTTTCTTGAATGATATTTACTTGCGATTTTGTCTTAAATGGATAGATAGTACTTTTTAATAGTACTTTTCAAATCACTGATTGAATGCATATCAGGTAATCCGACAATGAATATACGGGCATTACACGATAAGGAACGGCAGCTGCGGGCAGTTATGAAAATGTCTCAGGCGGGTATTTTTGCGACGGATTCCAACAAATGGACCATTTCTTTTGCCAATAAGCGGATGGCGGAACTATTCGGTTGTGAGGTGTCCGGGATTAAGGGTACGGCCTTCATCGATTATATTCATCCTACGGATATTGAAGCCATAAAAATGAACATGCATATGCTGGTTACGGGGGAGACTGAGGAAGTCTCTTCTGAAGTGCATTTCATTCGCCGGGATGAAACTGATTTTTGGGGATATTTTTCCGCAGTGCGTCTTGCGAGAGATGACGAAAGCCTTCAAGGGATGATGATAACCATCTATGACGCCACCGAGCAGCGCGAAACCGAAAGGATGATGAGTATAATCGAAAGCAATTATTGGGAAATTTTCAACTCCACCAATGATGCGCTCTTTGTACATGATGCATATACCGGAGCCATAGTGGATGCCAATAAGACAGTCGAAAAAATGTATGGTTACACGCGTGAGGAAATTTTCTTCATGAATGTTCATGATTTCAGTGCCGGCGAGTCACCCTATTCATTGAACGAGGCGGTTGGAATGATACGAAAGGCCGTCGAAGAAGGATCGCAGACATATGAATGGCTTGCCAGGAAAAAATGCGGTGAGCTTTTCTGGACCGAGACCTCACTCATTGCCTCCCATATCGGTGGCGAGGGTCGTGTCCTGGCTGTTGTCCGCGATATCACCGACCGCAAGGAGATCGAGAAACGGCTCCAGTACTTGAGCGCCCACGATTCTTTGACCGGGTTGTACAATCGCTCTCACTTCGAAACAGAGTTCGAGCGTGTATCACGAGGGAGAAAATATCCGATCAGCGTCATCATGGCCGATCTTGACGGACTCAAGGCGGTAAATGATTGCCATGGGCATGTTGCGGGCGATCAATTGATCAAAGTCGCGGCTGATCTGCTCAAAGATTCATTCCGGCCCGATGACCTTGTGGCGCGTATTGGTGGTGATGAATTCGCGGTGCTTTTGCTTCAGACCGATGAAAACACAGCTGCCTTGGCATTGGAGCGTATTCGTGAGGCAGAAAAGTGCCTTCGCGACGACAATGGGCCGATTCAGGTCCGCTTCTCTCTCGGGAGTGCCACGGCCGTCATTCCCGAAGAGATAGATGACCTTTTGAATCAGGCTGATATGCTGATGTACGAGGAAAAGGCAACCCATAAACTCTCGTGCATAGGGGGAAGCGCCTATTCTCCTTTGACAACTTCCAACCCGATGGAGAGTGAAGCGTTGTCAATGAACCCATCCCGTTGATGCAGAAGCCCGGTTGCATGAGTGCTAAATTGTCATATGCTGTATGGTATGAACAATAGAGGAGGCGATACTCATGGAACTTCGAAAAACCCATACCATCATCCTGAATGAGGGAGATCCGGAACAGAAACGGGCCGAAATCCGGGAGTATTTCCACCACACCTTTGATATCGACGAACGGCTTTACGAAACACTCAAGGAAGACGCCACTTTTTACATGCGGGCCGATCGCCTGCGCCATCCGCTTATTTTCTACTATGGTCATACCGCTACCTTCTTTATCAATAAACTGACTATCGCCAGGGTAATAGATACCCGCATCAACCCCGGTTTCGAATCAATGTTCGCGGTCGGAGTGGACGAAATGTCCTGGGACGATCTGGATTCCGCCCACTACGACTGGCCGGCCCGTCAGGCGGTCAAGGAGTATCGCGACAAGGTCCGGGAATTTGTTGACGGCCTGATCCGGACTCTGCCGCTGACTCTGCCCATCACCAGGGAGAGCCCTTTCTGGGGGATCATGATGGGGATCGAACATGAGCGCATCCACCTGGAAACATCGTCGGTGCTGATCAGGCAGCTGCCCATTGACCAAGTGGTCAAGCATCCCTTGTGGGATATTTGCCGCGAAGCGGGTGAACCTCCCCGGAACGAACTTTTGCCGGTGCCGGGAGGAACGGTTGAACTCGGCAAATCTTACGACCATCCTTTGTACGGATGGGACAACGAATACGGTTTTCATCGGGCCGAGGTGGCCGGGTTCACGGCTTCCCGTTATCTGGTTTCCAACCGCGAATACCTGGAGTTTGTGGGCGATGGCGGTTATTGTGAGCGCCAATGGTGGACTGGCGAAGGCTGGAGTTGGCGTGAGTTCAAGCAGGCTGAACATCCGCTGTTCTGGATAAAGCAGGCAGGAACGGATGGTAGCTGGGGACTGCGCACCATGCTTGAGATCGTCGATCTGCCTTGGAGCTGGCCGGTGGAGGTCAATCAGCTTGAGGCCAAAGCATTCTGTAACTGGAAAGCGGCCCGCACCGGTCAGCCGATACGCCTGCCCAGCGAGGATGAATGGAACCGCCTTCGGGATGTGTGCGGCATACCCGACCAGCCTTGGTGGGATGCCGCTCCCGGCAATATCAACCTTGAGTACTGGAGTTCTTCCTGTCCGGTGAATCGCTTCCGCTTCAATGAATTCTACGATGTTCTGGGCAATGTCTGGCAGTGGACTGAAACTCCCATCTACCCTTTCCACGGATTCAGTATTCACCCCTGGTATGATGATTTTTCCACTCCCACCTTCGACACCCGTCATAACCTGATCAAGGGGGGATCATGGATTTCCACCGGTAACGAGGCTACCCGTGATTCACGCTACGCTTTCCGCCGGCACTTCTTCCAGCATGCCGGATTCCGGTATGTGGAGAGCGCGGCTCCGATCGAAATCCATCAGGATCAGTACGAAACCGATACCCTGGCGGCCCAGTACTGCGACGCCCACTATGGAGAAGAACATTTTGGGGTGCCCAACGCACCAAAAACCTGCGCCAGGATCTGCCTGAAGATGATGGAAGGGCGCACCAAGGGACATGCCCTCGACTTGGGGTGCGCCGTGGGGCGATCAGCATTCGAGCTGGCCAAGGGAGGCTTCCGGCACGTGACCGGTCTGGACTTCTCCACCCGGTTCTTCCGTCTGGCAGCCCGCATGCAGGAAGAGGGCTACCTGCGCTATGCCCTGCCCGAAGAGGGTGAAATCGTCTCGTTTCACGAAATTGCCCTGGCCGGCCTGGGGCTGGATGATGTCCGTCAGCAGGTTGAGTTCTCCCAGGCCGATGCCTGCAACCTGCCGGAAAAATTTACCGGCTATGACCTGGTGCTGGCGGCCAACCTGATCGACCGGCTCTACTCGCCCCGGCTTTTCCTCTCCACAATCCATACGCGGATGAATCCGGGTGGAATTCTGGTGATCACGTCACCATACACCTGGCTGGAGGAGTATACGAAAAAAGAGGAGTGGCTGGGGGGCTATCGTGAGGCTGGTGAACCGGTCTGGACGCTGGATGGTCTCAAGGAGGCTCTGGCGCCGCGTTTCCGCCTGCTGGGCGAACCGCGCGACGTACCTTTTGTGATCCGTGAGACGCACCGCAAGTTTCAGCACAGCATTGCGGAATTGACAGCGTGGGAACTGATTTAGAATATTCGTGGAGGAAAGCATGGAAGAGCGTATAACCGAACTGGAGTTGCGTTTTATGCAGCAGGAGCGCACCATTCAGGAGCTTAATGATACCGTGTTCCGTCAGGAACAGATCCTTTCCCGGCTGGAACGCCAGTTTAACCTGTTGAGCGAACAGTTTCGCTCGTTTGATCCCACGTCGATCCGCGATCAGGATGAGGACGAGCGTCCGCCGCATTATTGATACATCCTTATTCCACGTTGCAATCAAGATGATACTAAACCCAACCACCCCCAGCCCCTCCTTCGTAAGGAGGGGAGCTTAAAAGTCCTCCTCCTATTTTAGGAGGGGTTAGGGGTGGTAAGGTGTCAGCTTGAATGCTTTTTGGAATTACCCCACCGTTTTCCTGAAGCGTTCCACTGCCACCAGCATTACCGCCAGCCCGATGGCGGTCAGCGCAGCCAGTTGTGGCCAGAGTATTCCGAATCCTACACCTTTCAGAAATATTCCCCTGATAATCACCATATAGAACCGGAGCGGATTGAGCAGTGTCAGCCACTGCACCGCCACGGGCATGTTCTCGATGGGAAAGGCAAAACCGGAGAGCAGCATGGCCGGAAAAATGACGAAGAAGGCGGTCATCATGGCTTGTTGCTGGGTTCGGCTGACAGTGGAAATCAGCAGCCCAATTCCCAGTGAGCTCATCAGAAAGAGAGTGGTTGCCAGAAAGAGCAGCCCCAGGCTGCCCCGTACCGGCACATTGAACACCAGCGTGCCCACCAGGCTGATCAGGGCCACGTCGATGTAGCCGATCAGCACAAAGGGGAGCGTTTTTCCCAGGATGAATTCCCGCTTGCGGATGGGGGTGACAATGACCTGTTCGATAGTTCCGATCTCTTTTTCACGCACAATGGCCATGGAGGAGAGCAGCATGGTGATAACGAACAGGATGTTGGTGATTACCGCCGGAACATAGAAGGGGGGGCTTTCCAGATTGTCGTTGAACCAGGCGCGACTGGCCAGCTCCACCCTGCCTATGCGGGGCTTCATGCCCAGATGGCGGCTGGCAAACCGGAGCTGTAGATGGGTGTTGTAGTCGTTCGACAGGCGTCCGAGATAGCCCATGACCACCCCGGCAGTGTTGGAATCGGAGCCGTCTAAAAGAGCCTGGACCGCCGCGGTTTCTCCCCGGCGCAGCTGTTCGCTGAAGCCATGCTCGATGGTCAGCACCACCCTGATCGTACCGCGGTCCAGCAAGTTCCGCGCCTCGCTGTCGTTGTCGATACGCTTGGTGATCCGGAAATGTCCCGATGAGGAGAGAATTTCAGCCAGTTCCCGGCTCTCGTTGCTGTTGTCACGATCCATGATTGCCGTGGGGATGTTTTTGACATCCATGTCAACCGCATAGCCGAAGATCACCGTTTGCAGGACAGGCAACACAAAGAGCACGATCCTCATGCGAGGGTCACGGAAAACCTGGATAAACTCCTTGATCAGCATGGCGCGGAGACGTTCGAACATGAAATATCCTTACAGCTAATCTGAAGTCCCCCGTTGCAAAAGGGGGATTTAGGGGGATTTGATTGTGTTGATGTAGAGGCACAAATCCCCCCGGCCCCCTTTTTTCAAAGGGGGGAGATCACGCAATTTTCTTTTTGAACTTCCTCACCGCCACCACCATCACGATCACCCCGAAGCCGGCCAGGAAGAGTACCTCCGGCCAGAGCAGCGCCAGCCCCACGTCTTTCAGGTAAATCCCCCGCAAGATAAAGACGAAGTAACGGGCCGTGATGATGTGGGTCACGGCCTGGATCGGCAGCGGCATGTTTTCGATGGGAAAGATGAAGCCGGAGAGCAGAAATGCAGGCAGCACCGTGGTTACGATGGCCCACTGGCTGGCCAGCAGCTGGCTTTTGGTGATGATGCTGAGCAGCATGCCGAAGGAGAGCGCGCCGAAGAGAAACAGCATGGCCAGAGGTGTCAGCAGCCAGAGACTGCCGCGAAGCGGTACATTGAAGACGAACTGTCCCACGCAGATGCAAAGGACCAGGTCCAATACACCGATACAGAAATAGGGCGCCAGTTTGCCGATGATCAACTCCAGGGCTGTGACCGGTGTTGCGATCAGCTGCTCCATGGTGCCGGTTTCCCACTCGCGGGCCATGCTGAGCGAGGTCAGGATGGCGGCCATGATCATCATCACCACCGCGATCAGGCCGGGAAAGATGAAGTTGCGCGAGGTCATGTCGCTGTTGAACCAGACTCTCGGCGCCAGATCAAGCGCGGGCATCTTCAAATTCATTCCGGCTCGTTGCAGCTGTTTCATGGCTATCTGGCGCGAATACCCCAGTGCCGTGGCATCGGCGTATCCCAGGGCAATGGTGGCGGTGTTGGGGTCGCTGCCATCCACAATGGCCTGCACTACGGATACCTCTCCCCGTGAGAGTTTCCGGGCAAAATCGGGTGGAATCACCAGGGCGATCAGCGCTTCGCGGCGGTCCACGGCGTCTTCGATGCGGCGGTAGTTATCCGTGGCGATACGCAGATCAAAATAGCGTGATCCGCTGAAACCGCTGATAAATTCACGGCTCTCCACGGTCTGCGACTGGTCCCAGACCGCAAGCGGCACCCGGTCCACATCCAGGGTCAAGGCGTAGCCGAACAGGAACAGCAGCATAATCGGCATGCCGATGCCCATCATCAGGCTGCGTGGGTCGCGCAGGACATGGATGAATTCCTTTTTGGCAACGGCTTTCAGGCGGCGCAGGTTCATGACTGTTTCCGTGTCTCGATTTTTGTCCGAAAAGCTTTTTGAATTCAGCGATGAGATCATCCGGTATGTTCAATGGTACCACGCATGGCAGGCGCTTCCATGGGATGCATGAACTATATGCTCAACGGTATGCGAGATCAAGTGCAGGGCGTTT
>WSSedB1CaDRAFT_10000274_pt1 | contig 23364 bp, 21 predicted proteins | sample WetSurSB1Cattail_FD_9460 | JGI IMG/M metagenome (IMG submission 9460)
GGTTGCCAACCTCAACTGTTCCAGCGGATCGGTCGGAAAGTCTATGCGGTTGTAACGGCGGAAGATGTCCCTGAAACGGTCTCCGATGCGCATCCAGTCCTCTGCGGCCAGTTCGGCATCGCTTTTTACACGGCGTTCTTTGCGGACCTCGGTAATGACCTCCTCGAAAGGTTCGTCGGGAACCCCCATGACGACAGATCCGAACATTTGTATCAGCCTGCGGTAGGAATCATAGACAAAGCGTGCATCTCCCGTGCTTTTGATCATGCTCTTGACAGTCTCTTCATTCAGGCCGATGTTGAGCACCGTATCCATCATGCCCGGCATGGAGAACTTGGCACCTGAACGGCAGGAGACAAGAAGAGAGTTATTCGGATCGCCGAATTTCTTGCCGGTCTTTTTCTCCATCTCGGCAAGGGCAAAGAGTTCCTGTTCCCACATGTCTTCAGAGAAATCCATGCCGGCTGCCAGATAGGCATTACATGCCTCGGTAGTGACGGTGAAACCGGGCGGCACAGGCAGGCCTATCCTGGTCATTTCCGCAAGGTTTGCGCCTTTGCCGCCCAGCAGGCCCCGGACATTGTCCCATTTTCCTCCGACATAGGTTGTAGCCTGGTCCAGCTCATCGAACAGATAAACCCATTTTTTAGCCATGATATCAATGCCTCCCTGAGGAATATGAATTTGCTTTTTTCGTGCGGTCGGGAAAGTTCCATCTTGAAACCATACCTTTGTTTTCCGACTTTGCAAGCATGGCACCATCGGCTCACTATCCCGGCTTAATGCCGAATTAACAAATAGTTGCGCTTCAGATACCCAAGGATCTCATCGCAAGGAACCAGCAATTTCTTAGTTGATTCTTAAACAACATGCCTGCGACTAGCAAAAAAAAAGAGGCTCCGAATGGGAGCCCCTTTAAATTTTACGAACCGCAACTATTTCCCTCAGATCCCCGTACCATCGTCATCGAACAATCCCGCTCCAGTCTTGGTACCTCGCTTGAAAACCAGGATACTGATTCCTTCCGGCGTGCGGTCAAATTCGAATGCCAGGGTCTGTTCGTAGGCCATCAGCGCCAACGCCTGCTGTTGCTCTATCCCACGCAGACGGAAGAGCACTCGGTTGCCCTTGCCCAGATAATCCAGGAAACTGGGGGACACCTCGAATTCGACCGCCCCACCCTCTCCGCTCAGGTCCACCACGCTCACGCCCATGCCGCTGATGGATGATTCGCTCAGGCTGATACGCCGGGGGGGAAGGCCGTTCGTATCGGTATATTCCGGCGCGAATCTCGTCACCAGTTGTTCCTTCCCCGGCTCCAGAGGCACTGCGCCGATAACCATTCCCGCAGCCACGGTGGCGTTGCTGAATCTATCGATCAGAATAAAACTGCCGGTATCCCGGTTCTGGTGATAGGGATCGAACACCACCGGGCGGTCAAGCTCCAGGCGGACCATGCCGATTTCGTTCAGCCCCAGTGCCGGCGCTTGCTTCTGTTCCAGGGTGTTGACGTCAACAACGTATTGAACGGTGGTGACCCGTCCGGGAGTTATGGCAGTGGCGGTCTTGACTAGATAGATCTGTCCCGGCTGGAGCGGTTCATCATGCATCCAGACCAAGTGCGCCTCCGGGTGCCGGGTGTTGAGTGGTGAAGCATCGGGAGCGGCCAGCATGTCACCCCGGCTGATATCGATCTCGTCCGTCAGGGTCAGGGTTATGGCCTGGCCGGCCACCGCCTCGGACAGATCGCCATTCATGGTGACGATGCGGGCAACCCTGCTGGTGCGCCCCGAAGAGGCCACTTGCAGTTCATCCCCAGGCCGGACCGTGCCGGCGGCGATGGTGCCGCAAAAACCGCGGAAGTCGAGATGAGGGCGGTTGACCCACTGCACCGGCATACGGAACGGCTGTTGCCTGTTATCAGCTTCGAGCTGGACGGTCTCCAGATATTCCATCAAGGTCGGTCCCGTGTACCAGGAGGTGTTAGGACTCGATTCGATCATGTTGTCGCCGTTCAGGGCCGAGAGAGGGATTGCCGTAATCGAGGCAAAACCGAGCGGGGCGGCGAATTGCTCGTAATCGCTCACAATGGCGTCGAAACGCTGTTGATCGAAATCGACCAGATCCATCTTGTTGATTGCCAATACCACATTCCGTATACCGACCAGCGAAACCAGAAAGCTATGGCGTCTGGTCTGGGTCAGCAGCCCCTTGCGGGCATCAACCAGAATCACCGCCACCTGGGCGGTGGAGGCTCCGGTAACCATGTTGCGCGTGTACTGCTCGTGTCCGGGTGTGTCGGCCACGATGAACTTGCGCTTGTCAGTGGAGAAGAAGCGGTAGGCCACGTCGATGGTGATGCCCTGTTCCCGTTCCGCCTGCAGTCCGTCCAAAAGCAGGGCATAGTCGATGGCGCCCCCCTGGGTGCCGACCTTTTTGCTGTCGGCCTCCAGTGCTGCCAGCTGATCCTCGAACACCATCTTGGAATCCCACAGAAGACGCCCGATCAGGGTGCTTTTGCCGTCATCAACGCTGCCGCAGGTGATGAAGCGCAGCAGCGATTTTTCCTCCTGGCTTTTGAGATAGGCAAGGATATCTTTTTCAATCAGTTCGGATTGGTGTGTCATTAGAAGTACCCCTCCTGCTTCTTCTTCTCCATCGAGCCGGCCTGGTCATGGTCGATCAGGCGTCCCTGGCGCTCCGAGGTGCGAGTCAGCAGCATCTCCCGGATGATATCGGGCAGGGTGTCTGCCTCCGATTCCACCGCTCCGGTCAGGGGATAGCACCCCAGGGTGCGGAAACGGACCGATTTGTACTGCACCGTTTCTCCCGGTTTGAGTTCCAGGCGATCATCGTCCACCATAATCAGCATGCCATCCCGCTCTACTACCGGACGAACGGCGGAATAATAGAGCGGCACAATGGGAATCTCTTCCAAGTGGATGTACTGCCAAACATCCAGTTCGGTCCAGTTGGAGAGCGGGAAGACGCGGATGCTTTCCCCCGGCTTGACGCGGGTGTTGTACAGGTTCCACAACTCCGGGCGCTGGTTCTTGGGATCCCAGCGATGGTTGGCGCTGCGGAAGGAGAAGATGCGTTCCTTGGCCCTCGATTTTTCCTCGTCCCGCCGGGCGCCACCGAAGGCTGCGTCGAATTTGTAGCGGTCCAGCGCCTGCTTCAGCCCCTCGGTCTTCATGACATCGGTGTAGAGCGCCGAACCGTGGGTAAAGGGGCTTATTCCCCGCTCCACCCCTTCCTCGTTGACATGGACGATCAGGTCGAGGCCGCATTTGGCCGCCATCTGGTCGCGGAACTGGATCATCTCGCGGAATTTCCAGGTGGTATCGACGTGCAAAAGGGGGAACGGCGGCGGAGCCGGGAAAAAGGCCTTGCGGGCCAGATGCAGCATGACCGCCGAATCCTTGCCGATGGAGTAGAGCATCACCGGGTTACTGAACTCGGCCACGACCTCGCGGATGATATGGATGCTTTCGGCTTCAAGCTGCTGCAGGTGAGTCAGGTTACTTTTCATTCAATTTCTCCATCCTGAATACGGTGACGTCTGAAGGGCGGATCGAGCAAAATGCCGAAGTTAATCGCCGCCTATGAACAAACATGCCGTTTATGCCGTGTGAACTTCGCCAAGACCGTCAATATGGCCTCAAACACCAAACGGAGGGATTCTAAGCGAGAGCAGCCTGAAAGACGTTATCGTATTCAGGTTCCTCTCACTCAAATGCACTGTACTTCTCATCTCCGGTGCAGCCCGCATTCCTTGTGCTCCGGATTCTCCCACCACCACCTGCCGGCGCGAGCATCCTCCCCCGGCTGCACGGCACGCGTGCAGGGAGCGCAGCCGATGGAACGAAAACCCTGATCGAAGAGGCGGTTGGCCGGCAGGTGGTGTTCCTTGACGTACTCCATCACCTGGCTCTCGCTCCAATCAATCAGCGGATTGATTTTGATGATACCACCGTTCAGCTCGTCCCGCTCGACGGCTCTGAGGTCACCACGGGTGACGCTCTGTTCGCGGCGCATGCCGGTCACCCACCCTTTCAGTTCCTTCAGCGCCCTTGAGAGCGGCTCCACCTTACGGATACGGCAGCATTCGTGGCGATTCTCCAGCGACTCGCGGAATGAGAACAAACCCTTCTCGCACTCCACTTTTTCCACATCCTCATGACGGGGGAAATACCAGTCGATCTTCAGCCTGTAACGTTCCACCAGGGCCTCGGCCACCTCGTAGGTTTCCTCGTGCAGCCGGCCGGTGTCGATGGCAAAAACACCCAAGGTGAGACCAGCCTTGTTGGCAATGTCAATAATGACCACGTCCTCCATGGAGAAGGAGCAGGCCAAGGAAACCGGCCCCTTGGCCGCTTCAATACCGCTGCGCAGAATATCGGCGGATGGTGTGTTTGGTGCTATGTTCGGGATGGTTGTGTTCATAAAATCTGCCTTTCTTTTCAAGCTTCCCCCTTGATAAAGGGGTGAATGTTATATCTGGTAATCCTCGACAAACACCCTCACTTGCCGCGGCCTGACATACACCTGTTCCCCATGCCGCAATCCCAGGTTCTGAAACACGTCCCTGGTCAACTCGGCTTCGATGAATTCGCCATTGCCTTCAATGGCCAGGGTAACCCTGACCGCCGGTCCCAGTTTCTGGATATGCTTGATCTCGGACTTCAGCGCGCTTGAATCCTGGGGACTGCGTTCGATATCGATGTCGTGGGAGCGGACGTATGACACGGCGTTTTCGTTTGCCTCGAGCTGACCGCCGCCGGCCTGATGCAGCCGGCCGTGGAACAGGTTGACGTTGCCCAGAAAGTTGAGCACGAAGGGGTTGGCCGGATGTTCGTAGACCTGGTCGGGGGTGCCGGCCTGCTCGATGTGCCCCTTGTTCATGACCACGATACGGTCGGCCACTTCCAATGCCTCTTCCTGATCGTGGGTGACAAAAACACTGGTGACGTGAATCTCGTCGTGCAGCCTGCGCAACCAACGACGCAGTTCGGCCCGCACTTGCGCATCCAGTGCCCCGAAGGGCTCATCCAGAAGCAGCACCTGTGGCTCCACCGCCAGGGCACGAGCCAAGGCAATGCGCTGGCGCTGGCCGCCGGAGAGTTGGGCGGGATAGCGTTTGGCCATTCCATCCAATTGCACCAATTGTAACAGCTTGTTGACTTTGGCGCTGATCTCGCTTTTCGAGGGGCGCGTCTGCCGGGGGCGGACATTCAGGCCAAAAGCCACGTTGTCGAACACGGTCATATGCTTGAAAAGGGCATAGTGCTGGAAGACGAAACCGACCTTCCGCTCGCGCACATGGCTTTGCGTCGTGTCCTCGCCGTTGAACAGAATCCGGCCGCTATTTGCACTCTCCAGCCCGGCGATTATCCGCAGCAGGGTGGTTTTGCCGGAACCGGAAGGCCCCAGCAATGCCACCAACTCACCCGAAGGGATGGAGAGATTGACGTCGTTCAAGGCGGTGAATGAGCCAAACTGTTTAGTGATGTTTTCGATTTCGATACTCATTATTTCATCCCCCGTCGGTTAGGAGTTTTTCAATTGCTGTTGCACCTTCCATTCAACGAAGGTTTTGACTACCAGGGTGATCAGGGCCAGGAAGGCCAGCAGCGAAGCCACGGCAAATGCGGCGGTGTAGTTATACTCATTATAGAGGATCTCCACGTGCAGCGGCACGGTATTGGTCATGCCGCGGATGTGGCCGGAAACGACTGACACGGCGCCAAACTCACCCATGGCCCGGGCGTTGCACAGGATGACGCCGTAGATGATGCCCCACTTGATGTTGGGCAGGGTCACCCGGAAGAAGGTCTGGAGCCCCGTGGCGCCCAGTACCATGGCGGCCTCTTCCTCGTCCCTGCCCTGGGCCTCCATCAGCGGAATCAGTTCGCGGGCCACAAAGGGAAAGGTAACGAAAATGGTGGCCAGGATGATGCCCGGCACGGCAAAGACGATCTTGATGTCGTGCGCCTGCAGCCACGGTCCCAACAAACCCTGCAACCCGAAGATCAGCACGTAGATAAGGCCGGAGATTACCGGAGAGACCGAGAAAGGCAGATCGATCAGGGTCAACAGCAGGTTCTTGCCCGGAAAGCTGAATTTGGCAATGGACCAGGCAGCGGTCACGCCGAAGAAGAGATTGAGCGGCACGGTTACGGCAGCGGTCAGAAGCGTCAGCTTGATGGAAGAGAGGGTGTCCGGCTCCCGCAGGGCTTCCAGATAGACATCCACCCCCTTCTCAAAGGCCTGACTGAATACCGACGCCAGGGGCAGCACTAGAAACAGGGCCAGGAATCCCAGGGCAATAACGGTCAGGCCCCAGCGCACAACTGCCGGTTCGGTGATGCGGTGGTTGTTGCTGCTTTTTGCAGTAAATGTCTTTGTCTGTGCGGACATGATAACCTCTAAAATAAAATCATTTTTCCAATTACGCTGCGTACCTTCTGCTCCAGCGCTGCAGCAGGTTAACGATCAGCAGCATGACGAACGAGGCCACCAGCATGACCGTGGCAATGGCAGTAGCGCCCCGGTAGTCGTACTGTTCCAGCTTGGTGATGATCAGGAGCGGCGTGATTTCCGAAACCATTGGCATGTTGCCGGCAATGAAGATGATCGAGCCGTACTCGCCGACGGCTCGGGCAAAGGCCAGGGCAAAACCGGTCAGTACCGAAGGAGTCATCAGCGGGAACAGCACCCGCCGGAAGGTCTGCCAGCGGTTGGCCCCCAGGCAGGCGGCGGCCTCTTCAATCTCGGTGTCCAGTTCTTCAATTACCGGCTGGACGGTACGCACCACAAAAGGGAGCCCGATGAAGGTCATGGCGACAATGATACCAAGGGGAGTGAAGGCGACCTTGATGCCGTGCGGCTCCAGGATGCGGCCGATCCAGCCGTTGGGTGAATAGACAGTGGAAAGGGTGATGCCGGCCACTGCCGTGGGAAGTGCAAAGGGGAGATCCACCAGGGCATCCACCAGACGCTTACCGGGAAAGCGGTAACGAACCAGCACCCAGGCCACCAGCACGCCAAAGACGGCGTTGATGGATGCTGCCGCCAGGGCGGCGCCAAAAGTGACTCTGTAGGATGCCAACACCCGCGGCGCGGTAACCGTCTCCACAAAATCGATCCAGGACATTTCAGCTGTCTTGAACACCAACGCCGAGAGCGGGATCAGTACGACCAAGCTTAAGTACAGCACGGTGTAGCCCAGTGTTGGAGCAAAGCCGGGGAGGACGTTGTTATGGCTCTTGAAGAGTTTCATGATGGCTGCCTTTGCAGGATGCCGGAGTGACGTGAGGTATGTGAACGGTGGGTCTCGCCTGGAGGGGAGATACAGCCGGTTTCACACACTTCCGCTAGCTCGGGATCATGCTGAAACGGTAATGAGATACGAGGTTATCAGGGCGGCCCCGATGGGCCGCAGCAGGTTATTATTTTGAATTGTAAATCTGATCGAAGGTGCCGCCGTCGCTGAAGTGCGTTTTCTGGGCTTTCTGCCAGCCGCCAAAAGTCTGGTCAATTGTGTAGAGCTTTTTGATCCTGGCAAGTTTGGTCGGGATCTTGGCGTTGATCGGGCGATAGAAATGCTTGGCGGCGATCTTCTGCCCTTCGTCGGTGTAGAGGTACTTGAGGTATGCTTCAGCCACCTTGCGGGTTCCGCGCCTGTCCACCACCTTGTCGATCACTGTAACCGGCGGTTCAGCCAGGATGCTCTCCGGCGGGGTCACAACATCAAACTTGTTCGGTCCCAACTCATTGATGGCAAGAAACGCCTCGTTTTCCCAGGCCAGAAGCACGTCACCCAAACCACGCTGGACAAAGGTGTTGGTGGAGCCACGGGCGCCGGAATCAAGCACCGGAACATTTTTAAAGAGTTTTTGTACGAAAACTTTTGCCTTGGCGTCGTTGCCGCCGGGTTGATGCTGTGCAAAGGCCCAGGCTGCCAGATAGTTCCAGCGGGCGCCACCGGAGGTCTTGGGGTTGGGAGTGATGACCGATACGCCCGGCCTGACCAAGTCATCCCAGTTCCTGATCTTCTTGGGATTGCCCTTGCGCACCAGAAAGACGATGGTTGATGTGTATGGAGAGCTGTTGTGTGAAAGTTCCTTCTGCCAGCCGGGCTTGATCAGTCCTTTTGCAGCAATGGCGTCGATGTCGTAGGCCAGCGCCAGGGTGACCACATCAGCCTCCAGTCCATCGATAACTGCACGGGCCTGTTTACCGGAACCACCGTGGGACTGTTTGATGGTGACAGTATCACCGGTTCTCCCTTTCCAGTACGCAGCAAAAGACTTGTTGAAGTCAGTGTACAGCTCGCGGGTCGGGTCGTAGGAGACATTCAACAAGGTAATGTTGGCAGCCAGGGCAGCGGTTGCCGTGGATACTGCCAATGCAAGAGTTGCCAAGGTGGTTGCGATTTTTTTGATGCTCATTCCATCCTCCTGTATTTACCTATAGGTTTACTAGATTTGTAACCTAAAAAAATATACGCTGACAGGTCAATCTTCCGCTTTTTCCAGTTCCAAGATGTAGCTCAATGGATTGCCTGACAGAGAGTTGAACATTGTTTCAGCTCCACAGACAAAGCATGTTTGAAATCTATACCAAATACATAGGCTATGTCAACAATATTTTTTCCCCTATCAATGCGTTTCAATCAAGTACACATTCAACCACTTCAAGCATCATATAAGAAAAAGTTTTTATATTGCCAATCAGCCAGCAGAGATGGTATAAATTTTCGTTTTTATTCAATCTTCTTGAGCAGGTGATGTTGTTTTTTGGGCAGTTCCGGGTGAATTATTTGGGCGGGTTGTAACCGGCTATCATGCATCCGGTTACAAATTTAATATTGCGTCCCAGGCCTATAAAAACGGTGCAGACCTGACTTTGGTGCAAAAATGGTAATCTTCAAGGGAAACATTCGGGTTCAGGCGGTTATATTCGATTTCGACGGTGTCATTGTCGACACCGAGCCGCTTCACTATAAGGCATTTCAGCAGATCCTCGCTCCACGCGGGCTTGGATTTTCCTGGGAGCAGTATGTGGAAACCTACATGGGGTTTGATGATCGCGACGCCTTCATGGAGGCTTTCAACACTAAAGGCATTAAGCTTGACCAGCAGGAATTGGGACGGTTGATTGCGACAAAAGCCGACATCTTTCAGATTATCATCCGTGAGGGCATCAAGCCGTATCCCGGCGTTGTCGAGTTGATCAGGGCCCTGCATGACGCAAATCTTCCACTCGCCATATGCAGTGGCGCACTTCGCTCTGACATTCTCCCTATTCTTGAACTGCTCAGTATCAATGATTGTTTTGATAGTATTGTCTCTGCGGAAGATGTAGCCAAAAGCAAGCCGGATCCTGAATGTTACCGGATCTCTTTTGACAGGCTCCGTGCTTGCCGGCCAGAATCCGAGTTCGCCGCAACAACTACGTTTGCCATCGAGGATACGCCTGCCGGTATTGCCGCAGCCTCTCAGGCAGGCTTGCAAGTAATTGCGGTTACCAACAGTTATTCACGGGAACACTTAACCGAAGCATGTCATACAGTAAACTCGCTGGAGCAGTTACTCGAAATTGCATCCATGTGACATATTTTCTTCCCAACAATATAAAAAAAGAGCCCTGAGGTATCCTCGGGGCTCTTTTTTTATTGTTTCAAAAGGGTTTCTTACGGTTTCGCGTACAATGGAAACTGTTTCATCATCTCATTAACCTGGAGCTTGATGGCTGCAAGCTTGTCCTCATTGCCGATATGTGCTACGGCATCGGCAATGAAACCTGCCACTTTAACCATTTCGGTCTCCTTAAGACCATGGGTTGTGGCCGCCGGAGTTCCAATACGGATACCGGAGGTCACAAACGGTGAACGGGTTTCGAAGGGAACCGTATTTTTATTGGCGGTAATACCGGCCTTGTCTAGCGCTTCTTCGGCAGCTTTGCCAGTAATCTCGGTTCCTGAAAAGTCCAGCAACATCAAGTGATTGTCGGTTCCGCCACTGGTCAGCTTGAAACCGCGCTTTACGAGTTCAGCCGCCAACGTTTTTGCATTCGTGACAACCTGCTGCTGATACTGCTTGAACTCCGGTTGCAGAGCCTCTTTAAAAGACACAGCTTTTGCAGCAATTACGTGCATCAGCGGTCCCCCCTGGATACCGGGGAAGATCTGGGAGTTGATGGACTTGGCAAACTCTTCCCGGCACAAAATCATCCCGCCGCGCGGACCACGCAGTGTCTTGTGGGTGGTAGTGGTGACAAATTCCGCATGGGGAACCGGGTTGGGATGCAGACCGGCTGCGACCAGACCGGCGATATGAGCCATATCAACCATGACCATGGCGCCGACTTTATCGGCAATAGCGCGGAAAGCGGCAAAATCGATGATCCGCGGATAGGCGCTGGCGCCGACCACGATCATCTTTGGTTTATGCTCAATTGCCAGCCGCTCGACTTCGGAATAATCGATAGTCTGGGTTTCGGGGGAAACGCCGTAAGGCACTATGTTGAAGAAACGTCCGGAAAAATTCACCGGACTGCCGTGAGTCAGGTGCCCGCCATGGGAAAGGTTCATCCCGAGAATGGTATCTCCCGGCTTCAGTGCCGAGAAATATACCGCCATATTTGCCTGGGAACCGGAGTGTGGCTGGACGTTGGCATGATCGGCCCCGAAAAGCTGTTTGGCGCGGTCAATAGCCAGCGTTTCCACAACATCGACATTGTGGCAACCACCATAGTAACGCTTACCGGGATAGCCCTCGGCGTATTTGTTGGTAAGCACCGATCCCTGGGCTTCCAGAACCGCTGGTGATACAAAATTTTCGGAGGCGATCAGTTCCAGGTTGTATTCCTGGCGATCTGTTTCCAGCTTGATCGAATCGGCTACTTCCGGGTCAAATGCAGAAAGGATTGACATGGTATCTCCTTGTAAAATAGCGTTTTTTGCAGTTCATACAAAAACGAAACGGGACTTTGGTCAAGTCCCGCTTGGTGAAATATATGGCTAAAAAAGTTTACTTGCAATATTTTTTCTCAATTTCAGCAATCTGGTTAAGCCTGCCCTGGTGACGGCCACCCTCAAAAGATGCGTCCAACCAGGTATTAACAATATTACAGGCTTGCTGTTCATCCAGCACGCGCCCGCCGAGCACGAGGATGTTGGCATTGTTGTGCTCTTTTGCCATGCGGGCCATAAAAACATCAGTTACCAATGCCGCTCGTATCCCCGGCACCTTGTTGGCAGCTATGGACATGCCGATACCCGTGCCGCAGACAAGTATTCCACACTCAGCCGCACCGGATGCCACCATTTCCGCGACCTTCAGGCCAAACCGCGGATAGTCGACTGAATCGCCGTTGTCGGTACCCACATTAGTGACCTGAATGTTACGGCCGACAAGAAACTGTGTAAGCGCTTCCTTAAGGGCTAGGCCTCCGTGGTCGCTGCCGATGACTATCACTTGATGTTCTCTCCCGACTAGATTTTTTTAAACAGCAAGGTTGCGTTTGTACCGCCAAAACCGAGTGAATTGCTCATTGCATATTCAATGGTCACATTACGAGCGGTATTGGGAACATAGTCCAGATTGCATTCAGGATCCGGCGTCTCGTAGTTGATGGTTGGCGGAACAATGCCCTTATCCATGGCCATACAGCAGATTACGGTTTCAATTCCACCGGCAGCGCCCAGCAGATGACCGGTCATGGACTTGGTGGAGGATACCATCAGTTTTGAGGCATAATCACCAAAGACTGATTTGATGGCCAATGACTCATTCAGGTCATTAAACGGCGTCGACGTGCCATGGGCATTGATGTAGGTGATCTGTTCCGGATTGACACCAGCGTTCCTGAGGGCCATCTTAATACAACGGGCAGCACCTTCTCCACCTGGCGCAGGCGCGGTCATGTGGTAGGCATCACCGGTAAGACCGTAGCCAGCCACCTCGGCGTAAATTTTTGCGCCGCGTTTCTTGGCAGATTCATACTCCTCCATCACCACAATGCCGGCGCCTTCGGCCATGATGAAACCGTCACGATCCTTGTCAAAGGGACGCGAGGCCTTTTCAGGAGCATCGTTTCGGGTGGAAAGCGCCTTCATGGCAGCGAAACCGCCGACTGCCAAGGGGGTAATCGTGGACTCTGTGCCGCCTGCTATCATGGCGTCGGCATCGCCACGCTTGATCATATGGAAAGCGTCGCCAATGGAATGGGTGCCGGTGGCGCAGGCCGAAACAGAAGAAACATTGGGACCCTTGGCGCCGTATTTGATGGAAATCATACCGGGAGCCAGGTTAATGAGCAGCATGGGAATAAAGAAAGGAGAGATTTTCTTGACCCCTCCCTCCATCAAGGCCACATGGTATTTTTCAATTGTGGGCAGGCCACCCAGGCCGGATCCGACCAGAACCCCTACACGCTCGGCATTCTCTTCGTTTATAACCAGACCTGAATCTGTCATAGCAAATTGAGCGGCAGCCATGGCGTACTGAATAAACAGATCCATTTTTTTGATTTCTTTTTTATCGAAGAAATCCTCGGCGTTAAAGCCTTTAACCTCACCTGCTATCTTGACGGGAATATCGGATGCATCGAAGCGTGTTATGGGACCAATACCCGATGTGCCGCTGGTAAGCGCATCCCAGTTGACAGTATTACCGGTGCCAAGAGGTGAAACCATGCCAACGCCCGTAATTACGACTCTTCTCATAATGTGTGACTCCCACGGTATATATGAAAGCAGAATAAGAAAGAGGGGAACAAGTCCCCTCTCCCTCTCCAAGTGCCTCGAATATCTTAGGCGTGCTCAGTAATGTATTCAATGGCGTCATTTACTGTCTGAATTTTTTCGGCATCCTCGTCGGGAATTTCAATATCAAATTCTTCTTCAAGGGCCATGACCAGTTCAACAGTATCAAGTGAGTCAGCACCCAGGTCATCCATAAAGGACGCCTCGGGCACCACGAGAGACGCTTCCACACCCAGCTGTTCAGCTACAATCTCTTTAACTCTCTTTGCAATATCAGACATCTTTCACCTCCGTGTGATGTAACCTTGTTCAGGTTTTTTTATGTTTGTAAATAGCAGAGCTTACTTAACAATGAATTCGGTAAAAGTCAAAACATAAATTTGTGCGTTACATGTACATGCCGCCGTTGACGGCCAGCACCTGACCGGTGATGTAGGCTGAGTTATCGGAAGCCAGGAACAGGACTGCATTGGCGATATCATCGGCGCTCCCCAAACGCTCCAGCGGTATCTGGGCAGCCAACTCCTGGCGCACTTTTTCAGGGAGCGCATCGGTCATGGCCGTGGCAATAAAACCCGGAGCAACCGCATTAACGGTAACCGAACGGCGTGCCAGCTCACGGGCGTTTGATTTGGTAAGCCCGATCAGGCCGGCTTTGCTGGCGCAATAGTTTGCCTGCCCCGCATTGCCCATCTGTCCCACAATCGAAGCGATGTTGATGATTCTTCCGCTACGCTGCTTGGTCATAACCTTAGAGACCGCACGGGTACAGACAAAGGCTCCTTTGAGGTTGATCGAAAGAACGGCATCCCAGTCCTCGTCCTTCATACGCATAAGCATGCCGTCACGGGTTATGCCGGCATTGTTGATCAGAATATCAATCCGGCCGAATTTTTCCAGGGCTGCGTCGACAAGACGATCGATATCTTCGCTGGAAGTTACGTTGCACTGAACAGCAAGGCCTTCCGTGCCCTGCCCGGCAAGTTCAGCAACCAACTCCTGGCATCCTTCCAGACTGACGTCCGCGGCAACGATCTTTGCCCCACCGGCTGCGAGGGCAAGCGCAATGCTGCGCCCGATACCACGAGATGCACCAGTTATAACGGCAACCCTGTCTTTTACCATAACTTCCCCCTTTTTTTTACTAAGTTGTTTTTTATAAGGCTTTCAGGCTGGCGATGTCCTCGACATTGCTAACCAGAGCTTCCTTGGTGATCCGTTTGACGAGCCCGGAGAGAACCTTTCCCGGACCGATTTCCACGAATCTCTCAACTCCAAGAGACGCCATTTTACGGACTGATTGTTCCCATAGCACCGGTGCGCAGAGCTGCGTCACCAACAACGGCTTGATCCTGGTTGTATCGGTATTCGGTTCCGCATCCGCATTGGCGATATAAGGCACCTTCACGGGTGCAAGTTTGACGCTCTCAAGAATTTCCGATAGACGCTCGGCAGCCGGCTTCATCAGGGCGCAGTGGGATGGGGCGCTGACCGGAAGCATCAAGGCTTTTTTGAATCCGCGCTCCTTTGCCAGATCAATAGCCCGACGAACCGCATCGGCATGCCCGGCAATCACAATCTGACCAGGTGAATTAAAATTGGCCGGTGCAACGACTTCACCCTGGGCCGCCTCCTGGCAGATTTCTTCAAGCACGTCACTACCAACACCCAGTATAGCCGCCATGGCCCCGGCTCCAACCGGAACCGCATCCTGCATGAAAAAGCCTCTCGAACGCACCGTGCGAACCGCATCAGCGAGGGACAGAGTTCCCGAACATACCAGCGCGGAAAACTCGCCCAAAGAGTGGCCGGCCACATAATCCGGCTTCAGATCCGTTTCCTGCATAACTACTTTCAAAATGGCAATACTGGTAGTCAGAATGGCCGGCTGAGTGTTTGCAGTCAGTTTCAGGTCATCATCGCTACCTTCAAAGCAAACACTGGAAATAGTAAAGCCAAGGGCGTCATCGGCTTCTTCAAAGACCTCACGGACAACGCCGTACATGTCGCGCAGTTCCTTGCCCATACCACTATACTGTGAGCCTTGACCAGGAAAAATGAAAGCTGTTTTTCTCATATCGTCACCTCGTCAATCAAGTGTATTTAATCAAACAATATTTACGTGGAAGTTCACAGACTTTTAATGGCGTCAAGGACTCGACGACTGGCTTAATGGAGGGAAAATAGTTAAAAAATGGAAGATAAAAATTCTTGGTTGCGCGATATTCCCTGAAAGTAATACTGGTGGCAACCATTTCCAGCCTTCTCTCGAACAGGCGCCCAAGACACGTGTCGCTGAAGGCTTCAGAGAGTGTGACACCAATGGCGCACATCATTCCGACTCCCGATTGGCGGCCTTTCACTCAGCGCCCGCCTGGAGTTTGATATTGTCACGCTGCAAAGACTCGATATGGTTTTCGGTGAGCTTTTCAGCCACATGTTCCGCCACGCCGCTTCTTGCATAGTTATGGGCAAACCGAATGGCATTTTTGATTGCCTTGACGTTTGAGCCTCCATGGCAGATCATGCCGACACCATTGATTCCCAACAGAGGCGCGCCACCATATTCGGCGTAATCAACAATCTTTTTGAATCGACTGAATGCACCGCGAACAAAGAGATAGCCCAGTTTTGACACCCAGCTTTTCATAATCTCCTGCTTAAGCATACGACCGGCGGCATCCGACAGTCCCTCGGATAGCTTCAACACCACATTACCCACAAACCCATCGCAGACAACCACATCGATGTGTCCCTTGAAAATATCGCGACCTTCAATGTACCCGGCGTAATTGAGTGACGTTTTCCGCAGAAGCGCATTTGTCTCACGGGTCAACTCATTACCCTTGGAGTCCTCCTCGCCATTGGAGAGCAGACCGACAACCGGATCAGCTATACCCATGACGTAGCGAAGATATACTTCACCCATGATGGCAAACTGAGCCAAGTGGATCGGCTTACAATCCACGGTACCGCCAATATCGAGTACGAGAGTCTTTCCCTTCAATGTTGGGAAAACCTGGGCAATTGCAGGGCGTTCGATTCCCTTGATACGCTTGAGAACAAACATGCCGGCGGCCATGGTAGCGCCGGAATTGCCGGCACTTAACGCAGCACAGGCTTTTCCGTCTTTTACCAGCTCAAAAGCCAGCCGGACGGATGAGTTTCTCTTGCGTCGCACCGCATCGGAAGCCGAGTCGTGCATTCCAACCACCTCAGTGGTGTGAAAGATGTCAATATCGAGGCCGGTACAATGGTGCTTCGCCAACTCTTCCTCAAGCCGGCTACGATCTCCAACCAGTGTAATGGGAATACCGAATTCACGACACGCGGCAACTGCTCCCTCAACTTCGACCGCAGGGGCGTTGTCACCCCCCATCGCATCAACAGCTACTCTCATTGCCCCTGAAGATGTCACGATTGACTTCAAGCCTTAGGATGCTTTGGCGACATCAATGACTTCTTTTCCCTTGTAAGTGCCGCAGCTGGGACAAACACGGTGAGGCAGCTTGGGGGACTTGCACTGAGGGCAGACGGAAACAGACTGTGGCGTGAGGAAATCATGAGCTCTTCTCATGTTTTTACGTGACTTGGATGTTTTCTTCTTGGGTACTGCCATGGTGTATCTCCTTTTTCTGGTGGACCGGTATCAGCCGCCACCCTGTTTTATCTTGACGCCTTAAAATCCTTGAGTGCACTAAATTTAAAATTGAACTGTTTACCCGAGCAGGAACAGGATGAATGATTCAGATCTGTTCCGCACTCAGGACAGAGTCCCTTGCAATTGCCTCCGCAAAGCGGTCGCAAAGGAACTTCCATCGCAATTTGCTCTGCGATTTCGTGACTCAGGTCAATCTCATCACCGCAGAAGAAGGCTGAAATAAGGTCCTGTTCACTGAGCTCTGTTTCTTCTTCCAAAGCCGCTTCCTGGGGAGTTCCGCGCCGGAAAAAAATGGTAAAACTCGAGTCAATTGAAGACTCGAAAGCCGCGAGACAGCGTGAACAGGTCAGCGACACCATCACATTGACATTGCCCGCGACCCGCAGATGGTCATATTCCCTGACCACAGTCAGACCATACCGGACAGGGCTGGTGAACGTGCAGACGCCATCACCCTGCATGCCGACAAGAAGCGGAAATAATTCCACCGACTCCTCAGCCTGCAACGTGATCGGCTTATCACTTATTTGCTCAACACTGATTTTCACGCAGCCAATCCCTTATTCAACCAACAAACAGTATAAAATGAAGCATGCAAGTATATTAAAAGCATACCGTTTGTCAAGAAATTTACTGTTTCTTTGATCGCAGCCGCCCATAGCGCCCCACCATCTCTCGCAGTGCAGGTCCCAAATATCGTGGAATCATGCTCCAGGAAAAACGCCAATCCCAGTTGCCCCTGGCAGTTCCGGGGATATTCATGCGTGCATCGGCTGACAACCCAAGCAGATCCTGAAAGGGTACTACCACTGTATCGGCCACGGACATAAATGCTGTACGGAGCATTCCCTCAACAATATCATCTCCCGCACAACCGATGTACTCACACACCTCGTGGCGCTGTGCGGGAGAAAGGTCATCGTACCATCCCCGGGTTGTGTTGTTGTCGTGGGTGCCGGTGTAAACAACACATTTCTTGACGTGATTGTGCGGCAGATAGGGGTTGCGCGGGCCTGAATCAAAGGAAAACTGGAGGATTTTCATGCCCGGAAACCCACAGTGATCGCGCAATTCTTCGACAGCGGGAGTGATGACCCCCAGATCCTCGGCAATGATGGGCAGTTTTCCTGTAGCCGCACCAACCACGTCAAAAAAATCTTTTCCCGGACCATCTACCCACTCTCCCCGCTCCGCCGTTTTCTCGTTAGCCGGGACATGCCAGGCTGCCTCAAAACCACGAAAATGATCGATGCGCACAGTGTCAAACATGCCAAACATCTGCTGAAAACGATCAATCCACCAGCCATATCCCTGTTCTTTCAGCACAGGCCAGCTATAGAGCGGATTGCCCCACAACTGGCCTGTTGAGCTGAAATAATCCGGCGGCACTCCTGCAACACTCGTCGGCCGCCCGTTCCCGTCCAGCAGAAACATATCGCGTTTACACCAGACATCAGCGGAATCATAGGCAACGAACAGCGGCAAATCGCCGATAAATTTAACTCCCTGACTGACGGCATATTCCCGCAAGACACGCCACTGACGAAAAAACTGCCATTGCAGATATTTCTGGACGCCTATCTCAGCCCCCAACTCAACCGACAGTTTTTCGTAGGCCTCGGGTGTGTGCAAGGCAATGTCAGTCGGCCATCGATGCCAGCTGATCCCCTTGAAACGCCGCTTGATGGCCATAAAAAGGGCATACTCATGCAGCCAGGAAGTAGTATCACAGAATTCCCAGAACTCTTCCCTCCGACCTGGCCGGCCTGCTGCGAAAAAAGATTCGGCAGCTTGGCGAAGCAACTTCAGCTTGGCTTCCGCAACCACTGCAAAATCTATCCGATCCTCGCTAAAGCCGAACCGGGAAATATCATTCGGAAGATCCCCTTCCCTGACCAGTTGTTCGCAATCGATCAGCAACGGGTTACCGGCAAAGGCTGAAAAAGCCGAGTAAGGAGAATTGCCGCTCGCAGGGGGCGTCAATGGCAGCATCTGCCAGTGGGACATCCCCATTCCGGCCAGCAAATCGACAAAACGCCGGGCCTCTTCACCCAATGATCCGATACCGCCCTGTCCCGGCAATGAAGTCGGATGCAGAAGCACCCCGCAGGTTCTATCCGTAAGCATGACTTTAATCTCGCATTATATTATTATATAGTGTCTATTTGGACAGGTCGAATGTCTGTCGTTAATGTAGTATTTTGCAAAACATACTCACAATCAGCAGGGTAATGCAAACAAATTCCGACAGTCGCCCGCTCGAATATATTCATTTGAAGTACAAACGCATTTTTGCTATCTTTTCTCGCTTTTTCACTACAGTTCTTCATGAACATTTTTGTGCCGTTAACCGGGAATTTTGTGGATACTCAACAAAACAAAACCAGCATGCGCGATTCCGATGTCAAGCTGCTCTCCAGCCTGATTGTTGAATTCAATATTGCTCGCCGGAATATTGGCTCCTATCCCAAGGACCACCCCCTGATAACTGCCTCGCTGAACAAGGTCATCCAAACCTACAATCAGCTTCTCGAACAAGATGGTGTCATAGTCATTGGTGTTGCCCGCAATGTCCTGATGGTTAATGATGTACTGCTTGAAAAAAACAACCTGATTTTCAAGGATTTTGCAAAGGTTCTGTTCGAACACGGTATCGGTGCGCTGACACTGCGCCGCGGCCTGAGTCTGGATGAGCTAAGAAAGTTCTATGAAATCCTCTGCCTGAAGCGCGAAGAACTGCTGAATATGGGAGGAATATCGCTCATATGGGAACAGGCGTCAATCACCTCTCTTGAAATGCAGCCAATCCGTTATGACCTGTTCCGCGCAACCGGTACCATATCCCCAAAAGACCAGCAGAAGCCACCGCAAGGACTTTGGGAACGCTTTGCCCAAAAGCTCGTTCAACGAACATTCGACACCAGCATCACGGCTCAAACAATCGGAAAGAGTAAAGAAAATGGTACAACCGGCGATGTGTTTGCCCCGGAAGCACTTGCCTTGATCCTGAATCACAGGATGGGAATATCCGGGCAAGGATCGGATACCAATTTTCGCAACGGAATGACGGCGCTCTTCCGAGAGTTGACCGAGACCCCCTTTAGTCCAGAAACCGAAATGGCTGTCCCTTATGAAGAGCTGGCACTATTCATCAACGCCCTCAATCCGGGGTTACGGCGTCTTTTTCTCAACAGCAGCCTTGAAACTGGCTCCATCCAGGAAAACTCGTTGGCTGGAAAACTCATCTCACGGCTTTCGGCTGAAACCCTGACCGAAATCCTGGAAGATGCCGGACAGAACCGATTTGCCGGGCAGTCGCGCATTCTGGAACTTCTCCGAAAACTGGGCAGCAACGGCACTCAACAGTATGACTCTTTTTCGGTAATACCTGGGGATACGGCTGAAGTACACCAGAAGATACGGAGCATCTTCCGCGAAGATTCCGCTAAAGATTTCGTTCCGGATTCCTACCTGAAAGCACTGAACAGGATTATGGCCGTTGACCATGGTCATCGAATCGAGCTTTCTGAGATAACCGATCTCCTGGATACCTTTGACAGCCATTTCGTTGAAAATCAAATTTCCAACATCATCGTGCGTATCATGGTGCAAAATGACGATCCAGAGCAGATCACACGACTTGCCGACAATCTCGACGAAATATTCCTCTATTTACTTGAGACCGGTGATTACGAGCAAATTATCAATCTGATTGAACAGTGCGGCTCCCCGGAAATTCTTCCCGAAGTTTGCAACAGGTTACGCCAAACCTACACCTCGCAAGAATACCTGAACGAAATGCTGATTGGTCTTTCAACCTGGGGCAAGTTGAGATATGGCGACATCAGCCATCTCATCAGCATGATTGGCGAGCCATTTATCGAGGTTTTGCTGGACCGGTTGGCTGTGGAAGAAAACCTGTCCCTGCGCCGGTTTCTGATGGACCGGATACAGGAATTCGGTCCACTGGCACGGGATGCCATGTTTGCACGCCTTTCCGACAAACGCTGGTTTGTCCTGCGCAACATGATCATCATGCTACAGCGGCTGGATGACATTACCATTCTGGAGCATATCCGGCCGCTGCTGCGCAATGGACATCAGCGCGTCCGCCAAGAGGCGCTCCGTGCTTGTCTGCTTTTTAATGATCCGTCAGCCGAACGCCAGATTCTGCATGACATGGATTGTTCGGACCGGGAAACTCAGTTGGCCGCCATCAATCTGGCCGACAAGAGCCGTTCAGGCAATGTGTTCAAAAAACTGCTTGAGATCATAGGGAAACCCGGATTCAACAGCATCGAGTGCGAGCTAAAGAGCGCCGCGGCACATGCCCTGGCGGAAATCGGCAAGCCCGAGGCGCTGCCGGAACTTGCCAGACTGCTTGCATCAAAAAGCCTTTTGCATCCCCGGCTGCTTACCAGGCTAAAGATCGACGTCGTCCGTTCCATGTGTCTCTACCCGCCAGCCGTTGTTCGGCCCATCTTGACAAGGCTGGCTTCCGGAAGTGGAGAGGTTGCGCGGCAAGTACAACTGTCGCTGAAGATGATCATGGAGAAAACAACGTGAGCCGGACGAACACATTACTGCTTGAGTTTATACGCCATCTCTTATCGGCCACCACCAATGCATCACTGTACGGCATGGAGCACCCCCAAGTCACCAGGCTGATTTCCAAGGCATTTGATACGCTTCTCACCGTGCTTGACAAACGTCAGGAATTTTCTTTCGCGATTATCGAAAACGAATTGGTGATCGACGGCCGGCCCCAGGATTTCAACCTGTTTCTCAGCCGCTTCATCCAGATACTCACTGCCCGGCGCATCGAACATATCAAGCTGCTCCAGGGCATCACCCAACAGGAAATCACGGAATTCATTACGGCCATGGCCCGACATGACTCCGAACAGAAAACAGAGATCCGCTCCACGAGGCACCTTCAGCTTGGCCGGATTGAAATTGTATCGTCGACAGGACACAGTACCGCAGTAAGCGGCGCTTCATCCGGCGCAAATGATTCACCTGCCTCAGGTAAATCGCCGACATCAGGTACCGTTGATATTCAGAAAATGCCGGCAAAGGAAATGGCCCGTTTCGTGGAGATTTACGAGGCGGTCAAGAACCGTAAAAAATTCAAAATCAATGGTATCATCGAGATCGTCACCAATTTTGTGACGGCATTCCGTGAAGGAGGACAAGCTCTCCTGCTCATGGCGGCCCTGCGCGAGACCGACGAATACACATTCACTCACTCTACCAACGTCTGTATCCTCAACATTGCCCAGGCCATATCACTCGGCATCGGAGGTCAACTGCTCAACGACATCGGTGTGGCCGGCATGCTCCATGACATCGGCAAACTGTTTATACCGGAAGAAATAATAATCAAGAAAAATTCACTGTCCAACGAAGAACTCAAACTCATGCAAAGCCATCCGCTCAAGGGCGCCAATTACCTGCTGGATACGCCGGGAGTCCCGCGTCTGGCCATAGTCAATGCCTTCGAGCATCATCTGAAATACAATCTATCAGGTTACCCCAAGGTTCCAGCGATGTGGACACAAAGCCTCGCCAGCCAGATGACCACCATCTCGGATATTTTTGATGCCTTGCGCACTCGGCGCTCTTATCACGAACCGCTGCCACCGGCCCAAATATGCTACATGATGAACAACATGGCCGGAACCGAGCTGCATCCCGCATTGACAGCCAATTTCATCAAGATCCTATCTCATCTCCTCAACAATTCTTTGCCCTTTCCTTGCCCCGCCACTCCTTGATTATTTTCCTTGCCGTGCTTACAGTTACAAGTGAAGCACATTTTCAGACCACAGAGAGGAACAGATCATGGACCTTAACCGGCTAACACAAAAATCCCAGGAAGCTTTTGCCGATGCGCAGAGCAAGGCGGTAACCTACGGTCATGTCGAGGTGGATGGTGAACATCTGCTCTGGGCGCTCTTGGACCAGGCCGAGGGTCTGGTTCCCCGCCTGCTGCAGCGAATGGACATCCATCCCGAACAACTAAAAAAAGAGATCGAGGCTGAACTGAATAAACGGCCCCGTGTATCCGGGCCAGGGGTTGAAGCGGGCAAAATCTACATCTCTCAGCGCCTTTCGCGCATCCTGGTGGCAGCTGAAAACGAAGCCAAACGGCTCAAGGATGAGTATGTCTCCGTGGAGCATCTGCTGATGGCGCTCGTGGCCGAGGGAGAAAAGTCCCCATCTGGCAGTATCCTCAAGAAAGCCGGTCTGGAACGGGAAAAACTGCTCAAGGCGCTCACGGATGTTCGCGGAAATCAACGGGTTCAAAGCCCCACCCCCGAAGCTAGCTACGAAGCGTTGGAAAAATACGGGCGCGACCTGGTCAAGATGGCCAACAGCGGCAAACTCGATCCTGTTATCGGTCGCGACGAGGATATCCGCCGGGTAATCCGCATCCTCTCCCGCAAGACCAAGAACAACCCGGTTCTGATCGGTGAGCCGGGAGTGGGCAAGACAGCTATCGTGGAAGGCCTGGCCCAACGCATCGTGCGGGGAGATGTGCCGGAAGGGCTTAAAAACAAAACCGTCTTTGCCTTGGACATGGGAGCGCTGATCGCAGGTGCCAAATACCGTGGCGAATTCGAGGAACGCCTCAAGGCGGTTCTGAACGAGATCAAGGAGGCTGAAGGGCGTATCGTGCTCTTCATCGACGAACTGCACACCATTGTCGGCGCGGGCAAAGCCGAGGGGTCCATGGATGCCGGGAACATGCTCAAACCAATGCTGGCCCGGGGTGAATTGCACTGCATCGGCGCCACCACGCTGGACGAGTATCGCCAGCACATTGAAAAGGATGCAGCGCTGGAACGGCGCTTCCAGCCGGTACTGGTGGAACAGCCCTCCGTGGAGGACACTGTGTCGATCCTGCGCGGCCTGCGGGAACGTTTCG
>WSSedB1CaDRAFT_10000275_pt1 | contig 23335 bp, 22 predicted proteins | sample WetSurSB1Cattail_FD_9460 | JGI IMG/M metagenome (IMG submission 9460)
TATCATTTCAAGCAAATTCAAATCGAAAAAAGAACAATTATATCAAAGAACGTACAAACTCAGATAGTTATGGCCGTGCAGTCAAAATTTACCGGACAGTAGTGACCCTCCCTCCCAAAAAGCGTAGCAAAGCTACGGCAGATTTCACTTCATGTTGAGGCCTGCTGTTTTGCCAATCAAGATTCTATCACCCGCAGTTGAGGTGGCCTTTTTAACGACCGGAGCAAGGCAGACAATTACCTGCTCGGGACTTTGGAACATCGTAAATTTGACCTTTCCTTAATGCTTTTAGCACTCATTTAGACGCCCATTTTACCTAAATAGTTCTAGGCTGACAATCAGATGGATAAATTTCTGATGTTGGAGAAGTACGATGAGAATCTACCTGTTCAATCTTGAAACTGGTGTCTATCTCGGGGAAGACTTCGCCGATGAGGCACCGATGAAGAGAGGTGTCTTCGTGATCCCTCCCGACGCAACTACGGTTGCTCCGCCGCATGTAGAGCCTGGTCAGGTATTGGTCTTTAATGTGGGCAAGAAGGGGTGGGAAATTCACCGCCGTCAAGGTAATTGCTCTGCCAAAGTTGATCGCAGGCAATGCGTTTGAACTATCCTCGTGGAGAACACGCATGAAAAAACTCACGTTATTACTGCTCTTGGCAACGCCGCTGATCATGGCAAGCACTCTTCATGCCGTGACGTACCCCTTTCCGGAGAATGGACCGGCATATCTGAAAGATAAAGCCGTCATGAAGGCCGGAACAAGGCTGTATCTGTTTCATAGCGGTACGGAAGGTACAAAAAAAAGCATCCATGTCAATGACATTCTTATCGTCTACCGGGAACACCCACCCGACATCTCCTCGGAAACCAGGGAGGCCGGCAAGGTCAGGGTCCTGTCCTGTTTGGGCGGGTATTATTATGAAGCAGAGGTAATCGAAGGGGTGGTCCAACCCGGTTATGTGGCAAAAAAGGGAACGGTTGCCTGCTTCGTTACGTCATTCAAGAAGATTGGACATCAACAGTAGCATCTCCTTATCAAAAGAGGTGCAACTCACGAAACTCAACAGACAAACGGAGAAAGATCATGAAACTGATAGAAGCCATTATAAAGCCCAAAAATTTAAATGAAGTTAAATCCGCCCTGCAAAAAATAGGGATCGATGAGTTCATGGTAAGCACTCTTATCTGCCATGGCCGTCAAAAAGGTCAGGTTATGATCTATCGTGGCGCTGAATACGTGGCGAATTTCGTTGAGAAGGTAAAGCTGGAGATTATTGCTGCCGACGATACGGTGGGGAAAATCATCGAGGTTATCGGAAGTATTGCCAAGACGGAACGGAAAGAGGATTGCCGGATATTTATTTTATCCTTCGTTGACGCAAGCTGAGAATACAGTTCCCACTGAAATGAATTAAGAAATGAGCATCGTTAAGCGATGAAGAGGCAACTAAAATGAAGCTGGTGCAAGGAATAATATTTACGAGAGATCTGGAAAATCTCTCAAAGGCTCTCGAGGCAAAAGGATTTATTGTAAAAGAAGTAATCCATGAAAGCCGCAAAGCAATAAATTCCCGCGTTATTAATGGTATTGCCCATGTTTACAACCTGATTAACAGAGTCAAGATAAGAATAGTCATAAACGACGATCTGGTCGGAGAACTCATGGATACTCTTCACAGTTTCGGAAACTGCAGTTTCAACATTTCTCCCGAAGAACGAATCTGTCTTGCGTGACCATTGTGGAACTAATCTGGGGCAAGGCGGTAACTTCAGTGAGATCAGCTCTTATTTGCGACAATGATCCGACTGTCAGGATCAACATAAGGAATAACCTCAATACTAACCAAACCCTTCAAACCCTTCCGGGGGCAGGATCTTTTACCTGCGGTAGAGTTGGCCTTTGCCCATGTCAAAGAAGTTGAGGATTTCAAAGATCAGGTTAAATCCTTGAATAAGATCATCGAGAACCAGGCAATCATTTACAAGGCCAAGAAGGTTCTCCTGCGATCCGAGGGGTGTTCCGAGTCTGAGGCATTCAGAAAGATCCAAAAGCTGGCAATGGATAAGCAAAAGAGCATGCGACAAATAGCCGAAACGATTCTCATCGCCAATGGTGCGTGAGAATTCACGTGAATCATATTTTGTTCTTCATAGTGCTGCTGATGTTGTTTGCCCTTCCTGCGGACACGACGGAACAGACCTCGTCACACGTCTTTTTCAAGGAACACCCTATATTCTGTTCATACCGAACGCCAAAGTGCTCGGAAAGTGCTGTTATCATAAATCTATTCCAGCACAGAATAAGGCCGGTAATGTCTGGAATATTCAGTCTGCAAGTAAATAGTGGAGAAGAATCGGGTCCGTGTATCGTACTGGTGGAGGACTAAAGGTAGAGTGTATGGTTGCCATTGGTAAAGACAGAGAAATAAGATCAAATCTGCCCCGCATTCTGATTGTCGATGACGAACTGCCGATTCGCCGATTCTTACATACGGCCCTGTCCAGCGAGAAGTTTTCCCTGCACGAGGCGGAAAAGGGGCATGCCGATCTGGCTGCCGCTGTTGCGATTCGGCCTGATGTTATCCTACTCGACCTGGGGCTGCCCGACCTGGACGGTATCGAGATTATCAGGAGAATTCGCGAGTGGTCGCAGGTTGCGATCATCGTCCTGTCGGTACGTGATCACGAGGATGACAAGATCTTGGCGCTGAATGCCGGCGCGGACGATTACCTGACCAAGCCGTTCGGCGTTGGGGAGCTTCTGGCCCGTATCCGGGCGGCATTGCGCCGTTCACTGAAACAGACGCCCGATCCGGTATTCACGAGCGGCGAACTGGTAATGGATCTAACACTCCGGCGCGTGACCGTCAGAGGAAAATACGTACAGCTCACACCAACCGAGTACGACCTGCTGCGACTGCTGGTGACCCATGCCGGCAAGGTGCTCACCCACAGCATGATTCTCAAACAGTTATGGGGGGTTGCCACTATGCAGCAGCCTCATGTGTTGCGGGTTAATATCAGCAACCTGCGGCACAAAATCGAGGCCGACCCATCTCGGCCTCGGCACATCATCACCGAACCGGGGGTCGGTTACCGCTTGTCGTCTGCGGAATGACCGACAGGTTCACGGCGCAGGTTGCTGATGTTACCAGTTACCCCCATAGTAACGTGAGAGTGCCTCGGGATAACGCTATCGCATATGCATATGATCAGTTTCTGTTCTCAAACGCCTGGACCGCAGACCTACCTCAACCGTTCCCTCTGTCGTATAGATAGACCTTCATATCCTTGCCAAGCATTCATGTCCGCACCCGGATCGGCATTATTACCGTCAGCAGGGCGCTGCCCGAGACCACTCCGGCCTTTTCGCCCAACATGTGGGTGGCGACGATATACCCGCCGCCGCCATGGGGGAAGTGCTCGATGATGCGGGAGTAGGCGTAGGAGATGATGAAGACGGTCAATGCCGTTGCCACACCAAGAAGGATCGCAAGATAGGTATGTTCGCCCAGCGCACGAAAGCCCTCCTCGGGACCGTAGGATGAGGATGAAAGCCCGTCCGCGCCGAGTCCGATCCAGGCCATGATCGGGATCAGGGATATCTTGTGGAATAGGTATGGGTCCTTGAGCGCCTTGGGAGCTCCGAAAATGGCTTGAATGAACTTCCGGAGCAGATTGCCCCCATCCGCTGTTTTTCCATTTTCCTTCATTTGTGCTTCCCCTTTGATGACTACAACTCATTGAAAATCAGGTAAATACTAACCAACCCCCCGTCCACAAGGCGAGGTTTTATAAGCCTCACAAGATATAACCATATGCATTATTGCCGTCTATTCAACATGTTTTTCACGTCTTGACGCTTTCTTAATGCTTTGAGTATCCATTTTGACACCCATTTTATATCCGAAAAGCTAATTTACTGATTATAAGATGGAAAATTTATGGTTATGGAGTAATGCGATGAAAATCTATCTGTTCAACCCTGACAGCGGTGTCTATCTCGGGGAAGATTTTGCCGATGAGGCGCCGATGAAGAAAGGTGCCTTTGTGATTCCTCCCGATGCAACGACGATTGCGCCGCCACAGATAGAATCGGGTCAGATATTGGTTTTTAATGCAAGAATTCAGCAATGGGAAGTTCAACATCGCCCATACAAGGGTTCTTCAAAAGCCGCTAACAGCTCACGCTTTTTCATTCAACCGGAGATGAATCATGAACATGTATGAATGGCTGGAAACAATCGTCTTTTTCGTTGCCCTGTTGGCCATGATCAAGCCTTTCGGCACCTTCATGGCAAAGGTCTACCAAGGGGAACGGACCTTCCTGACCCCACTCCTGGCCCCCTGCGAGAATCTGATCTACCGGCTCGGCGGGGTGAAGCGGGATGAGGAGATGGACTGGAAGCGCTACGCTTGGGCCATGCTGCTCTTCAACCTGGTCCTCTTCGTCGCGCTCTTCGCAATGCTGATGCTGCAGCACCTCCTTCCGCTCAACCCCCAGAAGTTCCCGGCCTTCTCCTGGCAACTGGCGCTCAACACCGCCATCAGCTTCGTCACCAACACCAACTGGCAGGCCTACAGTGGTGAGTCGGCCGCCAGCTACTTCACCCAAATGGTGGGGCTGGGTGTTCACAACTTTGTCTCCGCCGCAACTGGAATGGCCATCGCCATCGCGCTGATCCGCGGGTTCGCCAGGCGCAGAACCACGATGTTGGGTAACTTCTGGGTCGATCTGACCCGCGGCACGCTCTACATCCTTTTGCCACTGTCGCTGATCGCCGCTATTTTCCTGGTCTCCCAGGGTGTGATCCAGAATTTTAGCGCAAACAAGACGGTGTCGCTGGTCCAGTCGGAAACCTACGACAAGCCTAAGCTTGACGACAGGGGGAACGCCCTCAAGGACGCCAAGGGGAACCCGGTCACCGAAAGCGCGACCGCCAAGGAGGTCACCATACCCATGGGACCGGTAGCCTCCCAGGAGGCGATCAAGGAGCTGGGCACCAACGGCGGTGGCTTCTTCAACGCCAATTCGGCTCATCCCTTTGAAAACCCGACTCCTCTCTCCCACTTCGTGGAGATCTTCCTGATCCTTCTGATCCCCGGAGCCCTTACCTACACCTTTGGCGTCATGGTGGGGAACCCCCGCCAAGGATGGGCGTTGCTGGGGGTCATGCTGTTCCTGCTGATCGTGGCGTTCGGAGTGTTGCAGGGGGCCGAGTCAAGCGGTAATCCGTTGCTGGCCAAACTGGGCGTGCAGGGAGCCAACATGGAGGGTAAAGAGCTTCGCTTTAGTCTTGCCGGCAGCTCCCTCTTTACGGTCGCTACCACTGGCACCTCCTGCGGTGCGGTTGCAGCTATGCACGACTCACTGACCCCTATCGGCGGCATGATCCCGCTCTCGCTGATGCTGTTGGGGGAGATCGTCTTCGGCGGGGTCGGCTCCGGTCTCTACACCATGCTGGCCTTCGCGGTGATCGCGGTCTTCGTCTCCGGCCTGATGATCGGGCGGACTCCGGAATACCTGGGTAAAAAGATCGAGGTGCAGGAGATGTGGATGTCGATCGTTACGATCCTGACGGCCGGGGTCGTGGTCCTGATCCTTTCAGGGATCGCCATGATTACTCCCTCTGCCGTCTCATCCATGGCCAACCCCAGCGCCCACGGCCTCTCCGAGGTGCTCTACGGCCTGGCCTCCATGGCCAACAACAACGGTAGTGCCTTTGCCGGGCTGAATGCCAACGTCAACTTCTATAATATCCTGGGCTCGTTTGCGATGATCATCGGCCGATACGTGCCAGCTGTGGCGATGCTCGCAATGGCAGGGTCGCTGGCAGAGAAGAAGTACGTCCCCCCCAGCCTGGGAACACTTCCCACTGACAAGGTCCCTTTTGCCCTTTGGCTGACGCTGGTGATCATGATCGTCGGCGCCCTGACCTTTTTCCCGGCCCTTTCGCTGGGACCGATTGTTGAACAGCTGACCATGTTGGGGGGTAAATAACAATGTCTACACATAAAGCGGAACCGATTTCCATCTTCGACCTGCGGATCATGAAACCCGCTTTGTTCGATTCCTTCAAGAAGCTCGACCCGCGCGCATTGTGGCGCAACCCGGTCATGTTATGCGTCGAAATCGCCAGCATCATCACTCTGGTGACCTTTGTCATGTCGCTTACCGGCGCAAACAAAGAGCCGGCCTGGTTCACCGGAACCGTCTCGATCTGGCTCTGGCTGACGGTCATCTTCGCCACCTTCTCCGAGGCGTTGGCCGAGGGGCGTGGCAAAGCCCGCGCAGCATCGCTTCGCAAAACCCGCACCGACGTGAAGGCCAAACGCCTGAAGGTCGCCGAGTTCGGCACTCCCTTCGAGACCGTGCCCTCAACCGAACTGCGCAAGGACGACCATATCCTGATTGAGGCAAATGACCTGATCGCGGGTGACGGCGATGTAGTAGCCGGAGCTGCCTTGGTCAACGAATCGGCCGTTACCGGCGAATCGGCCCCGGTAATCCGCGAGTCAGGCGGAGACAGGAGCGCCGTCACGGGCGGCACTACCGTTATCGCCAACGCCATCATAGTCAGGATCACTGCCAATCCGGGCGAAACCTTCCTGGACCGGATGATCGGCCTGATCGAGGGAGCCAAGCGCCGCAAGACCCCCAACGAAATCGCCCTGGAGGTGCTGCTGATCGCCCTGACACTGGTCTTCCTGCTGGTCTGCGCCAACATCAGCCCGCTCTCCATCTACAGCGTCAAGGCCGCTGGTCATGGCACACCGGTCTCTCTGACGGTCCTGGTAGCCCTGTTCGTCTGTCTGGCGCCCACCACCATCGCTGCCTTGCTGCCCGCCATCGGCATCGCCGGTATGGACCGGCTCTTTCAGAAGAACGTCATCGCCCTGTCGGGACGCGCCATCGAGGCAGCCGGGGACGTGAACGTTCTGCTGTTGGACAAGACAGGCACCATCACCTTGGGGAACCGTGAGGCGGTGGAGTTCGTGCCGGTTGGAGGGCACACCGAAAAGGAGTTGGCCGAGGCAGCCATCATCGCGTCGCTAACCGACGAGACTCCCGAGGGGCGTAGCGTTGTGGTGCTGGCGAAGCAAAAGTACGGCATGAAACTGGAGGCGCTTCCCGCTGATGCGGAAACCATTGCCTTCAGCGCCGATACTCGTCTCTCCGGTGTCAATACAGGCGGTAAACACTACCGCAAGGGGGCCGGCGATTCGGCGGTGGCCTACGTCAAGACCCTTGGTGCAAAGACAACCCCCAGCAACCTTGAAGAGGTGGTAGACCGGGTCGCCCGGGCCGGGTCAACACCCCTGGTGGTCAGCTGTGATGCCGAGATCCTGGGGGTCATCAACCTGAAGGACATCATCAAGACCGGCATCCAGGAACGCTTCCAGCAGCTGCGCAGCATGGGAATCAAAACAATCATGATCACCGGTGACAATCCCCTGACCGCAGCAGCCATCGCCGCCGAAGCCCAGGTGGACGATTTCCTGGCTCAGGCCAAGCCGGAGGACAAGCTCAAGCTGATCAAAGATTACCAGGAGGGTGGCTTTATGGTGGCTATGACCGGCGATGGCACCAACGATGCCCCAGCATTGGCCCAGGCCGATGTTGCGGTAGCCATGAACACCGGCACCCAGCCAGCTCGCGAAGCAGCCAACATTATCGACCTGGATTCCAACCCGACCAAGCTGCTGGACATCGTCGAGGTGGGCAAGCAGATCCTGATGACCCGCGGCAACCTGACCACCTTCAGCATTTCCAACGACGTGGCCAAGTATTTCGCCATCATACCGGCCATGCTGCTCTCCATCTATCCCCAGTTGGGGCTGTTGAATGTCATGCACCTGGCGACACCTTTGAGCGCGATCCTCTCGGCAGTCATCTTCAACGCCATCATCATCCCGATGCTGGTGCCACTGGCGCTCAGGGGTACCAAGTTCCGTCCCATGCCTGCCGAGAGGCTTCTGATCCATAACCTGCTTGTCTACGGGGTGGGCGGGATGATTGCGCCCTTCGTGGGAATCAAGGCGATCGACATGGTCATCGGAATGATGCTGTGAACAATTATGTTCCCCCCTTTGACAAAGGGGGGCTAGGGGGGATTTGGTTCTAGGCAAATCCCCCTCAATCCCCCTTTTTCAAAGGGGGAGGTAAAACCTACAGGAGATATATCCAATGAAAGAAATAAAACCGGCGATTCTGTTTTTCGTCATCTTCACCATCATCTGCGGCGGCATCTACCCGGCAGTGGTCACCGGCATTGCCTATGCCATCTTCCCGAAACAGGCCAAGGGGAGTTTCATAACTGACAAGAGCGGCAAGGAAATCGGCTCCAACCTGATCGGCCAGCCATTCTCAAGCCCTCGGTACTTCTGGCCACGCCCCTCCGCCACGAGTGACTTCGGCTACAACCCCATGGCCTCGGGGGGGTCTAACTCCGGCCCGACCAACCCCGACTTCATCAAGACAGTGGGGGAGCGGGTCAAGGCGTTGCGTGACACGGGAATCAGCGGCAGTATCCCGGCCGACATGGTGGAGGCCTCGGCCAGCGGGCTCGATCCGCACATAACACCGGAGGCTGCCCGTCTGCAGATTCCACGGGTCGCAAAGGCGCGCGGGATGAGCGAGGAAGCCGTGCAAAAGCTCGTTTTATCCAACACGGAAGAGCGCCAGCTGAGTTTTCTGGGAGAACCGCGGGTGAACGTGCTGTTTGTAAATCTGGCGCTGGATGAGGTGCATTAATTGGAAAAGGGGATAGACATGGAAACATTTTTGCTGAGTGATGCGTACTCGGTGGGTAATGATTTGCTGGACGCTCAACACAAGGTTATATTGAGCTATATGGCTAAAATATATATCTATTTTTTGTCGAACACAAAGAGAAAGGATTTGTTCGAGCTGGTGGACAGGCTTGATGCGTTTTGCAAGCTTCATTTCCTGGAAGAAGAACAGGTGATGGAGGAGATGGGGTTTAAGGACATTGAGGACCACAAGGCTGAGCACGCGCTGTTCGTCACGCATCTTGAGAATTTCATGGGAAGGTACGAAGGACTGAACACCTCAAAGAGCATTGATGAGCTCTTGTTCCTGAAAGGCTGGTTCCTGGAACACATTGAGGTATTCGACAAGAGATATGCCGCGCTCAAGAATAAATAATGGCTACTAACGGCGACGACATACGTCCCTCTCCCGAAGCAATGCTCAAGCTGGCCAAGGCCGAAGAGGCCGCGGCTGGAGAAGGTCAGGGTAAGCTCAAGATCTTTCTCGGCTATGCCGCAGGTGTCGGCAAGACCTATGCCATGCTGGAGGCCGGCCGTCTGCGCAGACAGGAAGGGCGGGATCTGGTCGTGGGGTATGTGGAGTCCCATGGCAGGGCCGAGACCGATGCTCTGCTGGAGGGAATGGAGATCATTCCCCGTAAAACCATCCCTTACCAGGGAGTAGCCCTGCAGGAAATGGACCTGGACGCGGTGCTGGCCCGCAAACCCCAGATCGCACTGGTTGATGAACTGGCCCATACCAATGCACCGGGGTTGCGCCACGAAAAACGCTGGCAGGACGTGGAGGAGCTCCTTTCAGCCGGCATCGAAGTATTTACCACCGTCAACATCCAGCACTTCGAGAGCTTGAAGGACGTGGTTGCCCAGATTACCGGCGTGGTGGTGCGCGAAACCATTCCTGACCGGCTGCTGGACACGGCCTTTGAGATCAGGCTGGTGGATATCCCCCCCGACGAACTGCTCCAGCGCCTGAACGAGGGCAAGATCTACATCCCCGACCAGGCTACCCAAGCGATTGAAAAGTTTTTCCGGCCGGGCAATCTGATGGCACTACGGGAACTTTCGCTCCGACGCACCGCCACCCGGGTGGATGGCCAGATGCGGGCCTATATGGAGACACAGTCCATCACCGGCCCCTGGCCGACCATGGATCGGCTGATGGTCTGCGTCAGCGGCAGTCCCTACAGCGAAAAGCTGATCCGTGCTACCTGCCGTCTGGCCGAGGAGCTGAGGGCCACCTGGTTTACCGTCAACATCGAGACACCCCAGGGGAGCAGGCACGCCCGGGAGAATCGCGAGCGGGTCTGGCAAAATCTGCGACTGGCCGAAAGCCTGGGGGCTCAGGTGGCAACCGTCACGGCAACCTCCGTGGTTGATGCGAGCATCGACTATGCCATGCGGCACAATATCACCAAGATAGTTGTGGGCAAACCGAACAAGCCGCGCTGGCGTGAATTGCTGCATCCCCCCATTGTGGACCAGATCATTCGCCGGAGTGGCCCGATCGACGTGGTGGTGGTCAGCTTCGAATCCCTTGAACAGCAGCGTCCCCGCAAGGCGGCTCCCAAGAGGCGCACTCCGTTCGATTTTCGTGGATATGCGGCGAGCCTTATGCTGGTTATGGCTGTCACCGTAGTCTGCGAGCTCTTCAGGCCTCTGCTGGACCCAACCAACATGGCCATGTTCTACCTTCTGGCGGTTATTGTGGCAGCAGTGCGATTGGGCAGAAAACCGGCCATCGCCGCCTCACTGCTGGGGGTGCTTGCCTTTGATTTCTTTTTTGTTCCGCCACGACTGACCTTCGCCGTGACCGACTCCCAATACCTGATCACCTTTGTTGCCCTGTTTACCGTCGGCGTGGTTATCAGCACCCTGATGACCCGTGCCCGTGAACGGGCCGAAGCAATGAGGATTAGAGAGTTGCAGACAGCCAGTCTCTATTATCTCAGCCGGGATCTGGCGGCAGCGGCCGAGATCAGCACCGTGATGAAGGCTGTTGTCAGGAATGTGGAGGAAGCGCTCAATGCCCATGTCGTTCTTTTCCTTCCGGAAGGTGAACGGCTCGACATCGTGGCCGCCAGCGAGGGACTGACCCTGGACACCAAGGAACAGGCCGTGGCGGACTGGGCTTTCCGCAATCGCCACGTGTCCGGCCATGGTACGGATACGCTCGTTTCCTCCGCGTTAATCTACCTCCCGCTCCAGACCACGACCAGTGTACTGGGGGTCATGGGCGTTCATCTGGAAAAGGAGATTGATTACCTTTCGACAGAGAGCCGTCGCCTCTTGGACGCATATGCCACCCAAACCGCCATGGCCATGGAACGGATACAGTTTTCCCAACAGGCCGAGCAGGCCCAGATTCTTCAGGCGCGGGAGAACCTGGAACGGGCGCTGCTCAACTCCATATCCCATGATCTGCGTTCCCCGTTGGCCTCGGTTACCGGCGTTCTCTCCAGCCTCAGGGAAGGGGGGGCGCAGCTGGACGAAAATGCCCGGGCGGAGTTGCTGGAGACCGCCTGCGGTGAAGCCGAACGTCTGAACCGTTTCGTCGGCAACCTGCTGGACATGACCCGCATCGAAGCCGGCGCCGTACGATTGAACATCGAGCAGTGTGATGTACAGGATCTGGTGGGGTGCGCCCTGGCAGCCCTGGAGCCGCGCATCAGCACACGGGAGGTGTCATTCAGGATGCTTCCGGTCATGCCGCTGGTTCCCATGGATATGGTGCTGATGATTCAGGTGCTGGTCAATATTCTGGAGAACTGTTTGAAATATTCTCCTCCCGAAAGCCCGATCGAGATCATCGCCACGACCGATTCCTCCTGGCTGCTCATCGAAGTTGCCGACCGTGGCGCCGGCGTTCCGGATCAGGACCTAAAAAAGGTCTTCGACAAGTTCTATCGTATTCCGGTTCCCGAGGGCGCCGGTGGAACCGGACTGGGGCTTTCGATCTGCAAGGGAATTGTCGAAGCCCACGGAGGAAGGATCAGGGCAGAGAACCGCTCCGGCGGTGGGTTGAGCATTCAGATACGGCTGTCATTGACGGCAGCTGTGGGGAAAACCCATGACAGCTGAGCGGGCAGCGAAAAATCTGCCCCGTATTTTGGTTATCGATAACGATCTTCCGATACGGCGTTTTTTGCACACGGCCTTGTCCAGAGAGGAGTTTTATTTGTACGATGCGGAAAATGGGGAAGCCGGTTTGGCAGCTGCCGTGGGGGTTCGGCCGAACATGATCCTGCTGGGCCTGGGGTTGCCGGATCTGGATGGACTTAAGTTCATAAAACAATTCCGTGAATGGTCCCAGGTCCCGATCATAGTTCTCTCGGAGCGTCAACGTGAAGATGATAAGGTGGCTGCATTGGATACCGGGGCTGACGACTACCTGACCAAACCGTTCAGCGTCGGTGAATTACTGGCCCGTATCCGGGCAGTGCTGCGGCGTTCCTTGCAGCACATGCCTGAGCCAGTATTTAGCTGCGGCGATCTGATGATTGACTTTGACCGACGACGGGTTCTCGTTAATACTGAAGAGATTCATCTCACTCCGATTGAATATGACATCCTGTGTCTTCTGGCAGCACATGCCAACAGGGTACTGACCCACCATCAGCTCCTCATACAGATATGGGGTAGCGTCAACCCGGAGCACGCTCACATACTACGGGTTAATATCAGCAACCTTCGTCGTAAGATCGAGGCCGATCCTTCCCATCCCCATCACATCATTACAGAAACGGGAGTGGGCTACCGACTGAAGATGGGCGACCGGGATTCTGACAAAATCCACTAAAATCTCCAATAAACCGACTAACGCTAAAAACTTTCGGGAACAATTCGGGGTCAGCCCGGTCCTTTGCACAAAACTAAACAGCAAACGATATCTAGGCAACTATCTAAATTTATTATGGCGGAGGCATATGGGAATCGAACCCACCAGGGAAATTTCTCATCCCCCTCACCGGTTTTGAAGACCGGGCCGCCCACCAGCGGCGGACATACCTCCCTGTGGAACAAACCTGCGAGCACACCGGTCTGCTCAAAATCCTGAAACAGTATCATGGCATGAGATCAACACTCAGGCCTCCAGCTCCCCGATCAGGCTGGCGACACTGGCAACGTTGTTCTCGACCAGCCATTGTTCCATGCCGGCGGCTATCTGCTGGGCCGCGGAAGGGTTAATAAAACTGGCGGTCCCCACTTGTACGGCGCTGGCCCCGGCCAGAATAAATTCCAGCGCGTCAATGGCATTCATGATCCCACCGATACCAATCAGGGGGAGGTTGACTGCCCGCGCCACCTGCCAGACCATGCGCAGCGCAATCGGCTTTATGGCTGGACCGGACAACCCTCCGGTGACGTTGGCCAGCACCGGCTTGCGTCGCTGTAGATCAACAGCCAGACCGGTCAGTGTATTGATCAGCGACAGGGCATCGGCGCCGGCATCGGCGCAGGCCTTTGCCATTACCACCACATCAGTCACATTGGGAGACAGCTTGACTATCAGCAGCTTGGATGTGGCCTCACGGCAGGCTGAAACCACGGCGGCGGCGCATTTCGGGTCGGTGCCGAAGACAATGCCCCCTTGCTTAACGTTCGGACAGGAGATGTTGATCTCCAGACCGGCCACCTCGGGAATTTCGTTCAGACGACCGGCCAGTTCGGCATACTCGTCAACGGTGTTGCCAAAGAAATTGACAATTGCCGGTGTCTTCACGGTGCGCAAAAAGGGAACTTTCCTGGTGATAAATGCCTCGATTCCCACGTTCTGAAGACCGATGGCGTTAAGCATGCCACCCGGCGTTTCCACGATACGCGGTGTGGGATTACCGGCGCGCGGCCGTAGCGAGAGCCCCTTGGTGACAAAGGCGCCGATTTTCTCCAGATCCACATACTCGGCGAATTCCTGGCCATATCCAAAGGTGCCGGAGGCGGTCATCACGGGGTTGCGCAGGGTGAGTCGCGCCAATTTGACAGTCATATCCGGTTTCATGGTTTCACCCCCCCCATCCCAGTTCTTTAGCCGGAAACACCGGGCCTTCACTGCAGACACAGCGGTAGTCGGGTGTCTCGGATGAATGCAGGTGACCGGGGGTGACACACCCCAGACAGGCGCCCACGCCGCAGGCCATGTACCCTTCAAGGGAAACCTGGCAAGGTATGCCACGTTCCTCTGCAATGGCAGTCACGGCTTTCAGCATAGGGTGGGGACCGCAGGCAAAGATCTCCGCCCCGCCACCAAGCTGTTCCAGACGCCTGACCAGCGCTTCGGTTACCAGACCGCTCTGGCCCAGCGAGCCATCCTCGGTAGCTACGTAACATTCCACACCCAGACGTTCGAATTCGGTGATGCAAAGAATATCGTCCCGTGTCTTGCCGCCGGCAAAGAGCCGCACCGGAGAATGTTTAACCAGTTCCCTGGCCAGTAGGTAGAGCGGTGCAAGGCCAACCCCTCCGCCGACGATCAACTTCTCCTGACCAGCCGATCCCAGATCGAATCCGCTCCCCAGGGGCCCCAGGATATCCAGGAGATCGGTTTCATGGAGCGTTGACAGTATGGCAGTTCCCTTGCCCACTATCCGGTAGAGCATCTCGAAACAGGGCTGGGCAACAGCCCCGGCATGGTCGGGCGTATAGGTGGACACATCGAAGATGCCGAAAGGGCGCCGAAGCAGCGGATCGATGTTGTTATTGACCCGCGCCATGACAAACTGGCCAGGTCGGGCAGCAGCGAATTCAGGTGGCGCGGTCAGGCGTATGCGCCGGTAACCGGGCGAAACCTCTATATTGGAAAGAACCATTGCGGTGAACTGCATCAAAAAAACTCCTTGGATAATTTGATATTACGTCAGCGTCTTCTCCATCAGCAACGCATCCTCTTTTCCCTCGTAATATCCTTTTCTCACGAAATAGCGCACAAAACCGAACAGCTCATACAGAGTTATGGCCGCCACATTCGATTCGCGCACCTCCAGCACAAGCTGCTCCGCCCCCTTTTCACGGGCAATGACAATGGCCTGTTCCATCAGCATGCGGCCAATGCCCCTGCCGCGATACTCCGGCGCAACGGCGATATCCATGATCTGTGCTTCCTCGAAAAGCGACATCATACAGACATAGCCGATAACCGTCTCTTCGCAAACGGCAACAAAAGGAAATGAAAGATGTGAGTGGATTTCCTGCAGAAAATGCTCACGCTTCCAGGGGATTGGAAACGAAGCCTGCTCAATGGCAAGAACGTCATCCAAATCGGGCCGTGTCATGGGCCGTATGGTCACTGCCACGGGTTCACACATGCAGAGCATGATATGCAAAAGCCCCATTGATGTAAACGGTTTTCGGACTCCCCATATATTGACAGCATACTGATTATATGCATAATGACTAAATCTTGCATTTGAGGGTAACCACACCATGTACGACATCGAGCACAGCATCGGTTTTCTTCTTTCAAAGGCCTACCAGCGCGCCTGGGCGATCCTGCGGGAGGAGATCGACGTGTATGATCTGACGCCGCCCCAATTCTGCCTGCTGGCGTTTCTCTGGCAACAGGACGGCCTGACCCAGGCGGAACTATCCGAAAAGGGACAGATAGACCGGACCACCATTGGCGGGATGGTGGACCGCCTTGAAAAGCTCTCGCTGGTCAAGCGGAAACCGCACCCCCAGGATCGCCGCGCCTACAAGATTCACCTGACAACACAGGGCAAAAAACTGGAACTCCCGCTGACGGAATGCGCCCGGCGCACCCTGGCAAAAATCACCAACGGACTGAGCGAGCATGAGGTAAGCGAATTCAAACGGATGCTGGAGGTCATGCGCGGAGATCGGAGGTTCTATGAAGTTCCGTCGTGTTAGCCTCGCCATTATTGCCTGGCTCCTGCTGGCAACCCACTCCTGGGGAGCGGGATTAACCCTGAGCGATTGCCTGCAAAAAGCCAGGGACAACAACCCGGGTCTGCGTGCTGCTGCCTGGGACAGCCGCATGGCCGAGCAAAATATCCGCCAGGCGTCGTCAGCCTGGTATCCCCGCCTGGACGCCCAAGCCGGCTACACCCTTCAGCAGGCGCCACAGGCCGTGGATATACAGGGGCGCACCGTGGAAATGCAAGACGCGGATTTTGCCTATGGAGGAGTTGCCGCCAGCTACACCATCTACGACTTTGGCCGCCGCGAGGCACGCATCCGGCAAGCCCGCGCACAGGCCAACGCCACGTTCAACACCTTCGAGGCGCAGCGCACGGATGTGTCCCTGCAGGTGATCGAAGCCTACTTCGGCATCCTGGAAACCGGCAAACTGGTCATTGCGGCCCAGGAAGAGATCGCCCAGGTGGAGCAGCACCGCCGCGTGGCCCAGGCGCTCTTTGAAGAGGGTGTCGTCACCCGTAACGACATCCTCCAGGCCGATGTACGCCTGGCCGCTGCCCGCCAGAACCTGCTGGCCACCAATAACCGGCTGGACAACATCTGGCTGCAGCTCAACTATCTGACCGGTTCCGATCCGTCGTTCCGTTCCGGTTTGATCGACGAGACTTCCCTGTCAGACACTGCCCGTACGCCGGTCGATGAAAACAGCGCCATCACGCGGCGCCCCGAGATCCTGGCCTTGCGTCAGGGCGTCGAGGCCAGTCAGGCCGGGCTGCAGGAGAGCAAAACCGCCTTTTTTCCCGAACTGTTCACACGCCTGGCACTGGATTACGTCGAGAATAGCAAGTACCGCGAACAGACCATCATGTCGGCCACCATCGGGCTCAAAATCAACCTGTTTGACGGTTTTGCAACCAGTGCCGCCCGTGACAAGGCTCTGCATAACCGTTCACGCAGCCAGGATCTGCTGCGTGAGGCCGAATCACAGGTGCGGCTGGAAATCGCCACGGCCGGAAACGATCTGCGGGTTGCCGGAGAGCGGATCAACGTGGCTGAGACAGCCATACTCCAGAGCCAGGAGAACCTGCGCATCAACCGTGAGCGTTATCAGGAGCGGGTCGGCACCGCCACCGAAGTTCTGGATGCCCAGACTCTGCTGACACAAACCAGGACCGACTACTACCGCGCCCTGTTTGACCGGCAGGTTGCCGCGGCCCGCCTGAAGCGCGCGCGGGGAGAGCTGTAATTCCAGATTGCATTCAAAATGGCGCGTATGTAGAGACGCTCCGCTGGAGCGTCTCAGCGGCCTTGCCATAATATATGACCGTATTTGATGATTGCAGCGCCTGTGAGACGCGCCAGCGGCGCGTCTCTACGAAAAATTGACGTCAATTTGAATGCAAATCTGAATAACAAGCGTTATTGCCGATGAAGGACGAAGAAGGAGCAGGAAACATGACGGAAGAGATGAAGCAACCGGAAAAGAAACAGCCGGAGGCAACCGGGACGGACGGAGCATCAAAAAAAACAACCAACGGTAACGGCAAAAAACGCCGCGCCATGATCATCCTACTGGTGGCGGTTCTGGTCTGCGGCTGGTTCGGCATACGTTGGTGGATCAAGGGCAAGACCCATATCGAAACTGACAACGCCTTTATCGAAGCCAAGACCGTTTCCATTTCCTCCAAAGTGTCCGGCACGGTCAAACGAGTGCTGGTGAACGACAACCAGCATGTCAAAAAGGGTGATCTGCTGGTGGAGCTGGATGAAGTTGATTACCAGGTACAGGTAGCCAAGGCCGAAGCCGGAGTGGGGGTGGCGGAAAACGAGACCGGGGGGGAATACCTGAAAGCGGAAGGNGGGCGCGCCACGGTCCAGTCGACGAAAGCCAGATTTGACCAGGCCGAACTTGATTTACGACGCGGCGAGGCGCTCTACAAGCGCGAGGTAATTCCCAAGGAGCAGCTGGATCGCCTCAAAACTGCCCAGCGCGTGGCGGAATCACAACTCAAGGAAGCGCAGGAGGCGTATAAGCGAGCCCTGACCGAGGCCGGTCTGGCCGGAAAAGCGGGAGGCAACCGGGCCAAGGTGTTGCAACGCCAGGCCCAATTGCGCGAGGCGCGGCTACAGCTCTCCTACACACGCATCGTCGCCCCCGGCAACGGCTACATCACCCGCAAGGGAGTTGAACCAGGCGCCAACATCCAGGCCGGTCAGCCACTTATGGCCCTGGTGCCGCTGCAGGATGCCTGGATCACCGCCAACTACAAGGAGGGGCAGCTCACCCACATCAAACCGGGGCAGAAGGTAGAGTTTACGGTTGACGCCTATCCCGGCAGAACATTCAAGGGCCGGGTCGACAGCATCATGGCCGGCACAGGCGCGGCCTTCTCTCTGCTGCCGCCGGAAAACGCCACCGGCAACTACGTCAAGGTAGTGCAGCGCATACCGGTCAAGATCGTCATCGACAACAACAGCGACCCGGACCATCTGCTGCGAGTGGGGATGAGCGTGATACCGACCGTGCTGGTGGAGCGTTCAACCGGCGATATCCTGAAGGGACTGATTCCGTTTTGACAAGCGAGACTTTCAACCTCGAACTATGAACATTGAACAACCAGCAATAAACAAATGGCTGATCACCATCACAGTCATGCTTCCCACCGTCATGGAGATCATCGACACCTCGGTGGCCAACGTCGCCCTGCCCCATATGCAGGGGAGCCTCAACGCCGGCACCGATGAAATCACCTGGGTGCTGACTTCCTACCTGGTCAGCAACGCCGTGGTGCTCCCCATGACCGGCTGGCTGGCGCGTGTTTTCGGACGCAAACGTTTCCTGATGAGCTGCATCACGCTCTTTACCATTGCCTCGCTGCTCTGTGGCGCGGCCCCCACCCTGGCCATGCTGATCTTTTTCCGTATCCTCCAGGGAGCGGCCGGAGGAGCGCTGATTCCCATCAGTCAGGCGATTCTGATGGAGACCTTTCCTCCCAACCAGCGCGGCATGGCCATGGCCATTTTCGGTGTAGGCGCCATGTTCGGCCCTATCGTCGGCCCGGCCCTGGGGGGCTGGATTACCGACAACCTCACCTGGCGTTGGATCTTTTACATCAACCTCCCCATCGGCATGATTGCCGTGCTGATGTGCGCCTTCTTTCTCTTTGATCCCGGTTATTTGAAACGCACCGGCGAAGCCATAAAAATCGACTATTGGGGGCTGTTTTTGCTCACCGCCGGCATGGGAGCATTGCAGGTGGTGCTGGATAAGGGGCAGCAGGATGACTGGTTCAACTCCTCCTTCATCATAACCTTCAGCATCATCACGGTCGTTTCCTTGATAGCTCTGGTATGGGTTGAACTGACCCACGAACACCCCATCATCAACCTGCGGCTGTTCAAAAATATCTCCTTCTCGGCCGGCAACTTCATCATGTTCGTGGTCGGTTTCTGTCTCTACGGCTCAATTGTGATGATCCCGCTCTTCCTCCAGACCCTGATGGGGTATTCAGCCACCGACGCCGGCATGGTGCTCGCCCCCGGCGGCGTGGCAACCCTGATCACCATGCCACTGGTAGGCGCCATGCTGCAAAAAAGGGACGGCAGAAAAATCGTCTTTTGCGGTCTGCTGATCGGCGCTACCGCCATGTTTTTCATGCAACGTCTCAGCCTGCAGGCCGCCTATGTCGATTTTGTCTGGCCGCGAGTGGTGCTGGGTGTCGGCCTGGCCATGATTTTCGTACCGCTCACCACCGTGACCCTGGCCACCATCCCACGCCAGGAAATGGGCAACGCCACCGGCATGTTCAACCTGCTGCGCAATATCGGCGGCAGCGTCGGCATTGCCGTGGCCGCCACCCTGCTCAGCCGCCGTGAACAGTTCTACCAGACCAGCCTGGTCAGCCACGCAACCTCCTCCAGCACGGTCTGGCAAATGCGCCTGCATGAGCTCAAGCAAGCCCTGATCGTCAAGGGAATTTCTACTGCCCAAGCCGACCAGACCGCCCTGGCCATGCTCTACGGCGCCGTCCGTCGCCAAGCCGGCGCCCTGGCATTCAACTATGTCTTCTGGGTTATCGGCATAGCCTTCCTCTCCATCATTCCCCTGCTGCTGTTGCTCAAAAAAAGTACGCACACCGAAGATGCCGGTGCTGCGCACTGAATGTCAACCCGCCACCCCCTTCAGGATTCATCCTCTGTGGAACCCGCAAACGGCTTTTTCTTTGGCTATCTGGCATGGAATGTGCGAAAATAACTTAAAAGATGTATGCTCCCACCTTTTCGGCAGAGTATCAGCTGCTGTTTTTCCCGCAAAGGCAACACTACTGTATGAAAATTTTCCTGATCTATATCCGTGACGAGGATTTCTATAGGCTTCTTCCACCAGAACTCGGTGACTCACGATTCAGCGAGGGGCGTGTTCAAGTGATGGCGTTTCCCCCGATCGGGATCGAGACTCTTGCACCGATCCTGCGTCAGTACGGTCACGAGGTGAGGATGTTCGACACCTGCCACCCATTGATGAAGGAAGAACATATATCCAAGGCGGTCCGCGACGAAAAACCGGACGTAATCGCTCTTTCGTTTCTGTCAACGACGGCCTATGCAGCCACCCGCAGCATGGCGCATCGGCTCAAGCAGGCCGCTCCCGACACACCGGTAATTGCCGGTGGGGTGTTCGCGACCATTAACGCCAGGGAGATCCTGGCGGACTCCCCTGATATAGACTTTGTTGCCAAGGGCGAGGGTGAGGAACTCTTGCCGGAATTTATGGAGAATCTGGCTTCTCCCGGAAAGGTTGGCGGTCTGGCGTGGCGTTCGGGAAACGATATCATCGAAAATCCACCCCGGCCAATCATCGAAAACCTTGACCAGTTCCCCTACCCTGACCGCAAGAGCCTTCCAATCGACTACATCGAATCCATGCCGCTCGACGTTCCCGCAGTTCTCTCTCTGGACCGCTTCTGCACCATGCAGACCTCGCGCGGCTGTCCCAATCAGTGTGTCTACTGCGGCATCCCCTCCCTGGCTGATCGCAAGTGGCGCCATCGTTCCCCCGAGCATGTACTGGGCGAGATGCAGCAATTGAACGACGAGGGCTACCGATCCATCTATCTCACGGATGACCAGTTTCTGCTCAACAGCAAGCGCATCGGCGCAATCTGCCAAGGCATCATCGACCGCAAGCTGGAATTCAACTGGGGCTGCGAAGGCCGGGTCGATTCCATCGCCACCGACCAGTTTCCCATCATGGCCAAAGCCAATTGCAACTTTCTCGCCTTTGGGGTAGAAGCCGGCACACAAAAGGTGCTGAATCGCCTCAAGAAGAAGCAGACGCTGGAGCAGATTGAACACGCCGTGAGCGAGGCCAAGAAGTACGGGATAGATACCATCCACGGCTTCTTTTTGATTGGTTCGCCGGAAGAGACCGAAGAAGACATATTGGAGAGTTTTCGTTTTGCGGCCCGGCTCAAGCTGGACACATTCGGCTTCAATCGCCTTTGCGTCTACCGCGGTACCCCCCTGTGGCGGGATTACGTCGTGCGGGGGATTATCGATGATGTGCGCGACTGGAAAAAGTGGTTCAAGTGCTCGGACATCGACCCGACCATCCTTGCGGGAGAAATAGTGAATCGGGCCAGACAGAAAGGATACATCCTGCTGTTTGCCAACAGGATCATCCGGCGCCCTTTCAAGACAATCAAGCTGCTGCGCAGATTTGGCCGGTACATGAAAAAATCGGACATCCTGAAGCTGCTCTGGAGCCCCTTCCGCAAGCGGACCTTCACGCTCAAACCGTCGCTGCCGTCTTCCATGATCGACCAGGGGCTGACTGCTCCGATCCGCGTCGTGATCTCCAAAGTGTAAGCTTCGAGATCGTCAGCAACCGGTTGGCATTATTTTTTTCCTTTATCGTGTCATAGACACCCTGACCAGTTCCGCCAGACAATTGATAAACAATGGCGACGTATTCAATGATTCGACGCGCCGAAAGTCACTGACACCCAGGTTTCGGGCCTCGTCACGATACTGGATATCAATCTCATGGAGGGTTTCGATATGGTCCGACACAAAAGAGATCGGCACCATCAGTAGCTGTTTCGAACCAGACTTGGCCAGCCCCCTGATCGTATCCCCGGTGGAGGGTTCCAGCCATTTGACCGGTCCGGCCCGCGACTGGAACGCCAGGTGGTACGAAATAGTTCCGAAACGCTCCATGACCAGGCTAACGGTTGCCCGGATCTGGTCGAGATAGGGATCGCCGGAATCGATGAACGACTGGGGCAGGCCATGGGCGGTAAAAACCAGCTGCACGGCGCTTCGGTCGGCAAAACCCGCCAGTGCCTGTTCAATCTTTTCGGCAAGCGCGGCAATATAGAGCGGATGATCGTAAAACTGCCGCACATGGATGACTTCGAATTGCTCCCGGTAACGTGCCCGGACACGCTCCAGTTCATTGAAGCTTGAACCGGATGTGGCGCGGGAATAATGCGGATAGAGCGACAGGGCAATGATGCGACTGATACCCTCGCCTCCAATCGCCTCCAGCGCCTCGGCCGTATCCGGTTTCCCGTAGCGCATGGCCACGAAACAGCGATACCCGCCTCCCAAAACCTTTTCCAGTTCGACAGCCTGCTTCCCGGTCAGTTCCCGCAGTGGAGACTTGCCTCCAATCAAACGATAATACTCGACTACTTTTTTTGAACGGCGGCGGGCGATGAAACGGGCAATCAGGGGCTGGACAAAAGCCGGGCCGATTTTGATGATATCCCGGTCCGAAAAAAGATTACGGAGAAAAGGCTCCACCCCTTCCAGCGAATCCGGTCCCCCCATCTGAAGCAATAGCACGGCGGTTTTGTTCATGGTGATTTTCCTCTTTGCTCACACCCTGTCCGGCGCTTACGACTTGAGTCGTTACATTTTGTAAACAAAAGCTTTCAAGCAAGGCATAACTCACGCAACGGCGCAACGACGCAACGAAAATCATTCTATAAAACTTCGATTCACGGTTTTAAAACGTTGCGTCGTTGCGCCGTCGCGTGAAACAAGTTTCTCATGGTGCGGCAGAATCCGGTGGATACCTGGAAGAAGTTACCACACGTCTGTATATATGTCTCCTGATGATGCAGCTTTTTTCATTCTCAAAGGAATTCCCGGCTGCCAAAGATTGCAAGCTTATCGGCATGAAAAACAAGACAATTCTCTTACCTCGAAAGAAGCGCATTTAGATTATCCCTTTGACTTTCAACCTCCCGGTCTGGTACATATCAACCCACAATATTTTACAAACGGATTTGGTGCCGGGCACTTAAAAAGCCCGGTTAAAAGGGAAGAGGGTTAAAATCCCTCGCTGACCCGCAACTGTAACAGGCGATGAAAGCCGCATGAATGCCACTGATTTCGATTGGGAAGGCGCGGCAAGTAAGATGACCCTGGAGCCAGGAAACCTGCCATTCCGCTAGCTTTTGGGACCTCCGTGGAACGAGGAGCCGGAGCCGGATAGTACCCAAGCTGTTATCCATGTGTTTCGAGCCCCTGCCCATCTTCCGGTGACAGGGGTTTTTTTATTGAATCTTGAAAAACCCCGTCCTTTGGGCGGGGTCAGCGTTCGCTGGCTTTGCCTGTAGATTGCCCATCTGCTATACCCCGACTTTGAGTTGTCCCCACA
>WSSedB1CaDRAFT_10000276_pt1 | contig 23325 bp, 21 predicted proteins | sample WetSurSB1Cattail_FD_9460 | JGI IMG/M metagenome (IMG submission 9460)
CCGGGCAAGTATCCAAAACAATGCCCTTTTCAAGGGCATCTCCCTCGACGCGCTCGGCCAACATCGCGACATCCCGCCGGTGGTAATCGAGAAAATCGCTTTTGCGATAATTATCGGGCAATTCGATGATGCAATTCCGTTTCATTCCGCACTCTCACTTTTTTCAGACGGCTGGAAAGCAAAAAGCCCATAATCTACAATTCAACTATAATTTGACGATATATAAAATTTAATGTTAACTGTCACCCTGAAAGCTGTCCAGGCAATTCAACGTTACTCGTCCTTTGTTTTTCAATCTTCATATTCCGGTACTGGAGGCGTCAGTTTGAAATCTGTTTTTGTCATCGACGACAATGGGCAGGGAATGGATGAACTACGGACATTTCTACGAGAACGAGGCTATTCGGCGACCGAATCCGGTCCTGACTGCCGGGATGCGCTGCGATTTAACCAGTTCGCCATAGACCGCGCATGTGTCCAGATATTCTGGTTGAACCGGAATCAACGTATCATCTATGCCAACAACTTGGCCTGCCAGACGCTCGGCTATACACGCGAGGAGTTGACGCGAATGTCTGTACGTGACATCGACCCTTACTATCCCGGACCTGAACATCCCGATTTTCCCGAGTATTGGCGCGCGCTTAAGCTAAACGGACATGCCCGTTTCGAAACCCGCCACCGTGCCAGGAACGGGCGTATTTATCCCGTGGAAATCCTGTCAAATTTCCTGGAGTTCGAGGGAAAGGAATTCAGTTGCTGCTTCGTAACGGACATAAGCGACCGGAAACGGACAGAGGAAAAACTACTCCTTCAACAGTTCTGCATCGAAAAGGCCGACACGATCTTTTTGCAGCTCTCCGTCGAGGGAAAAATCCTGATGGCCAACGAATGCGCCTGCCGGAGCCTTGGTTACCCGGCGGACGAATTGCTCTCTCTCAGCGACGTTGACATTGCAACCGAAACAACCGATGAAAACAGGAAGTATCTGACAACTCTCGATCGCCACAAATGCTTGACGGGTGAAACCGTCTTGCAACGGAAAGACGGCACGAAATTCCCTATCGAATTCTCCGCCAACAAGAAGGATTTCCTCGGGACCTCATATCTTTTCGGGTTTGCCAAAGACATCACCAAGCGCAAGAAAGCCGAGCTGGCACTGCGGGAAAGCGAGGAAAAATTTCGTTTGCTGACGGAAAACGCACCCAATGCCATCACCCTTATACAGGGAGAGCATGTAGTGTATGTCAATCCTGCGGCAACCGAAATTTACGGATTCAGCAGGGAAGAATTAATAGGAGCTGAATTCTGGAAGTTCATCCATGAGGACTTCAGGGATATCGCCAGAAAAAGGGGGCTTGAGCGCCAACAGGGCGAAGAACTGACGAGCCAGCATGAATACAGAGTAATAACCCGTAGCGGCGAAGACAGGTGGGTTATGGCGTTTAGTGTATCCATGGAATATGAGGAGAACCCCGCCCTCATTGTCACGCTTGTGGACATTACCCAGCACAAGCGTACGGAAGAAGAGCGGAAGAATCTCGAAACGCAACTCCATCAGGCGCAGAAGATGGAGGCGATCGGGCAACTTGCCGGCGGTATTGCCCATGACTTCAACAATATCCTTACGGCTATCATGGGATTTGCGGAAGCAATAGCCATGCGGATTGGAGATAAAAACCCGCTGCAGCATCATGCCTGTCAGATTCTAGCCGCGGTGGAGAGAGCAGCGAGCCTTACCAATGGCCTTCTGGCTTTCAGCCGGAAGCAGGTCCTCCACAAAAAGGCTTTCGACATACATGAGATTATTTATAGCGTTAAAAAGATGCTGCAAAGGTTGATTCCTGAAGACATTGATTTCAGGATAACGAGCGCGGCGTCAGACATGACCATCATGGCGGACAGAGGACAGATCGAACAGGTGCTCATGAATCTGGTAACAAACTCCCGTGATGCCATGCCGTCGGGTGGAATGCTTACGATAGATGCCGAACCAGTTTTCATAAACGAAGATACCTGCCGTGCTCACGACATCGAAACACCCGGAATGTTCGCCAGCATAAATATTCAGGACACCGGCTGCGGCATGGACGAAGGAACACTCAAGAAGATTTTTGAGCCGTTCTTTACCACGAAGAAAGCCGGCAAGGGAACCGGGCTCGGGCTTTCCATAAGCTACGGAATCGTCAAACAACATAACGGTTTTATCACGGCCGACAGTTCACTTGGACACGGAACGGCGTTCCACGTATACCTGCCGCTTGTAAACCGGAAAATGAAGGAACGGTCTGAAGAGCAGCGCTACGATCGCGCCCCGCGTGGAACCGAAACAATACTTCTTGCCGAAGACGACGACACGATACGTGAATTGAACCGCATGCTCCTTGAAGAAGCGGGATATGCCGTCATAGATGCGGTTGATGGCCGGGATGCTCTCGAAAAGCTTGCGGATAGCCGGTCGTGCGTAGATGTTCTCGTCACCGACGTGATCATGCCGAATATGGACGGGAAAACGTTGTATGAAGAAATCAAAAAAATCCGGCCGGATATGAAAGTTCTGTTCACAAGCGGATATCCCACGGATATTCTTGATAGCCGGGGCATTTCAATCGATAGTATCTACTTTATGAAAAAACCGGTTATGCCATCGGAATTCCTGAGAAGACTAAGGGAAATAATAGGCAACGGGCCTTGAGGGAATCATGGATGCCCCGGTGACAATGCTGAATTTATTCACAAATCATTCAAAATCCACCACGAGCAAAACGATATTCAGCACTTAGCAATCCAAAATGTGCAAGATGCACAGCAGAGAGCCTGATTCCGGAAAGGGCTGTGTAACGCGTTGGTCTGTTTTCACGTCTTCATTCGCGACTGAGCACATGTTGGTGCCAGAAATATGACGACGGAGGAGTATTACATGAAAAGCAGACTGTTGAATCGCACATGGATCAGCCCGTTAACAGCCGTAACCTTTCTCGTGGTGGGAATCACCGGCATCCTGATGGCTTTCCACGTAAAAAATGGCGGCATACATGCGCTCCATGAATGGATCGGCTATGCCTTTTCACTGGTGGGAGTGATCCATCTGATTGTCAACTGGAGAGCGTTCATGCTTCAGTTCCGCGAACGGTCAGCCTTGCTGGCGGTATTCGCCGGCATCATCCTGTCGCTGGCGGTCCTGCATGCCGGAGGAGATAGCAGCGGTAGGCCGGGTAGAGCAAATCCGTTTGTCCAGGCGTTCGATCTGAACGGAAACGGGGTCATTGACGCTGACGAGGTGTCCGATGCCGCCGTTGCGCTCAACAGGCTGGATACCAACAGTGACGGCAAGATCTCCGTTGAAGAGGCCATGTCCAAGGGAGGAAGAATGGCAAGAAGTCCGGTTGGCCCAGGAAATCCGGTATCGATGCACTGAGAACGGATGTATCTTTCGACGGATGGCGAAATGTTGAGAATGCCGTTGCCCGGGACTTGGTGTTGACACGGTTGGATCTGAACATACAATAGCAACTTTCAGCCTATCACCCAATCCCGCCCTCTAAACCAAGCCATTTTACGGCACGCGGAGTTCCAAGTAGAATGCAATTATGATCGTCCTCGTTTATCGATAATACCCTAAAAAGGGTAGTCGAATGTGAAGTTGAGGTATGCAGTAAATCCGATTTTCACAACAACAGACAGCAAAACGGTTAAATAACAGATTGTTGTATGCATCAAAGTGTTTGGCATGCTTGATGCTACTACAATAAGCAAGAAGTACAAAAGAACTAGGAGGTTGGAAAAATGAAAAAGATTATGTCAGCCATTGTTGCAACTCTTGCTGCTGTTGCCTTCACCGGCATTGCCCTTGCTGCCGAACCTGCTCCTGCGCCAGCACAGGCACAGCCGGAAATTCGCGATCAAGTGACACCTGCAAAGCCTGAAGTAAAAAAACATCACAAAAAACATCATCACAAGCACCACAAAAAACATCACAAGGTACAGATGAAGAAACACGAGGAACAAGCTCCCGTAGCACCAACAGAACCGACTTCTCCTTCAGCTCCACCAGCAAATTAATCTTTCAGAACCTTAGCTCCATTGAGCCGCATCGAAATAAAGATGCGGCTCTTTTTGTTTAACATCCAAGACGTTTGCTTTAATGAAAAGACTTGACTATGATTGCTGTTTCAGTATGATTTTGTCTCATTAATCATGAGACTTGTATGGGGGAAATTATGCCGATTATTGAATGGAATGACAGCTTTAAGCTCGGAGTCCAACAGTTTGATGAACATCATCAACACTTGGTTAAGCTGCTCAACAGGGTACATGATGACTTTACTGCCGGCGCACCTGCTAAAAATATTGGAATCATACTTGATGAGTTAATTGATTATGCCACGTATCATTTTGCTGCCGAAGAGACCTGGATGCGGGAAAACGCATATCCAAAATTGACTGAGCATTGTGAAAAACATGATAAATTTACACGCAGGGTAGTGGAAATGCAGAAAGATTATCATGCCGGAAAACTACATATGACTATTGAAGTACTATCGTTTATCAATAACTGGATAACAAACCATATACTTGAAACCGACTCAGAATACGGATGCTTCATCGCCACAAAAGGTTTACCCATCAATCTGATATAATTCCCCTACGCCATCCGAACTCAGGCCTCCAGTTCCCCGATCAGGCTGGCGACACTGGCAACGCTGTTCTCGACCAGCCATTGCTCCATGCCGGCGGCTATCTGCTGGGCCGCCGAGGGGTTGATGAAACTGGCAGTCCCCACCTGTATGGCGCTGGCCCCGGCCAGAATGAATTCCAGCGCATCAATGGCGTTCGTGATGCCGCCGATACCGATCAGGGGGAGGTTGACCGCCCGCGCCACCTGCCAGACCATGCGCAACGCAATCGGCTTTATGGCCGGACCTGACAAACCTCCGGTGATGTTGGCCAGCACCGGCTTGCGGCGTTGCAGATCAATGGCCAGACCGGTCAGGGTGTTGATCAGCGACAGAGCATCGGCGCCGGCATCGGCGCAGGCCTTTGCCATCACCACCACATCGGTCACATTGGGAGACAGCTTGACGATCAACGGCTTGGTGGTGACTTCGCGGCAGGCTGAAACCACCTCGGCGGCGCATTTCGGATCAGTGCCGAAGACAATCCCCCCTTGCTTGACGTTCGGACAGGAGATGTTGACCTCCAGCCCGGCTACTTCGGGAATTTCCTCCAGGCGGCTGGCCAGCTCGGCATACTCGTCAACGGTACTGCCGAAGAAATTGACAATGGCCGGCGTTTTCACGGTGCGCAAAAAGGGAACTTTCCTTGTGATAAAAGCCTCGATTCCCACGTTCTGAAGACCGATGGCATTGAGCATGCCGCCCGGAGTTTCCACGATACGCGGCGTTGGATTACCGGCACGCGGCCGTAACGAGAGCCCCTTGGTGACAAAAGCGCCGATTTTCTCCAGATCCACATACTCGGCGAATTCCTGGCCGTATCCAAAGGTGCCGGAGGCAGTCATCACCGGGTTGCGCAGGGTGAGTCCTGCCAATTTGACGGTCATATCCGGTTTCATGGTTTCACTCCCCCCATCCCAGTTCACTGGCCGGAAACACCGGGCCTTCACTACAGACACAGCGGTAGTCGGGTGTCTCGGATGAATGCAGGTGACCGGGGGTGACACACCCCAGACAGGCTCCCACACCGCAGGCCATGTACCCTTCCAGGGAAACCTGGCAGGGTATGCCGCGTTCCTCTGCAATGGCAGCCACGGCTTTCAGCATTGGGTGGGGACCGCAGGCAAAGATCTCTGCCCCGCCACCCAGCTGTTCCAGACGCCTGACCAGTGCTTCGGTTACCAGACCGCACTGTCCCAGCGAGCCGTCCTCGGTAGCCACATAACATTCCACCCCCAGACGTTCGAATTCGGTGATGCAAAGAATGTCGTCCCGTGTCTTGCCGCCGGCGAAGAGCCGCACCGGAGATTGTTTGACCAGTTCCCTGGCCAGCAGATAAAGCGGCGCAAGACCAACCCCGCCACCGACAATCAGTTTCTCCTGACCAGTCGATCCCAGATCGAAGCCGCTCCCCAGCGGACCGAGGATATCCAAAGAATCCGTCTCGTGGAGGGTTGCCAACATGGCAGTCCCCTTGCCCACTATCCGGTAGAGCATCTCGAAACAGGGCTGGGCAACAGCCCCGCTATGGGCGGGCGTATGGGTGGACACATCGAAGATGCCGAAAGGGCGCCGTAATAGCGGATCGATGCTGTTATTGACCCGCACCATGACAAACTGGCCAGGCCTGGCAGCCGCGAATTCAGGCGGCGCGGTCAGGCGTATGCGCCGGTAACCGGGCGAAACCTCTATATTGGAAAGAACCATTGCGGTGAACTGCATTTAACAAACTCCTTGAACAATATGGTGTAGGCTAGCCGCCAAAAACTGAGGTTGTCGGGCACCCATGAGGAAATATTACTCCAGCGCCTTCTCCATCAGCAACGCATTCTCTTTTCCCTCGTAATACCCTTTTCTCACCCAATAGTGCACAAAACCGAACCGCTCATACAGCGCAATGGCCGCCACATTCGATTCGCGCACCTCCAGTACCAGCCGCTCCGCTCCCTTTTCACGGGCAATGACAATAGCCTGTTCCATCAGCATGCGGCCAACTCCCCTGCCGCGATGCTCCGGCGCAACGGCAATATCCATGATCTGCGCTTCCTCGAAAAGCGACGTCATACAAACATAGCCGATGACCGTTTCTTCGCAAACGGCAACAAAGGGAAATGAAATATGTGAGTGGATTTCCTGCAGAAAATGTTCGCGCTTCCAGGGGATTGGAAACGAGGCTTGCTCAATGGCAAGAACACCGTCCAGATCGGGCCGTGTCATGGGTCGTATGGTCACTACTGCCGATTCGCGCATAACCGGCATGATAGGCAAAAGCGCCATTGAAGTAAACGCTTTTGCGATGCGCAAGCAGGCGCCACCGGCACCCATCCCGGCCTTAACATAAGCCGGGTGTTCGGTTCCAGCGTCGTGTGAAGCGGACATGATGTCGGTTTTAGTCCGCTGCGCGGTATACAATGTCATGCCCACGGAATTTCAAAATTCCAAAAATATTATGGTCGATAGAACGTTTTAAACAAAGGAAACCAAAGAAATACCTAAGCCTAAAAACATTAAGGCAAAACCAGTTTTTAATAGAAATCCTTCATAGGCCCCTGCTATGACAGATTTCCCAAAAGATTCAAATTCTTCAATACCAGCACTGTTTCTGCGATCAAATTTCTTTTTCTCTACATAATATTTGAGAGAATAGCCTGCGGCAGCGGAAATAATACCTAAGAATAATAATGAAAATTTCATAAAGGCACTCAATCTCCTAGCGGTGAATTCTATGCTTAAGGGGGCATAGTTAAAACATTATTAGCATAACACCATGTTTAACGGCAAGCTGGTTTGTTAAAGAGATAGGAATTTCCTTTTTCAGTGCAGCTTGTGTGGGGGTGATGGAACGCTGTTTGTGGACTGAGGGTCGCGGTTAGCTATTTTTTTATAAACTTTTTGACATAGGCTTCGATTTGATATGCAAACACCATCTCCCCGCTCTCCGTTCCCGAGTTTGTCGATTTTCGCGGACCACGCCCAAAGATGGCAGAATTTCATGACACTTTCCGGACATTGACAGCATACTGATTATATGCATAATGACTAAATCTTGCATCTGAGGGTAACCACACCATGTACGACATCGAGCACAGCATTGGCTTTCTTCTTTCAAAGGCCTACCAGCGTTCCTGGGCGATCCTGCGAGAGGAGATTGACGTGTATGATCTGACACCGCCGCAATTCTGCCTGCTGGCGTTCCTCTGGCAGAAAGACGGTCTGACCCAAACAGAGTTGTCCGAAAAGGGGCAAATAGACCGGACCACCATTGGCGGGATGGTGGACCGCCTTGAAAAACTCTCGCTGGTCGAGCGGAGACCGCACCCCCAGGACCGCCGCGCCTACAAGATTCACCTGACAAAACAGGGTAAGGAGCTGGAAGACCCGCTATCGGAATGTGCCCGGCGCGCCCTGGCAAAAACCACAAACGGATTGAGCGAGCATGAAATCAGCGAATTCAAACGGATGCTTGGGATCATGCGCGAAGACCGGAGGTTCTATGAAGTTCCGTCGTGCTAGCCTTGCCATCATTGTCTGGCTCCTGCTGACAACCTACTCCTGGGGAGCGGGACTAACCCTGAGCGATTGTCTAAAAAAAGCCAGGGACAATAACCCTGCCTTGCGCACGGCGGCCTGGGACACCCGCATGGCCGAGCAAAATGTCCGTCAGGCATCATCAGCCTGGTACCCCCGACTGGATGCCCAAGCCGGCTACACCCTGCAACAAGAGTCCCAGGCCGCAAAGATCATGGGATATACAGCGGAATTGCAGGACGCTGATTACGCCTCTGGAGGAATTTCCGCCAGCTACACCATCTACGACTTTGGCCGCCGCGAGGCGCGCATCCGGCAAGCCCGCGCACAGGCCAACGCCACGTTCAACACCTTCGAGGCACGAAGAACGGACGTGTCCCTGCAGGTGATCGAAGCCTACTTCGGCATTCTGGAAACCGGCAAACTGGTCATTGCGGCGCAGGAAGAGATCGCCCAGGTGGAGCAGCACCGCCGCGTGGCCCAGGCGCTCTACGAGGAAGGAGTCGCCACCCGTAACGACATCCTTCAGGCAGAGGTACGTCTGGCCGCTGCCCGCCAGAACCTGCTGGCCACAAATAACCGACTGGACAACATCTGGCTGCAGCTCAACTATCTGACCGGTTCCGACCCGTCGTTCCGGTCCGGCCTGATCGATGAGACTTCCCTGTCAGACACTGCCAGCACGCCGGTCGATGAAAACAGCTCCATCAACCGGCGCCCCGAGATCCTGGCCCTGCGTCAGGGCGTAGAGGCCAGCCAGGCCGGGTTGCAGGAGAGTAAAACCGGATTTTTCCCCGAACTATTCACACGCCTGTCACTGGATTACGTCGAGAATAGCAAGTACCGCGAACAGACCATTATGTCGGCCTTCGTCGGAGTCAAGATCAACCTGTTTGACGGCTTTGCAACCAGCGCCGCCCGTGACAGAGCCCTGCATAACCGTTCACGCAGCCAGGACCTGCTGCGTGAGGCCGAATCACAGGTGCGGTTGGAAATTGCCACGGCCGGAAACGATCTGCGGGTGGCTGGAGAGCGGATCACCGTGGTTGAAGCAGCCATACTCCAGAGCCAGGAAAACCTGCGTATCAACCGTGAACGATATCAGGAACGGGTCGGCACCGCCACCGAGGTCCTGGATGCCCAAACCTTGCTGACACAAACCAGGACTGATTACTACCGCGCCCTGTTTGACCGGCAGGTTGCCGCGGCCCGCCTGAAACGTGCGCGGGGAGAACTGTAATCCCAAAATGTCCTATGGAGGAACGTGAACCATGGCGGAAGAAATACAGCAACCGGAGGAGAGTCAGCCGGAGATGGTCGAAACGGAAACAGTGGCAAAAAAAACAACCAACGGTAACGGCAAAAAACGTCGTGCAATGATCATCCTGCTGGTGGCGGTTCTGGTCTGCGGATGGTTCGGCATACACTGGTGGATCAGGAGCAAGACCCACATCGAGACCGACAACGCCTTTATCGAAGCCAAAACCGTTTCCATTTCATCTAAAGTGTCCGGCACGGTCAAACGAGTGCTGGTGAACGACAATCAGTATGTCAAAAAGGGTGACCTGCTGGTGGAGCTGGATGAAGTTGATTACCAGGTGCAGGTAGCCAAGGCCGAAGCCGGAGTGGGAGTGGCGGAAAACGAGACCGGAGGCGAATACCTGAAAGCAGAGGGAGTACGCGCAACGGTCCAGTCGACAAAAGCCAGATTTGACCAAGCCGAGCTGGATTTACGACGCGGTGAAGCGCTCTACAAACGCGAGGTAATTCCCAAGGAGCAACTGGACCGCCTCAAGACTGCCCAGCGAGTGGCGGAATCCCAGCTTAAGGAGGCGCAAGAGGCGTATAAACGCGCTTTGACCGAGGCCGGGCTGGCAGGCAACGGCGGCAACCGGGCCAAGGTGCTGCAACGCCAGGCTCAGTTGCGCGAGGCGCGCCTGCAGCTTTCCTATACCAGAATAGTCGCTCCCGCCAATGGCTACATCACCCGCAAGGGAGTTGAACCGGGCGCCAACATCCAGGCCGGCCAGCCGCTGATGGCCCTGGTACCGTTGCAGGAGGCCTGGATCACCGCCAACTACAAAGAGGGGCAGCTCACCCACATCAAAGCGGGACAGAAGGTGGAGTTTACGGTCGACGCCTATCCCGGAAGAACGTTCAAGGGACGGGTCGACAGCATCATGGCCGGCACCGGCGCGGCCTTCTCGCTACTACCGCCGGAAAACGCCACCGGCAACTACGTCAAAGTGGTGCAGCGCATACCGGTCAAGATCGTCATCGACAACAACAGCGACCCCGACCATCTGTTGCGAGTGGGAATGAGCGTGATACCGACCGTGCTGGTGGGGCGTTCAACCGGCGATATCCTGAAGGGACTGATTCCATTTTGAAAAGCGGAACGATGAACCTTAAAAAACCAGCAATAAACAAATGGCTGATCACCATCACGGTCATGCTCCCCACCATCATGGAGATCATCGACACCTCGGTGGCCAACGTTGCCCTGCCCCATATGCAGGGAAGCCTCAATGCCGGTACCGATGAAATCACCTGGGTGCTGACCTCCTACCTCGTCAGCAACGCCGTGGTGCTCCCCATGACCGGCTGGCTGGCGCGGGTATTCGGACGCAAACGCTTCCTGATGAGCTGCATCACGCTCTTTACCCTCGCCTCGCTGCTCTGCGGCGCGGCCCCCACCCTGGCCATGCTGATCTTTTTCCGCGTCATCCAGGGAGCGGCCGGAGGAGCGCTGATTCCCATCAGTCAGGCGATCCTGATGGAAACGTTTCCTCCCAACCAGCGCGGCATGGCCATGGCCATTTTCGGGGTGGGCGCCATGTTCGGCCCAATCGTCGGTCCGGCCCTGGGGGGATGGATTACCGACAACCTCACCTGGCGCTGGATCTTTTATATCAACCTCCCCATCGGCATGTTTGCCCTGCTGATGTGCACCTTCTTTATCTTTGACCCCGGTTATCTGAAGCGCACCGGCGAAGCCATAAAAATCGACTACTGGGGGTTGTTTCTGCTCACCTCCGGCATGGGGGCATTGCAGGTGGTGCTGGACAAGGGGCAGCAGGAGGACTGGTTCAACTCCTCCTTCATCATTACCTTCAGCATCATCACGGTCGTCTCCCTGGCAGCCCTGGTCTGGGTCGAACTGACCCACGAACACCCCATCATCAACCTGCGGCTGTTCAAAAACGTCTCTTTCTCGGCCGGTAACTTCATCATGTTCGTGGTCGGATTCTGTCTCTACAGTTCGATCATGCTGATCCCGCTCTTCCTCCAGACACTGATGGGATATTCAGCAACCGACGCCGGTATGGTGCTGGCGCCCGGCGGCGTGGCAACCCTGATCACCATGCCCATAGTGGGCGCCATGCTGCAAAAACGTGACGGCAGAAAGATCGTCTTCGCCGGCCTGCTGATCGGCGCCACGGCTATGTTTTTCATGCAACGCCTCAGCTTGCAAGCCGCCTATGGGGATTTTGTCTGGCCTCGAGTAGTGCTGGGTATCGGCCTGGCCATGATCTTCGTCCCGCTCACCACCGTCACCCTGGCCACCATCCCGCGTCAGGAGATGGGCAATGCCACCGGCATGTTCAACCTACTGCGCAATATCGGAGGCAGCGTCGGCATCGCCCTGGCCGCCTCCCTGCTCAGCCGCCGGGAACAATTCTACCAAACCAGCCTGGTCAGCCATGCTACCTCCTTCAGCACGGTCTGGCAAATGCGCCTGCACGAGCTCAAGCAAGCCCTGATAGTCAAGGGGATTTCAGCTGCCCAAGCCGACCAGACCGCTCTGGCCATGCTGTACGGCACCGTTCGCCGCCAGGCTGGCGCACTGGCCTTCAACTATGTCTTCTGGGTCATCGGCATCGCCTTCCTCTCCATCATTCCCCTGCTGTTGTTGCTCAAGAAAAGTACTCACAACGAAGGCACCGGCGCGGCTCACTGATCGTCAACCGCCACCATCTTTCAGGATTTATACCCGTTGAACTCGCAAACGGCTTTTTCTTTGGCTATCTGATATGGATTGTGAGACAATGCCCCGAGAGATGCTCAACCACACCCCACCGGCAGTGAATCAACTGCTGTTTTTTCCCACAAAGGCGATAATTCTATCAACTTATAAAACACATCAACAAAAAGGCACCACTTCGTATGAAAATCTTTTTGATCTATATCCGGGACGAGGATTTTTACAGGCTCCTTCCGCCTGAACTCGGGGATTCGCGATTCAGCGAGGGGCGCGTCCAAGTGATGGCGTTCCCTCCGATCGGGATCGAGACGCTTGCTCCGATCCTTCGTCAGCACGGTCACGAAGTGCGGATGTTCGACACCTGTCACCCCCTGATGAAGGAGAAACACATCTCCGAGGCAATGCGCGACGAAAAGCCGGACGTGATCGCGCTTTCGTTTCTGTCAACGACAGCCTATGCCGCCACCTGCAGCATGGCGCATCGGCTTAAGCAGACCGCTCCCGACACGCCGATAATTGTCGGTGGCGTGTTCGCGACCATTAACGCCAGGGAGATCCTGGCAGACTCCCCTGACATAGACTATGTTGCCAAGGGCGAGGGTGAGGAGCTCTTGCCGGAATTTCTGGAGAATCTGACATCTCCCGGAAAGGTCGGCGGCTTGGCGTGGCGTTCGGGAAACGATATTATCGAGAATCCACCCCGCCCAATCATCGAAAACCTCGACCAGTTCCCCTACCCTGACCGCAAGAGTCTTCCGATCGACTACATCGAGTCCATGCCGCTCGACGTTCCCGCCGTTCTCTCGCTGGACCGTTTCTGCACCATGCAGACCTCGCGGGGCTGCCCCAATCAGTGTGTCTACTGCGGCATTCCCTCCCTGGCTGATCGCAAGTGGCGCCACCGTTCCCCCGAGCATGTTCTGGGCGAAATGCAGCAGCTGAACGACGAAGGCTACCGATCCATCTATCTTACGGACGACCAGTTCTTGCTCAACAGCAAACGCATCAACGCAATCTGCCAGGGTATCATCGACCGCAAGCTGGAATTCAACTGGGGCTGCGAGGGCCGGGTCGATTCCATCGCCACCGACCAGTTTCCCATCATGGCCAAGGCTAACTGCAACTTTCTCGCCTTTGGGGTAGAAGCCGGCACACAAAAGGTGCTGGACCGCCTCAAGAAGAAACAGACGCTGGAGCAGATCGAGCACGCCGTGAGCGAGGCCAAGCGTTACGGGATAGACACCATCCACGGCTTCTTTTTGATTGGTTCGCCGGAAGAGACTGAAGAAGACATATTGGAGAGTTTTCGTTTCGCGGCCCGGCTCAAGCTGGACACATTCGGCTTCAATCGCCTCTGCGTCTACCGCGGCACCCCCCTGTGGCGGGATTACGTCGTACGGGGAATTATCGATGATGTACGCGACTGGAAAAAGTGGTTCAAGTGCTCGGACATCGATCCAACCATCCTTGCTGGAGAAATAGTGAATCGTGCCAGACAGAAAGGATACATCCTGCTGTTTGCAAACAGAATCTTCCGGCGCCCCTTCAAGACCATCAAGCTGCTGCGCAGATTTGGCCGGTACATGAAAAAATCGGACATCCTGAAGCTGCTCTGGAGCCCATTCCGCAAGCGGACCTTCACGCTCAAGCCTTCGCTGCCGTGTTCCATGATCGACCAGGGGCTGACTGCTCCGGTCCGTGTTGTGGTTTCCAAGGTGTAATTCGCTTTTGAAATCAAGATGACATCAATTTCAGGCGAGACCTCCGAGGTTTTTAAAACCTCGGAGGTCTTTTTCTTTTATCGTGTCATGGCCGCCCTGACCAACTCCGCCAGACAATTGATAAACAATGGCGACGTATTCAGTGATTCAACACGCCGAAAGTCGCTGATCCCCAGGTTTCGGGCCTCGTCACGATACTGGATATCGATCTCGTGGAGCGTCTCGATATGGTCCGACACAAAAGAAATCGGCACCATCAGCAGCTGTTTCGTGCCGGACTTGGCCAGTTCCCTGATCGTATCGCCAGTGGAGGGCTCCAGCCATTTGACCGGTCCGGCCCGCGACTGGAACGCCAGGTGGTGTGAAACAGTTTTTAAGCGCTCCATGACCAGGCTAACAGTTGCCCGGATCTGATCGAGATAGGGATCTCCGGAATCGATGAACGACTGGGGCAGGCCATGGGCGGTAAAAACCAGCTGCACGGCGCTCCGGTCTGCAAAGCCCGCCAGCGCCTGTTCAATCTTTTCAGCAAGCGCGGCGATATAAAGCGGATGATCGTAAAACTGCTGCACGCGGATAATTTCGAATTGATCCGAGTAACGCGCCCGGACACGCTCCAACTCATTGAAGCTCGAACCGGATGTGGCGCGGGAATAGTGCGGATAGAGCGACAGGGCAATGATGCGGCTGATACCCTCGCGCCCGATTGCTTCCAGCGCCTTGGCCGTATCCGGTTTCCAATAGCGCATGGCCACGAAACAGCGGTACCCGCCTCCCAGAACCTTCTCCAGTTCGGTGGCCTGCTTCCCGGTCAGTTCCCGCAGTGGAGACTTGCCTCCAATCAGACGATAATAATCCACAACTTTTTTTGAACGGCGGCGAGCGATAAAACGGGCAATCAAGGGCTGGATAAAGGCCGGTCCGATCCTGATAATATCCCGGTCCGAAAAGAGATTGCGGAGAAACGGCTCCACCGCTTCCAGCGAATCCGGTCCCCCCATCTGAAGCAACAGCACAGCGGTTTTGTTCATGACGGTTCCCCTCTTTGCTCACACCCTGTTCGAAGTACAGAGCCTGTTGCGGCTGAACCAGGTGAATACCCGGAAGAAGTTACCACACGTCTGTATATATGTCTCCTGATGATGTAGCATTTTTCACTCCCAAAACAATTTCCCGGCCGACAACGTTTGCAAGCTTATCGTCGCGAAAAACAAGACAGTTCTCTTGCCCCGGAAGAAGCGTATTCAGATTATCCCTTTGACTTTTAAGCTCCCGGTCTGGTACATATCAGCCCATAATCTTTTACAAACGGATCTGGTGCCGGGCACTTAAAAAGCCCGGTTAAAAGGGAAGAGGGTTAAAATCCCTCGCTGACCCGCAACTGTAACAGGCGATGAAAGCCGCATAATGCCACTGATTTCTATTGGGAAGGCGCGGCAAGTAAGATGACCCTGGAGCCAGGAAACCTGCCATTCCGCTAGCTTTTGGGACCTCCGTGGAACGAGGAGCCGAAGCCGGATAGTATCCAAGCTGTTATCCAAGTGTTTCGAGCCCCTGCCCATCTTCCGGTGACAGGGGTTTTTTCGTTGTACCTGAAATTGTTTCACTTGAAACCGTTACGCCTGGATGGCGGATCGAGCTAAATGCCGTAGCCCATCGCCGCCTATGAATGCCATACTGGGCAACACAGGGAAAACTTCGCTACGGATGTTGCAACAACTTAAACGCTAAGGCGAAGGCATTCCAAGCGAGAGTAGCCAGGAAGGCGCAACGGTTTCAGGATTTCAGAGAGCACAAGGAACGACCATGGCACGAACAATCTTTATCACCGGTGGAGCACGCAGTGGCAAGAGTGCATTTGCCGAACAGCTTGCCCTCGGATTTGGCGCACCGCTGGGATACCTGGCAACCGCCCAATCGCTGGACGGTGAAATGGGCCAACGGATCAGAAAACACCAACAGCGACGCGGAGACACCTGGCAGACGGTGGAAGAGCCCTTGCAGCTGGCTCAAACCCTGGCCGCTCATGACAGTGGTTTCCGGGCGATCCTGATCGACTGCCTGACACTCTGGCTCACCAACCTGCTCCTGCTTCACGAACAACCGGGAGATGAAACGGAAGAACGGATCATGGCCGATGTGCGCAACCTGGAAACAACCCTGTCCGCCATGTCAACACCGGTCATTATCGTTTCCAACGAAGTCGGCATGGGGATCGTGCCGGAACATAAGCTGGGCCGCATCTTCCGCGACATAGCCGGTCAGGCCAACCAGATCCTGGCCGCCGCTGCGGACGAAGCCTGGCTGGTGGCAAGCGGAATACCGCTGCGGTTGAAATAGCGAAACAAATAGGCTGGAGGAAAAAAGCTAGAAGCTGGAGGAAAAAAGCTGGAGGCTGGAGGATAGTGAACGGTTCTGCTTTATGTTTTTCTTCCAGCCTCCAGCTTTTTGTCTCCAGCCTTCCAGCCTCAAGCCATCTTATATCGGAGTCACCCATGAGTATCATCGCAACCACATGTGAACGTATCAAGCCGATCAATCAGGAACTACTGCAGCAAGCCCAGATCAAACTGGACGGCAAGACAAAACCACCCGGCTCGCTGGGGCGTCTGGAGGAGTTTGCCTGCCGAATGGCCGCCATCAACGGGACCCTGGAGCCGGATACCGGCAAAAAAGTCATCTTCACCTTTGCCGGTGATCACGGCATTACCGATGAGGGTGTGGCGCTCTATCCCAAGGCAGTCACCACCCAGATGGTGTACAACTTCCTGGCCGGCGGCGCTGGGGTCAATGTGCTGGCCCGCCACGTGGGGGCCGAGGTGCGGGTGGTGGATGTGGGAGTTGACAACGATTTCGGTGACCTGCCAGGCGTGATTCACCGCAAGGTGGCCCGGGGCACGCGCAATTTTGCCAGGGGACCGGCCATGACCAGGGATGAAATGCTGGCAGCCATGCAGGTCGGGATCGATCTGGCTGACCAGTGCAAGGCCGAAGGTATTGCCTTGGTGGGCACCGGTGAAATGGGCATCGGCAACACCACCCCTTCATCGGCCATTATCGCCGCAATCTCGGGAAAACCGGTCCGCGAGGTCACCCATCGCGGCACCGGCATCGATGATGCCAGCCTGATCAACAAAATTCGCGTCATCGAACAGGGGCTGGCGATCAACAAACCGGACCCGTCCGACCCGCTGGATGTGCTGGCCAAGGTTGGTGGACTGGAAATCGCCGCCATTGCCGGACTGGTGCTGGGATGCGCCGCCAACTCGATCCCGGTGGTCATCGACGGTTTCATCTCCACCGCCGGAGCGCTGATCGCCTCGGAACTGCATCCCAATGTTCGTGACTATATCTTTGCCGCGCACCAGTCGGTGGAGATCGGCCACAGTGTCATGCTGGAACGCATCGGCGTCCAACCGGTTCTCGACCTGAACCTGCGCCTGGGCGAAGGCACCGGCGCAGCCCTGGCCATGACACTGATAGAAGCCGGGGTCAAGATCATCAAGGAAATGGCAACCTTTGAACAGGCCGGGGTAACTCATGAACAGGGACTTGGGACTGGGGACTAGGAACTGGGAAAAACCCAAAGCCTTTACCAGTCCCCAGTCCCGGAATTTAAACATGCGCTTATACTTCATCGCCATACAGTTTCTGACGATCATCCCCCTGCCCTTCAACCTTGAATGGCGCAAGGATGATCTGGGCCGTTCGCTGGCTGTGTTCCCGCTGGCAGGCCTGACCATCGGCGCGCTTCTGGCCGGACTGAACTGGCTGATCGCTCCCTTCCTGGCACGGCCGCTGACAGACGCCTTGCTGATAACCGCCCTGGCCGCCATGACCGGTGCCCTGCACATGGACGGTCTGGCCGATGTGTGCGACGGAATCGCGGCGCGGGGAAGCAGGGAGCGTTTTCTGGCGGTGATAAAAGACTCCAATGTGGGCGCCATTGGCGCGGTGGGGCTGGTGCTGGGGGTGCTGCTCAAATGGCAGGCGCTGGTGGCTATTCCTGCTGAGTTCAAATGGCAGGCGCTGCTGCTCTTTCCCACCCTGGCCAGATATTGCCAGGTGCAGACCATCGTCAATGCCAGGAGTGCCCGGCAGGACGGCCTCGGCTCCGCCATCATCGCGGGTGCTGGGAACGGCCGGCTGCTGGTTGCCGCTATTACCACCACCGCCATTGCCTGGTTATTGTTTGAAGTGAACGGAATTATCGTACTGGCAAGCGCCATGCTGACCGCCTGGCTGATCAGGGCCTGGTTCAACAGAAAGCTCGGCGGCATAACCGGCGATGTCATCGGCTGCATCAATGAACTGGTTGAAATCCTGGCGCTGATTCTGATCTCGGCCCTGCCGAACCTTATATGCACGAAACTATAGCAACAGAAAATAGCTCGCGTCACCCGATCGCCCTGCTGGAATCCTTTTCCAACGGCGCGTTCTCCCGCTCTTTCTCATTCGAGGAATTGGAATCCGTTGTGTTGGCCCGATCAACAGACGAGGTTATTCCGGCGCTCAGGAAGGTTGAGGAGGCCGTTGCACGCGGCAGGCATGCAGCAGGCTATGTCGCTTACGAGGCTGCCAGCGGCATCAATCCGGATCTGTCCGTCCGCGACAGTGGCGATCTGCCGCTGGTCTGGTTCGGTATTTTCAGGAAGCGGCGTCCCTGCTCCGGAGAAACAGACTACGAAAATAACGCAGGGCACCTGATCTCACAGCCGGAACTGGAGATATCCCAAGATGAATACATCCGTGAGGTGGAGGCCATCAGAGGCTGTATTGCCGCCGGTGAGACATACCAGGTCAACTTCACCACCCGGCAGCGCTTTCAGGTAACCGGCGACCCGTTCACGCTCTACCGCCGCATGTGCCGCAACCAGCAGGCCCCCTTCTGCGCCTGGCTCGACATGGGAACCCACCGCATCCTCTCCGCTTCCCCGGAACTGTTTTTCGCCCTGGAGAAGGGACGCTTGACCATGAAGCCCATGAAGGGAACCGCTCCCCGAAAACCGCTCAGCCATGAGGACCGGCTTCAACGAGAACTGTTGGCGCTAAATGCCAAGGAACGGGCGGAAAACCTGATGATCGTCGATCTGGTGCGCAACGATCTCTCGATGATTGCAGAAACCGGCAGCGTCTCCGTACCGGCCCTGTTTGATGTGGAGACCTACCCTACCGTGCATCAGATGACCTCCACCGTCACCGCCAGAATCAGGCCGGATACGGGGCTGGTGGATATCTTTCGAGCGCTGTTCCCCTGCGGGTCGGTCACCGGAGCGCCCAAGCGGCGCACCATGGAGATTATCAGGGAGCGGGAGCAATCCGAACGCGGAATCTACTGCGGCGCCATCGGCTTTGTCTCCCCCGGCGGTGAGGCGGTCTTCAGCGTGGCAATCCGCACGGCGGTTCTGGAAACAGCCACCGGCAACGGCACCATCGGCATCGGCAGCGGCATAACCTGGGACTCCGATCCAAAAGCCGAATTCCGGGAATGCCTTGACAAAAGCGCCTTCCTGACCAGGGACTCCGCCGATTTCAAGCTGATTGAATCGCTGCTGCACGACCGGAACGGCTATCTGCTCATGGAACGGCATCTGCGACGCCTGGAGGAGTCAGCAGCCTATTTCGGCTTTCCTTTTTCCAGAAATGAACTGGTGACGCGGCTTGAAGAGCTTGGACCGTCACTTACCGGCCGACACAAGGTGCGTATCCTGCTGAACGCGTACGGAGACTTCTCCGTGGAAACAGAGGAAATAGCCGAAGTAACCGGCGCACCGGCAGTACTCAACGTAGCGGTGTCGCAACAACGGACCGATTCGTCAGATCCGTTCCTGTACCACAAAACAACCCGCCGCGCCCTGTACGACGCCGAGCTCCGGTCACGCCCGAACTGTGAAGAAGTCATATTCCTGAACGAACGCGGCGAGGTAACCGAGGGAAGCTATACCAATATTGTCGTTTCGCGGAATGGAGAGCGGCTGACCTCCGCGCTCAATTGTGGACTATTGCCGGGAGTACTGCGGGAAGAACTGATCGAGGTGGGCGCTATTCGCGAAGCGGTCCTGACTCTTGAGGACATAACAAACGCCGACAGATTCTGGCTAATCAACTCGGTCAGGGGCTGGCGGGAAGGCAAGATTATAGAACCGAAAAACTGAATGTGTGACGTCTGTACGGCGTAACGAGCGAAATGCCGGAGGCAATCGCCGCCGGTAACGCGCCATGCCGCTTATGCCGGATGATCTGCGCCCGCCTGCAAATCATTCCGGAAACGCCAGGACTGAGGCATGCTAAGCGAGAGAAGCCGGGAAGGCGTTGCACATTCAGTTTTTAAACATTGACCCATACACCTAACACAAACACATAAAAGGAGAAAAAAATATGCTTACCCAGATTGAATCCGCCCGCCAGGGCATCCTGACCCCCCAGATGGCAGCCGTTGCGGCTGCGGAGGATGTAACCCCTGAATACGTGCTCAAGATGGTCGGGGAAGGCAAAATCGTCATCCCCTGGAATCACAATCGCAAGCCGAAAGTAGCGGGTATCGGCAAGGGACTGCGCACAAAGGTGAACGCATCCATCGGCACCTCATCGGATATCGTCGACTATGCCGCAGAGGTACGCAAAGCCAAGGTAGCCCAGGAAGCAGGCGCCGACACACTGATGGAACTTTCCGTGGGAGGCGACCTGGACCGCGTGCGTCGCGAAGTCATCGCCGCGGTTGACCTGCCGGTGGGCAACGTGCCGCTCTACCAGGCCTTCTGCGAGGCGGCCCGCAAATACGGCGATCCCAACAAACTGGACGAGGAAATGCTCTTTGACCTGATCGAACAGCAATGCGAAGACGGCATGGCCTTCATGGCGGTCCACTGCGGCATCAACCTCTACACCATCGAGCGCCTGCGCATACAGGGCTACCGCTACGGCGGCCTGGTCAGCAAGGGCGGGGTCAGCATGGTGGCCTGGATGATTGCCAACAAACGCGAGAATCCACTTTATGCAAAATTCGACCGCGTGGTTTCCATCCTCAAGAAATACGACACTGTCCTTTCCCTGGGCAACGGCCTGCGCGCCGGCGCCATCCACGACTCCTCCGACCGGGCCCAGATCCAGGAACTGCTAATCAACTGCGAACTGGCCGAGATCGGCCGCGACATGGGCTGCCAGATGCTGGTGGAAGGCCCCGGCCATGTGCCGCTGGATGAGATCCAGGGCAACATCCAGCTCCAGAAACGCATGAGCGGCGATGCGCCCTATTACATGCTTGGCCCCATTGCAACGGACGTGGCCCCCGGTTACGACCACATCACCGCAGCCATCGGTGCGGCCCAGTCCAGCCGCTTCGGCGCGGACCTGATCTGCTACATCACCCCGGCCGAGCATCTGGCCCTGCCCAACGAGGAAGATGTGCGCATGGGCGTCAAAGCCGCCAAGATCGCCGCCTACATCGGCGACATGAACAAATACCCGGAAAAAGGGCGTCAGCGAGACAAGGAGATGTCCAAGGCCCGCCGCGACCTGGACTGGGAAAAACAGTTCGAACTGGCGCTCTTCCCGGAAGACGCCAAGGCAATCCGCGCTAGCCGGACCCCCGAAGACGAGGGCACCTGCACCATGTGCGGAGACTTCTGCGCCTCACGCGGGGCGGGCAAGTTGTTTGCCGATGATCTGAAAGGCGACAAGATCTAAAACCGGTATGCTGAACCAACAGAAACGGCACGCGGATTTTTTTGCGTGCCGTTTCTGTTGGTTCTGACTATACAGAATATGCGTATTGATACTGAATCAGAAGGGACAAAATGAAGTGGATCAATCATAAACTTTGTAATGCATCAATTATTTACGCCATGACAGGCGATTTAAAGGCCACTCTGTTTACTACAATCGGGTCGATATTACCCGATGCGCTTGAAATCGGCGGGCTTATCAAACACAGAACGATAACTCATTATCCAATTGTGTATATTGTACCGCTTGTTTTGATTTCACCGAATTTCAAGGCCACATTTCCGATGAACGCCATTTTCTGGTGCCTTGTTGGTTGCATGTTGCACCTGTTGCTTGACGCACTGAGCAAAGGCGGAATTCCATTTTTCGGGCCGTTCAGCGACAAAAAGCTTGCGGCCAATTTCTACACTACACACCACATGTCAGAGTTTTATCTGATGGGGTTGATATGTATATCATTCATTTTGCTGGGCAGAGCGAATGGTTTTCTTGCAATGAATCACTTCACTCACCAGATTGTTATGGTACTCAATGACTTTAAACGCATGTTTCGTGGTTAGAGAGGCTGAGGTGTCCAATGAACTGGCGCTACATGAAGGTGAACGGTTCTTCTCTGTTTACAAGAAGGAAGGGATGCCTACGAATATGAATAAAGACAAAAGAGGTTACAGCATCAACTGTAACCCCTTGATTTTATGGCGTCCCAAGGATTATGGAATTGAGTACTGGGAAATAGATCTAAATATCAATGACATATAGTGCTTTACCAGTAAGTATCCGGCGACATGACCGACCGCCTGTGGTGGGGTCTGGGGTAGGGTTAAATATTCGGACGTTTGCTGACAAATGTCCGAATGTCAAGCTTGACCCTACAGATTTCCCTACAGATTTCCTCTTTCTCCTTTTGCCCAAAAATGGTTGCCCCAATAGGGCTTCTTTTTCAGATGCTGAAACCGCTGAAATAGCTTTATCGATGTTTGACCTTTTAGGCGCCCCATCAAATCTGATATCGACAATTCCGGCGATATCAGTACAACCAAATGCACATGATCAGGCTGCACATTCAACTCTACAACTTCGCACTCCGCATAACTACAGATGGCGCGTACTCCTGATTCTACTGCTTCTTTTACCGCTCCATGCAAAACTCGAAACCGGTACTTTGGTGCCCAAACAATGTGATACTGACAATGCCATACAGAGTGTGATAACTTTCGAAAACGGCTGTTCACTGTCTACTCCTTTCCTTTCGATGTTGCGGCAACAACTCGTTGAAAGGATAACAGTGAGCGGCTTAATCAGCCATACCCATCCGGGACCGGCATAGCCAGTCCCCATGACCACACCCGCAGGGTGTGGTTTTCTACGTTTTGAATAAATACAACAGGTTAAACAACTAGAGCCACCGTGGAGATGCTAGGCTTAAAGCGTTAAGCCCGACAGACTCCTAGCGCCTGTAGTGGAAAATCGATGGCCGCACAGGACAAGCGTAATGCCTGAAGAACCGGCTTACTGAGCTTGACCGCGCCCATCACCCCGGCAAGGCGCTCCTCGTCGATTTTTCGGGAGATCATCTCGCACTGTTCCAGGTCGCGATCCCGCTTACCCGTTTCGCGCCGCCGCTGACAGACAATCAGCTTATGGACAAAATATGCTTCAGGCAAGGGCGCAACTACTCCGAATGTACCCA
>WSSedB1CaDRAFT_10000277_pt1 | contig 23324 bp, 21 predicted proteins | sample WetSurSB1Cattail_FD_9460 | JGI IMG/M metagenome (IMG submission 9460)
GGGACCGGGTGTTCCGTCTATATTGATTATAAAAGGAGAACCGGATCCGCCCGCCAGGCTGATGGAAGCAATTCCAATTTCCTGATTGTTGGGATTAATAAGCTTAACCTGTTGGGTAACAGAGCCGGTTGAAGTAAAAACGGTATCAAAATAAACGGAATCTGCCGACAGGAACAGGCGGTTATTGCCGTTCATACCTGATTGTTTCTGACAGGAAACCAAAGCAATTCCTGTAAAAATCAAAAAAAGCAGGACTTTTTGCATAGAAACAAAAATACAGGGCTTAACGCTTAACGCCTAACGCTTTTTAGTTCATGGTTGACGGTTGACGGTTGATGGTTATATTAGGATATGAAATTAAGAAAAGCGTCAGGCCTTAAGCCTGGCTAAGCAGAAACGGTATGGGCGAGACAGGCAATACTGATCCTGAGGCCCGGAAAGGTGAGTAAAGCCCGTGCGCAGGCTTCCAGACTGGCACCGGTAGTTACCACATCATCCACGAGTAAGATATGATTTCCCTGAATTTTTTGAGGATCCCGTATTTCGAAGGTCGATTCCATATTCTTCCACCGTTGAATCCGGCTTTTATGGGTCTGGGTTTCTGTTTTTTTTACGCGGGAAACCGCATCATGTACCACCGGAATTTTAAGTTGCCGGGATAGACCTTCTGCAAGAAGGGTTGCCTGGTTATATCCTCTTTTCTTTTCCCTGGCAGCAAACAGGGGTAAGGGGATAATGACGGAACAATCATTAAACCGGCCGGATTGTTTTAACGAAGCGCCCATCTGCTGTCCGAAATATATACCGATATCTTTTCTGCCTTTGTATTTCAGCAGGTGCAGACTGTGTTGCACTAAAGACCCACTGGTGAAATATACATGTGCCGCCGCTGCCTGTATTTCTGTACGACCCCAGAAAATTTTTTCTATTGGATTCGCCGGAAAATATTCGAACCGTGTGAAAGGCATGGAAGCCTGGCAGTAAATACAAAACAAAACAGGTTCTGTAATCAGATCGGTGCCACATCCGCAACAGGTATATGGGAAAAAAAGATGGAGGATCGGCCGGGTAAAGGATATCCGCGTGTTCATTTCTGTAAATGCCCTGATCGCAGAACCTTAGAACAAATGTTTGTATACTTCTTCTACCTTTCCCATCCATTTGATTTCAATATGGTGGGATTGATTTTTAAATCCTTTCTGATTATATTTTGAAACAAAGATTTTACTGAATCCCAGCTTCTCTGCTTCGGCAATTCGCTGACCGATGCGGTTTACTGCACGGATCTCCCCATTCAGCCCGATTTCCCCCGCAAAACAGATATCTGCCGCCAGCGGTATATCGTCAAAGGAACTTAATAAGGCACAAAGAACAGCCAGGTCGATGGAAGGATCTTCCACTTTTAATCCGCCTGCAATATTTAAAAAAACATCTTTCACTCCAAAGTGAAAACCCCCTCTTTTTTCCAGAACAGCCAGAAGGAGTTGCAGGCGCCTGAGGTCAAAACCGCTTACGGTTCTTTGTGGTGTTCCATATACCGAAGGGGTAACGAGAGCCTGTACCTCGATCAGCAGGGGCCTTTGCCCTTCTATGCTTGCTGCGATTGCGCTTCCGCTGAGCTGTTCTTCTCTTTGTGTAATCAGGATCTCGCTGGGGTTGCTGACCTGCTGCATGCCTTCATCTGTCATTTCATAAATACCGAGTTCTGCCGTGCTGCCAAATCTGTTTTTTAGAGTACGGAGTATGCGGTAAGTATAATGCCGGTCACCTTCGAATTGCAGTACGGTATCCACCATATGTTCCAGTATTTTCGGCCCGGCAATATTTCCATCCTTGGTGATATGGCCGATCAGGAAAACCGGTGTGCCGGTTTCTTTTGCGAAGCGTTGGAATTCTGCTGCGCATTCGCGGATTTGTGAAACAGTGCCGGGAGAAGATTCGATATAGGATGACTGCAATGTTTGAATGGAATCCACAATGACGACCTGCGGGTTTAATTTTTTTATTTCCTGGAATATGGCTTGCGTGGATGTTTCGGTGAGCAGGTAAAATTGACCCGAGTTATTCATGAGGCGGTTGGTCCCCACTTTTAAACGATCGGCACGCATCCGGATTTGCTGTTCACTTTCTTCTCCGCTGATATAAAGGGTGCTGATATGTTTCAACATTAAACCGACCTGGAGAAATAAAGTACTTTTTCCGATTCCCGGTTCACCTGCAACGAGAATGATGCTGCCTGAAACAATTCCGCCTCCCAGTACACGGTTTAGTTCGGCATCCGGTGTGACGATTCTTTTTTCCTCACCACTGACCACTTCATGAATTGAAATCGTTTTAATTTCTTTTTTACCGGATATTTTTTTCCATCCGGATTCTCCCAGCCGGTCATCTTTATTAATAATTTCTTCGGTGAAAGTATTCCACTGTTCGCATGAAGGACATTTACCCAGCCATTTTGCACTTTCATAGCCGCAATTATTACAGAAGAAAGCGGTCTTGATTTTACTCATCATTAAAGATAACGGCTTGGTTGGCAGAAAAGTAAAAAGGCCGGCTAAGAGAGCCGACCTTTTACTTACTAACCCATTAAATTCTTGCACTAAATTACAAAATCAGGTCACATAACAAAATAAATTTTTCCTCCTGTTAATAACTTCAGTAAGAAAAACCAAACCGGAATTGATATAATAATAAATTTGTAACTAATTGAATTACAAAGTCTTAAAAGATAATATTTAATTGAGGCTCTTAGCTAAAGTCCTGAAAATGAGTCCTGGTTCGTCTTCGGAAATTTCCATTTTGGCATACATATAAAGCCTTAATAAAATACTATAATATTAAATTAAAAATTAATGTGTTTAAGGCAAAAAAGGGGTGGAAAAGGAGAGATTATAACTTGATTTCTTCCTCCTGTTTGTCGAAGAAATGGAATTCTGTCATATGGTAATTATTATTCTCCTGTACCCTAATGGCCTGTTGATACTTTCTGCGCCATTTCCATTTTTTACTGAACAGCCAGCCGCCTTTGGTGAGGTAGGCATACATGATGGGGTGAACCGTCAGGATGAGGTCCTTATGCTGATGATTCAACAGGTAGCTGAGGTTTTTTTCAATTTCGTCTTCCAGGATCAGGGCGGAGGAGATTTTGCCGGTACCATTGCAGGTCGGACAGATTTCCTGGGTGTTGATAGTAATTTCCGGCTTCATCCGCTGACGGGTGATCTGCATGAGGCCAAACTTGGAAATGGGCAGAACGGCATGTTTTGCCCGATCGGTCCGCATAAAGCCTTCCATGGCTTCCACAAGCTTCCTTTTATTGTCGGGTAGCTTCATATCAATAAAATCCGCCACGATGATTCCGCCCAGGTCACGGAGCCTGAGCTGGCGGGCGATTTCTTCGGCTGCCTCCAGGTTGGTTTCCAGCGCATTTTGTTCCTGGTTGTTACTTACACTTTTATATCCGCTGTTCACATCAATGACGTGCAGGGCTTCGGTATGTTCAACAATCAGGTAGGCTCCGCTGGGCAGGTTAACGGTTTTGCCAAAGGCGGCTTTCACCTGTTTGGTAATGCCGAAATGATCAAAAATCGGGGAACCGTTACTGTAAAATGAAACAATATCTATTTTATCTGCAGCAATCCGCTGGATATAGGTCCTGGTGTCGTTGAACAGGTTTCGATCGTTCACCACAATTTTGTTGAAGTCCTCGTTCAGCAGATCCCTCAGCATACTGGTGGTTTTTGTCTGCTCACTCAGAATTTTTGCCGGAGCCGCAGCACCGATCAGGTTATGCTGAATCAGTTTCCAGGTCGCCACCAGATCGGTCAGATCTTCGTGCAATTCCGCTGTATTTTTTCCTTCCGCAGCCGTGCGTACTATGACACCAAAATTTTTTGGTTTGATCGCTTCCACAATTTTCTGAAGCCTTTTCCTTTCGTCGGAGGAATGTATTTTACGGGAAACGGCCACAATATCATTGAATGGGGTAATCACCACGAATCGGCCCGGAAGTGAAATTTCACAACTCAGGCGGGGGCCTTTGGCTGCGATTGGTTCTTTCAAAATCTGGACCAGGATATTGGGCTTGCCACTCAGTACTTCATTGATCTTACCGGTTTTTACGATTTCCGGTTCAACTGAAAAGGTTCCAAAGTCAAATTCTTTGTCATTGGCTGCCAGAATACTTTGCTGTGTAAATTTCAGCAGGGAACGGGCATAGGGACTCAGGTCTGTATAATGAAGAAAGGCGTCCTTTTCAAAACCGACGTCCACGAACGCAGCATTCAAACCGGGAATTAATTTTTTAACCTTGCCTAGGTATAAATCTCCCACGGCAAAACTGGCATCAGTTTTTTCATGGTGTAATTCCACCAGCTTTTTATCTTCCAGCAGGGCTATTTCAACTCCCTGAGGGGCTGCATTAATGATCAGTTCCTTATTCAATGTAGAGTAACATTTACTGCCTGGCAGGTACACACAAAAAGGAAACGAAATGCTGAAGGGGATTTAGTTCAACGGCCAATACGTATGCTGGCGAGCATGGTAAGCGTTAGCATATAAATGTTTTCAGCAGAACAGGGCCGGAAGGGTTGCCGGCCGGAGTGCGTTTATTTGTTCTTTTTCTTATGACGATTCTTACGCAATCTTTTCTTTCTTTTATGAGTCGCAATTTTATGTCGCTTCCTTTTTTTACCACAAGGCATCGATAATTCCTTTTTAGTTAACTAATAATTTCTGTCTATGCTCCTTCGGGCGCTTATTTTAAAGATCCTAACCGTTCGTCGATTGCACCTATCAACTCCTGGTTATTCGTCAGTTTTTTTGCTGTTGTATACCATTTTTTCGCAGAATCCAGATCTCCCGTTCTTTCATAGGCTTCACCGAGATTCAATACGGCTTCCAGATTTCCCGGGTCATAATGCACCACTTTAAGAAGCCTCCCGACCGCTTTATCATACTGCCCCGATTCAATGCCGCCCAGGCCCAGCATCAACTGAGCATACATATTGAGCGAATCCCTCCGGGTCACTTCCAGAATTTTCTGGATTCCCTTCATCACATCCTGCGGTTCACCGGTACTCCCGAAAATATACGTAGCTCCCAATCCGATTTTAGTCGAATCATTGTTAGGGTTCAACTGCTCAGCCCTTTCAAAAAGATCCCGGCTTTGATTGGCCATCCAGATTTTCAGTGCCGGATTAACCTGTCCCCGCAGATTGTTCAAAAATAATTGGGCTGCAAAAGTGAGACTTTTTTCAGAATTTTCCAATTTTGCCGCTTCCCCCGTATAATAAGCTGAGGCAAGAAAGCCATTTTCAACAGAATCCTTCCAGAAACCTGCCAGTTGGCGGTCTGCCTCAATCTGCTGATTTTTAATATCTCCGCGGATTACCGCATGTTCCAGCCTGTTCACATAGGCCAGACGTGCAGGGCTGAGTTTCGCCTTACCGGCGTCGAGAATCGTCTTGATATCAAGCGATTGGGCTGTTGTTGACGTATCAGGACCTGCCGTTTTTTTAAGCGGAGGTACAGTATTTCCAAAAAAATAAAATACGACAAGAATAATCACACCGGATCCGGCTACAATAATTTGCTGTTTGTTCACATCAGGCTTTTATCCGGCGAAATTACATCTCTTCATCAGGGTTTGGCTGATTATCCTGAACAGACTGCAGTTTTTTAACTTCTGCTACAAACTCTTTGGCTGGTTTGAATGAGGGAATAAAATGTTCAGGTATATGTACAGCAATATTTTTTTTGATATTCCTTCCGATTTTGGCAGCTCTTTTTTTTGTGATAAAACTGCCGAATCCGCGGATGTAAATATTCTCCCCTTTTGCAAGGGTGTCTTTCACTTCTTTAAACATGGTCTCTAAAGTAACCAGTACGTCGACCTTAGGTATACCTGTTTTATCCGAAATTTGATTAACGAGGTCTGCCTTTCTCATGACGGAATTGTTTTATAAGTTTCTGATTTTAAATATATAACAAAAAAATTAATCCACAACTATTTGTAAAAAATTGCTGCCCCCCGATATGGGCGTAAAATTCTAATCACTTGCATTTCAGTATATTATAAAATACTGATTATCAATTGTATGAATAATTGCCCCGCGTGCATTATTTTGGATCCCGATGCAAATTGATTTTACAAAAAAATTACTCGGATGGAACCGGGACCAGAATAAACGGTTCATGCCCTGGAAGGGAGAATCTGATCCATACAGGATCTGGTTGAGTGAAATTATTCTGCAACAGACCCGGGTAGAGCAGGGCACTGCGTATTATAAAAGATTCATTACCGGTTTTCCGACCATCGCGGATCTGGCAAAAGCTTCCGAAAAAGAAATATTTAAATACTGGGAAGGACTGGGTTATTATAACAGATGCCGAAACCTGATTGCCACAGCCAGGATCATAGCATCAGCATATAACGGCAGCTTTCCCTCATCATATGCGGAAATACTTGCCCTGCCGGGAATAGGTCCTTATACTGCTGCTGCCATCGCTTCTTTTGCTTTCGGATTACCCCATGCAGTCGTGGATGGAAATGTTGAGCGGGTGCTGGCCCGGTATTTTGGAATCAGCACCACGGCTGGATCCGCGGCAGGCAAAAAGCTGTATGCAGAATTGGCCGCAAGTCTGCTTGAAAAAAAAGATCCTGCTAATTACAACCAGGCAATTATGGATTTTGGGGCAACAATTTGTAAACCGCAAAATCCGCTTTGCACAGGCTGTGTGCTTTCGAAAAAATGCCAGGCATTTCAAAAGGGATGGACAGACCGGCTTCCCCTGAAACAGGCACTTGTTCCGCGCAAAACAAGGTGGTTTTATTATTTTATAGTGAAAGCCGGTAAAAACAAATTATGGATCCGGGAAAGAACCGGCAATGACATCTGGCAGAACCTCTACGAATTTGTTTTGTGGGAATCCGGGCAATTCATTCCACGGGAAAAACTGGATCAGACCCGCTTTTTCATGGATACCTTTGGAAAACAGGGGTTCCATATTCAGCATATATCCCCGGTCCATCATCAAAAGCTAACACATCAGACAATCACAGGCTGTTTTGTACACCTCGATAAACCCCTGACTGAACTCGCTGGCTACCAGCCTGTCCTGCTGAAACGACTTCGGGAATTTCCCTTTCCTAAACTGATTACCGGTTATATTGAAAATTTTGAAGATCCCTGATGCATCAGGATGCCGGCTTTGATGGTGTAATGAAAGGAAACCATTTATCGGTTCCGCCACGGGTCGGAATAGTAGCACCGAAAGGCCATGATGCGGAATCTATTGAGAACCGTCCCCGGATTTACCTTTTTAAAAGCGGAATAGTGAAGTTTTATTAAATTTACAATCCTGCATAAAAAGGCATGCCTGCTTTTCATGCAGGAAATAAGGATTTTTAACGAAACCGACTATTTTGGATCACCCTTTTAACATGTCAACAGCCCACGGGCATCTGGGTTTTTTCTTATTCATCAATGCACAGGCAACGACCATCCTGGTTATCCTGATTCTTTTTTTCCTGGTTTTGTCTTTTATCGTTTCAGGTGCCCGGATTGCATTTTTCTCCCTGAGCGATAAAGAAATCAATATTCTGAAAACCAAACAGGACAGTTCATGGAGAAGGATTGTCAACCTGCTGGAAGAACCGAAAGCCCTGCTGGCATCCCTTTTAATCGCCAATATACTGCTCAATATCGGCATTATCATTCTTTCCAATTTTCTGATCAACCAGGTTATTGCCTTTAAAGAGGGCTACTGGTTTTTTGAATTTTTGATGAAAGTGGTCATGGTGAGCTTTGTACTGATCCTTTTTGGGGAAGTGATGCCCAAAGTCTGGGCCAGTCAGAACACGCTCCAGTTTGCATTTTATACTTCCGGCGTTACCGAAGTGATACACCTGCTGTTTAAGAGGCTTGGCATACTGCTCGCCTACCAGTCGGAAAAACTTGAACGGCTTTTTGGCAGCCGGCGTTCAGCCGCCAACAGCCTGGAGGAACTTGACCATGCGATTGACAACGATACTACGGAGGAAGAAAAAAATATACTTAAGGGGATCATTAAATTCGGTCATATCACGGTTAAGCAGATTATGAAAACCCGCCTGGATGTGAGCGGGGTAGAGAATGACCTGAATTTCGGACAGCTCAAACAAAAGATTGAGGAACTGCATTATTCACGCCTTCCTGTTTATAAAAAAAGCCTCGATGAAATATCCGGTATGATACATACCAAGGACCTGATACCTTACCTGAATGAGCCGGATGAATTTGACTGGCACAGCCTGATACGCGCTCCCCAGTTTGTACATGAACATAAAATGATCAAGGACCTGCTGCAGGAATTCCAAACAGACCGGATTCACTTTGCCATAGTGGTGGATGAATTCGGCGGTACCAGCGGAATCGTAACACTGGAAGATATTATGGAAGAAGTGATTGGGGATATTAAGGATGAATTTGATGAAGATGAGGGAGCAGCAGCCCGTCAGGACGACGGATCCTATATTTTTGAAGGTAGGACCATGATCAATGATGTGTGCAAGGCATTGAACCTGCCGGTAGATACTTTTGATAATGTAAAAGGAGAGGCCGATTCCCTTGCCGGACTGATCCTGGAACTTGCCGGGGAAATTCCGAAAATAGATGATGTCATCGGGTGTGGGGATTTTGAATTTAGTATCATGGAAGCAGACAGCAGCCGGATCAAAAAAGTAAAGGTTCGTATCAAACTATAATAATGACCATACTGAACCGAAAAACGCTCCGGATTTCTGCTTTTTACTTTTTACTTTTTGCTTTTTTACTTTCCTGCAACAGCGCCTATTCCCCCAAACCCCGCGGTTATTTCCGGATTGAATTTCCTGCACATGCCTATCAGTCTTTTAACCGTCCGGAGTTTCCCTATTCTTTTGAATACCCGGTATATGGAACGGTGATCCGGGATACGGCATTTTTTGGAGACAAACCCGAGAATCCGTACTGGATCAATGTCGACTTTCCCAGGTTTCATGCAAGGATCTATATCAGTTACAAAGAAGTGCAGGGAAATTTTGACAAACTGCGCGAGGATGCATATAAAATGACTTATAAACATACTTATAAGGCGAGTTCCATAGAAGATTCGCTGATCAGCACCCCCGGAGGCATACACGGTGTTTTTTTTAATGTGGGCGGAAACGCCGCCACAGCCAAACAGTTTTTTGTGAGTGATTCAACCAGACATTTTCTTCGCGGGGCCCTTTATTTTGATACGACCCCGAATTTCGATTCTTTAAGTATAGTTAATGATTTTCTCCAGGTGGATATGAACCACCTGATCAATACACTTCGATGGAAAAACTGATACGGAATCCTTTCTGATATACTATCTTAGCCTGATTTTCAACCCGATCATTTGATAGCAATCGATAATATACTGGTTAGTGATGAAGTTATTTCAGAACAGTTTGTCTGCGACCTGGACAAATGCAAAGGAGGCTGTTGTGAAGATGGCGACTCGGGGGCGCCCCTGGCGAATGAAGAGCTTGAATACCTTCGTGAATTCATAGAAGAGATTAAACCCTGTCTCACACCGGAAGGATTACAGGTACTGGAAAAAGAAGGCCTGTACAGGTACGACACTGAATTTGGATGGGTAACGCCCACAATAGCCGGCCGCATGTGTGCGTATGGATTCCGGGATCAGCAGGGTATTATCAAATGTGGAATAGAACAGGCCTTCCTGGATAAAAAGATCAACTGGAAAAAACCCATCAGCTGTCACTTGTTTCCGGTAAAGGTTACCAGGAGTAATAGGCAGCATCAGGAATACGTAAATTATGAACCCAGGCAGGATCTCTGCAGGGCAGCCTGCAAATTGGGCAGGAAGTTAAAAGTTCCTGTTTACCGGTTTTTGAAAGAAGCACTGATCAGAAAATTCGGGCCTGATTTTTATGCAACCCTGGAGGCCAGTGCCCTTCATATAAAAAATGATAAAGTCTGACGGTATCTATGAAAATTCTACCCGCGGTTGGCCTCTTCCTGATTGGCTTTTTTTTATGCCAGCTGTCCTTCGGTCAGGATACGGTTGTACATGATCAGCCTGTCGCGGAGCCGGTGATTCACAATACCCATGTCAGGGATTCAACTGCATTCCGCAATCCGTTAACTGATTCAACTGTCCAGGTTGTTGCCGATTCGGTAAAAGCAGCAGCTTCCCACGCAGATTCTGTATTTTCTGATTCTGTTAAACGCTATTGGAAGGGCTGGAGCAAATACCAGGTTAAACCGGGATATTCCTATGCTATTTATTCCAAAAAAGTTTTAAAAGGCAGAAGCAAGAAGGAACTGGAATATAATATCGCTGATTTTTATTTATATATGAACGGGCAGCTGATACAGCCGTCCAAAAAAGGGAATACTTTTTTTGCTGCAGGATGCCTTTGTTTCAAATACGATGATACCCTGTTACTCAACAGTGGCCTGGGTTCCAAAGTCGGGGTTGGTGTGGGAATTAAAATAGCCGGGGGAAGGTTTACGGGTTCCCTGCATGCAAACACCCATAATACGGAGGTATATAAACTTTCGGAAGACGATTCCGTATATGTGAGGAGTATTGTGGCAGAACCTGTTTCCCAGTCTTTGAAATTATATAGCAGACCGGCCTATTCAGCCGATGAAATTATAATCGGCGAGTATCGCGCGGTATATAGAAAATTCTACCAGAAGAATATAAAGGGGGAGGATGAACTGCGCCGGTATACAGTCAGGATTATTTTCAGATGCAGGGTGAGCGGGGGTATTGACAGCATCAAATCCCTCAGCCGGATGAACAGTAAATAGTTTACACGCCGCATAATTTATTAACTTCAACATATGACCGGCAAGGAACAGGCACATATCTTTTTGGAAAAAAGCAGCATCCGGGCTGCTGACCTGGATCACCGGGAGAAAATCAATTATAATATTGGTAAATACAATGCTGTTGTACCTCAGGGTAAACAGCAGTTCGATAAGATCCTCCTGGCACGGGAAAGAGCCAAGAATATCAAGTGGCGGTCCCTGGAATCACTGGATCAGCAACTGGAGCGTTTTGAACTGGCTTTCACCCGCCGGGGCGGTAAAATCATCTGGGCTGAAGACGGCCCCGGAGCACTCAGGGAAATCCTGGCCATCTGTAAAGCCAAACAGTGCCGGGCTGTAGTGAAAAGTAAAAGCATGGTCACTGAAGAAATCCACCTGAATGCATTTCTTAAGGAAAACGGGATTGAAAGCCTGGAAACAGACCTCGGAGAATATATACAACAGCTGGACAATGAACCGCCCTATCATATTGTTACGCCGGCCATGCATAAAAGCAAAGAAGATATTGCCAGGCTTTTCCATGAAAAATTAAACACGGCACCGGGGCTCTCCCCCGCCGAACTTACGGGGATCGCCAGGCAGAACATGCGTGCAAAATACCCGGAGGCATCGGTTGGTATTACCGGCGCAAATTTTATTATCGCAGATACAGGCAGTATCGCCCTCACGGAAAATGAAGGGAATGGCAGGTTGTGTGCTTCTTATCCGAAAACCCATATTGTAATTACCGGGATAGAGAAAGTAATTCCTTCCCTCACCGACCTGGCGTTGTTCTGGCCCCTGCTGGCTACTTTTGGTACCGGCCAGCGCGTTACAAGTTATAATTCTGTTATTTCAGGTCCCCGGCAGCCGGGAGAATATGATGGGCCGGATGAAATGTATGTGATCCTGCTCGACAACGGACGTTCGAACATACTGGCTAATACCAGGATCAGGGAGAGTCTGTACTGCATCCGTTGCGGAGCCTGTCTGAATGCCTGCCCTGTATATAAGAATATCGGGGGGCATAGTTATGGAACGACCTATAGTGGCCCGATCGGCGCAGTCATTACACCGCATCTCAGGGATCTCGGCGAATGGAAACACCTGAGTTATGCTTCTTCCTTATGCGGGAACTGCACCGAAGTATGTGCCGTCCGGATTAACCTGCACGAAATTTTATTGGAAAACAGGCATGAAGCTGTGCAGCAGGGAACAACCGGATGGATGGAGAAAATGGCCTGGAAAGGATGGAAGCAGGCCAGCCTGCACAGAAAATGGATGAATATGGGCAATGCAAAAATTAAAAACTGGTTTATGAACCGGGTCTTTCGTGGATGGAACAGGCAAAGAGCCGACCTGCATTTCCCGGAAAAAAGTTTTAACCAGCGCTGGTTGGAAAAGCATAAACCCTGACCATGCTTTTTTATAGCGATCAAAACAGCCCCCGCCTGCTTTATATGCTGGACCTGGTCAGCAATGAAATTTTCAATGAACCATTCGCGCAGATTTCAGACAGGGAAATATTTATTTCCCATGGCGGTCCTAAGCTGAATTATTCGGCTGAAAGATTATCAGACTGTGAATTTTTTATCCGGCCTCACGGACTGCTGTTCGAAAACGGCATCCGGGAGCAATCCATTACCCGTTTTGATTTTTCCGGCAAAGCTGCTTTTTTTGGAACACCGGGGGATTTTCCTTTTGATATTTTTGCAGCCGCTTTTTTCCTGGTCAGCCGGTATGAAGAATATCTTTCGTTTCAACCGGATAAATATGGTCGGTTCCACCACCAGGCTTCCCTGGCTTTCAGGGAAAACTTCCTGGATCTTCCATTGATTAATTACTGGCTGGAAGATTTCAAAACCGCCCTCAGACGGAAATTTCCGGATCTGATATTCCGCTTGAAGGATTTTAAATTTATTCCGAGTTATGATATTGATATTGCCTATTCCTATAAATACAAAGGCCTGAAACGAAATCTGGGCGGGTTTTGCCGGTCCATAATCCAGGGGAACTGGTATTACCTCTTGGATCGATGGGACGTATTATTCAATAAGAAAAAAGATCCTTTTGATTCCTATGAATGGCTGGACTCTCTTCACCTCTATTGCAGAACCCGGGCTTATTATTTTTTTCTTCTGGCTAAAAAGCAGGGCGGCGTTGATAAGAATATATCGCCGGACAAGCCGGAAATGCAATCGCTGATACGTTATCATGCTTCTGGATATACAGTGGGTATTCACCCATCCTGGCAGAGCGGCGATGAAGAAGCCGTTTTGATGGCGGAAACAGATACACTCGAAGCAATCACCGGGTCCCCGGTAAAATACAGCCGCCAGCATTACCTACGTATGACAATGCCCCAGACCTATCGCCGCTTAATCGACCTGGGAATTGAAAAGGATTTTTCCCTGGGATATGGCGCCTCCAATGGATTTCGTGCTTCCATTACTTCATCTTATTACTGGTACGACCTGAAAGCGGAAAGAAAAACCAGGCTGATGCTTTTCCCCTTTTGTTTTATGGACGCGAATTCCTTTTATGAGAACCGGTTAAGCCCCAAAGCCGCTTTTGCGGAACTGATGGATTATTACAGAAAGATCAAACAGGTAAACGGCCTGATGGTAACCATCTGGCATAACCAGTTTTTCGGTACCGATCCCATGTTTGCCGGGTGGAAGGAAGTGTATGAAGTGTTCCTGAAAGACCAGATTTACTGGGATATGTAATTAATTTTCCAGGTTTTTAATTAGTGTTTAAAGTGCCGCATGCCGGTAATTACCATCACCAGGTTTTCTTTTTTACAGAATTCAACCGAATCCTTATCGCGGATGGAACCACCGGGTTGAATAATACTGGTAACTCCTTCTGCCGCTGCCATGCGTACGGAATCATCGAATGGGAAAAAGGCGTCCGAAGCTAAAACAGCACCCTTTAAACTAAATTTGAACTGATTGGCTTTTTCAATGGCCTGCCTGACCGAATCAACGCGGCTCGTCTGGCCACATCCCTTGCCGATCAGCTGTTTGTTTTTTACAAAAGCAATTGCGTTTGATTTCAGGTGTTTGCAGACCAGGTTTGCAAAAATGAGGTCCTCTTTCTCTGCATCCGTACTGTTTCTTCCCCCCACTTCTTCCCATTTCAAATAATTTCCCTTGTCTGTGTCCTGCACGAGTACGCCGTTGAGCAGGGATTTTTTTATTAAACCGGACTGGGGCATTCGGAGCAGCTGAAGCAGGATGCGGTTCTTTTTTGATTTCAGCAGGTCCATTGCCTCCGTGGTGTAAGATGGCGCAATCAGCACTTCAAAGAATAATTCGTGGATTGCTTCTGCAGTGGAGAGATCAATTTCATTATTGCACACGAGCACGCCGCCAAATGCGCTTTCCGGATCACCGGCCAGTGCATGTTCCCATGCACTTCGGGTGGTAACCCGGGAAGCAATACCGCAGACATTGGTATGTTTGATAATCGCAAAGACCGTCTTTTCTTCAAATTCACCAATCAGCTGAATGGCAGCGTCAATATCCACCAGGTTATTGTAGGAAATTTCTTTCCCGTTCAGTTGTTTGAAAACATGCTCCCAGTCTCCTTCGAAATATGCCTGTTGATGGGGATTCTCCCCGTATCGTAAATGCTTGATGAGTTTGGATGAACCGGCCGGTTTCCCGGGATTGAAATATTCGTGAATGGCGAGGTCGTAACCGGCCACCACTTCAAAAGCTTTTGCTGCTAGTTCTTTTCTCTGGGCCAGGGTGAGTTCTCCCTGCTGGCTGGTTAATAGCTGTTCGAGATGGGCATAATCCTTTTTATCAGCGATAACGGCCACATGTGAGAAGTTTTTAGCAGCGGCGCGGATCATTGAAGGGCCGCCGATATCAATCTTTTCAATGATCGCTTTTTCTTCTTTCGTCCGGGCAACTGTTTCTTCAAAAGGATAGAGATCCACAATTACCAGGTCGATCTCCGGAATATGGTATTCTTTCATTTCTTTCAGATCCTGGGCTTCTTCTCTTCTTCCTAATATACCACCGAACAGGGATGGATGAAGTGTTTTGACCCGGCCTCCCAGGATGGAAGGGTAACCCGTGAGTTCTTCTGCACCGGTGCAGGGGATGCCGAGACCTTCAATAAAAGTTTTTGTGCCACCGGTTGAAATCAGCGTTACGCCGAGTTGGTTCAGTTGCCTGACGATGGGTTCCAGACCATCTTTGTAAAAAACAGAAATCAGCGCGGATTGTATTTTTTTCTTCATAATCATACTTTAAGCCGGTAAGTTCGGTGAGGGAGCCGCAAATTTACAGCAATCGGTTTTCCCGGCAAAGTTGGTCTACCGGACGATGTGGATAAACTGAAAAAGACAAATGCTTCCCAGTCCCATCAGCATCCAGGTTTTTTCTTTCAACATCCAGAAACGGTAAAAACAAAAAATGATAAAATAAAATAGTATAACCTGGGCCAGGGTGAATCCCAGATTGGAGATGACGGCACCCGGCCATTGTGCCATATGAAGTATAAATCCGTTCAGGAACCGGATCAGGATACCCAGGATCCAACCCAGGAAATGACCGGCCGTCCGGATCCACGAGAGTAGGCTTAAAAGAACTCCCCCCAGCAGGATCCCGCTCGACAAAGGGACTGCCACCAGGTTGGCTACCAGGAAATACATTGGGAAACGGTGAAAATAATAGATGCTGATGGGGGTAGTGAGGACCTGGGCTGCGATACTGACAGATGCGGCATTCCAAATTGCAGAAAGGATTTTATTTTGCAGGGGGAGCAGGTTACGGACCGGCTTTGAAAACAAACAAAGACTCAGGACGGCCGCATAACTGAACTGGAAACCGGTATCCCGGATCCAGTCGGGATCAAAGCAGAGCAATAGGAAGGCGGAAGCCGCCAGGGTATTATAGATAGCAGTCTCCCGAAGGATATTACGTGCAAATAATACCAGGCTGAACATGGTAGCAGCCCGGATTACTGAAGGAGACGCACCCGTAAGCAGACTGTAACACCATAAGCAGGTGAGCATCAGGATGAATTTTATCCATTGTCCGGTATTTTTTCGTCCCATTTTTTGTAAGGCCAGTTGAAGGATATGACAGATCAGGGCGAGATGTAATCCCGATATGGCGATGATATGAATAACGCCGGTATCTGCATAGGATTTCAGGAGTCCGGGATCCAGGTCGTCAGTATAACCGATTAGCAAAGCCTCCAGCAAACTGTAATCGGATTTAGCCGGTATTTGATTTTTTATTATAATCAACAGTTTTTTACGCAGGGAATCCAATAGTGAAAAAACGGATTTTTCTTTTTCCGGGGTAAGCAATGCAAATTCATGTTCTTTTAAAAAGACCTGGGCATCAATATGCCTTAGATGGCAGTAATTTTTATAATCAAAACCGGATGCGTTGAAATTTTCAATGGGTTGCAGTTCCTTTCTTATGATGATCTGNGAACCAGCGGTTAGCTGGCGGGCATCAGTATTTTTACTGAAGTAGACCAGGATCTTCTCCTTTTCGTAATAACAGGTCTGGTCCTTCAGAAGCCAACGGACCCGGGCTACTGATTTAAAAGCATTTTGTTTTGGGACTGGATCGCCCAAAAGCTCAATCAGCAGGCAGTTTGACTGGTTTTTCGAAAAAGCAGCCGATGATTCAACAGGTATATCCCGGTGGATATAGACCAGCATACTTCCGAAGGAAAAAAACACAATCTGGATGGCGAGTCCCGGGATCCATGCTATTCCCCCAAATTTTGAAAGCGATCGGGTGCTGCAAATTATAAATAGCAGAAGGGACAAACAAAAAGCCGGGATCAGCACAGTTGGATGAACCGGAATATTTTTTTCCGCAATGATGCCTGCCAGGAGTGGAATCAGAAGCCTGAAAAAAGGCGTCTGTTTCAGAAAAGCATTTTGTTCCGGCTTCAGAATCCGCATCTCAAATAATCTCCCGGTAACAAATCAAAATATTAACCAGCGGTTTATGGCAGTCATTTCGCTTTTCCAACGGGGTTTCATTCCGATGTTTTAACGGTATTTAAACCCGCTAAAACACGGTTTATTTACGGGCAAATTCAACGGAAGGGCTGATACTCTTAATGTTATGAATAATATTAATTTATAATTCATTGATCTCCATTTAATTACAAAAGGTGCCAGCCTTATTACGTGATAGTTTTAGGATGACTGAATTTCCTTCATACCTAAAATGTATACAAATGACCACAAAACAAAAAAATTCAATAAGGGTTGGCAAATATGTCAACACTGGGCATGTTGACGCTGTCATCAGGGAGTACAAAAGAACGAGATGGGTTCCGAATTCAGAAAGAATCGGAAAGCCGGATTCCCTGAGTGCATGGCTTAGTACCGAAGACTTGGAAGATTTCCTGGCAGCCACAAAAAAATATGGCGGGGATGGGATCAAATTTTATTTTTCAGCATACCCTGCTGATTATGCTCCCAACCCGGAATATGCCGGCCGGCAAACGATCACCCTGGTCGCCACCCGATCTAAAAATACCGGAATGGGAACCGTTGCGAATAAGGATATTTATATAACAAAACATGGTCAATCAACTGTATTAGGTTTTAATAACCTGGCTATTTGTCCTCCTATCTGTAATTCCTCTTCGGAAGGGGGTATGGGGGACCTGGGCATTACCATCCTAGATAAAGGAGCGAATGGTATGGAAATAGCCTGATTGTATCTCAACTATAAATAAACCTCCTTCGGGAGGTTTTTTTATGCATTTGAACTTTACCGATATTTGTTCAACATGGAATTTGCACCACAGGATGTTATATTATTGATAATGGCTTTGGTTACGGCAACCTCTTTTATCCAAAGGCCAAGCCCATTCTACATGAAATTATTCCCGGTATATTTTTTATCAGTACTGATCGTTGAATTAGCCGGTGAAAGACTTTATCATCGGCATCTGCATAATACGGGCCTGATAAATGTCTGGGGTATTATAGAATTCAGTTTTTATTTTTTTGTTTTGCGGGAAATGGTTGACAACCTGAAAATCCGGCGGATCTTTTTATTTGGAATCATTTTTTATCCTTTGATTTCTTTTATTGTACTTTATTTTCAAAAACAGGACGGTTTCAGTTCCATTAATTATTCAACAGGAAGCCTGGTCACCGTCACTTTCTGTATTTATTATTATGTGGATCTGTTCCAAAGGCAGGAAACAGGTTCCCTCGCCACTTTGCCATCTTTTTGGATTGCAACCGGTATTTTTTTTAACATTATATGTACGTTTCCCATGTTTGCACTGATTAGTTTCATGAGAGATGTTCCCGCATTGATTGCCAAAAATCTTGCCGCTATTCTTTTTATTATCACCTTGTTCAGTGCCATACTCTTATCGATTGGTTTTCTATGCAGGATCAGAATAAAGAGATCTACTTTATAATTTTTACAGGCACCCTGCTGGCTCTTTTGCTGGTCGGGTTCATCATGGCCATGTTCTTTTTTTACCAGCGCAAACGGCAGAAACAGGAAAAGGAACTGATGCGTTTAAAAGAAGAGTATGAGCAGGAAGTGCTCCGCTCCCAGCTGGAAATACAGGAAACGACCATGAAAACGATCGCCCAGGAGCTCCACGACAATATCGGGCAAAGCCTTTCCGTCATCAAACTCTGGATGTCGATGGCGCCCATTGATAAAGACCATGAAGCTTTTGAAGGTGTTCAGAATTCAAAGGAGATGCTGCAGAAGGTAATCCGGGATATGTCAGAGCTGACGAAAAGCCTGCATACCGACCGGATCACCGAAATCGGACTTTCCGAAGCCATCCGTTTCGACCTGGCTTCCATCCGCCGGGCCGGCATCCTTAAAATTCATTTTGACAACCAGAATGAAGAATTTCATTTCCCCGAACAGCAGTCGATTTTTATTTTTCGAATGTACCAGGAGATGATGAATAATATCATCAAACATTCACAAGCCACTCATGTAATCGTTTCCCTTCTTTATTCCGACAATGATAACTTTGAAATGACCATTCAGGACGATGGTACCGGTTTTGATGTTCAGCAAAAAACAGAAACTCCGGGCGGTTCCGGCGGACTGGGTTTAAAAAGTATGCGGAACAGGGCAAAAATGATCGGCGCCCATTTGTCCATTCAGAGTGAACCGGGTAAAGGAACGTCCATTTCGGTGAAGGTCCCATTGAATTAATTCATGATTCTATTCAGATGTCATCCCCCAAAAAACAGATCCTGGTTGCCATAGCCGATGACCACACGCTTTTAAGAAAAGCACTGGCGAAACTGGTGAATTCCTTTGAAGAGTATAATATATTATTTGAAGCAGACAACGGCATGGAAATTAAAAAAAAGATTAATGAACATCTTGTGCCCGACCTGGTTTTATTGGATGTAAACATGCCGCGAATGGACGGGTTTGAAACGGCAGCCTGGCTGAATAAAAATTACCCGAAAATCAAAGTGCTGGCCCTTTCGATGTTCAGTGATGAACGGACCATCATCCGGATGCTGCGGAAGGGTGCACGGGGCTATATTCTGAAAAACATTGAGCCGGAGGAATTAAAGAAAGCCCTGGATTCCGTTATGAAGAAAGATTTCTACCTCTCCGAAGATATCTCAGGTAAAATTATCAGCGGACTGCACAAGGACATAGACCGGGTTGAGGATTCGCCTTCCCTTACCCAGCGGGAGAAAGAATTCCTGAGCCTGATCTGCTCGGAAATCACCTATAAAGAGATCGCCGCTAAAATGTTTGTCAGTCCCCGTACGGTGGACGAATACCGCAATTCCCTTTTTGAAAAATTAAAGGTCAAATCGCGCGTGGGACTGGTCATGTACGCTATCCGGAATGGGTTGGCGGAAGCGTAAGAGGGTATGGGAGCGTGGTGTTCATAATACTCCCATACTCTTAATGTTATTTAGACAGGTACATACTGCGATCTTTATAAAGCTGCCTGAAATAGGGGTCTTTCAGGTCTTTGATAAACCGGATCGCTTCTCCGGTCGATTTCATTTCAGGTCCCAGTTCCTTATTCACGCCCGGGAATTTATCGAAACTGAATACCGGTTCTTTGATCGCGTATCCCTTCAGGTTTTTATTGAAAGTGAAATCCTTCAGTTTATTCTGACCCATCATGACCCGCGTTGCGATATTGAGGTAGGGGATCTGATAGGCCTTTGCTATAAAAGGAGTTGTTCTTGATGCGCGGGGATTGGCCTCAATTACAAACACTTTTCCGTCTTTAATCGCAAACTGAATATTGATCAGTCCCCGGATATTTAACCGGAAAGCAATCTTCCTGGCATATTCTTCCATCGTCTCCACCACGAGGGGTGTCAGGTTGAACTGGGGAAGAACGGCATTGCTGTCACCACTGTGGATACCGGCCGGTTCAATATGTTCCATCAGACCCATCACATGAAACTGCTCTCCGTCGCAGATCCCGTCGATTTCAGCTTCCTGGCATCGGTCCAGGAAATGATCGATCAGGATTTTATTATCCGGAAGATGTTTCAGCAGGCTCACTACGGCGCTCTCCAGTTCCTGGTCGTTAATGACGATCCGCATGCGTTGTCCCCCGAGCACATAACTGGGTCGGACCAGAACCGGGAAACCGACAGTCTTAGCTACTTCAACCGCTTCGTCTACCGTGGTTGCCGTGCCATAGGATGGATACGGTATATCCATTTCTTTCAGCATATCGCTGAAACGGCCGCGGTCTTCGGCGATATCCATATTGTCGTAAGAAGTGCCGATAATGGGAATTCCTTTTTTATGCAGTTTTTCTGCCAGTTTGAGGGCGGTCTGACCTCCCAGTTGTACGATTACCCCGTCTGGTTTTTCATGTTCAATAATATCCCGCAGATGTTCCCAGAACACGGGTTCAAAATATAATTTATCAGCCATATCGAAATCGGTTGAAACCGTTTCCGGGTTGCAGTTGACCATGATGGATTCATAACCACATTCCTTTACGGCCAGCAGGCCGTGTACGCAGCAGTAATCGAATTCGATCCCCTGGCCAATCCGGTTTGGACCGGATCCGAGGATGATGATTTTCTTTTTCTTCGAAACAATACTTTCGTTTTCACCCTCATTTTCGAAAGTGGAATAGAAATAAGGTGTTTTCGCCTCAAATTCTGCACTACAGGTATCCACCATTTTAAAAATGCGGTTTATACCGGCTGCCTTTCTTTTTTCATAAACAGCTTCTTCATTGCCATCCTGCATGATCGTGGCAATCTGTGCGTCACTGAATCCAAGTGATTTTGCTTCCCGAAGCAGGTCAGCCGGCAGGCTGTCCATTTTATATTTGTGAATTTCTTTTTCCACCTGGCATATCTTTTGGATTTCATATAGGAACCAACGGTCGATGCCCGTGGCCTGCGAAATGGTCTTTACGCTGACACCCAGCATCAGGGCATCCTTGATCCTGAAAATACGGTCCCATTTAGGAACCTTGATATACTGAATCAGTTCCTCGGCATGCATCTGACTTTTACCATAATATCCCAGGCCCACGGCATTATTTTCGAGACTTTGACAGGCTTTTTGAACGGCTTCGGTAAAACTTCTCCCGATGGCCATCACTTCCCCGACACTTTTCATCTGTAATCCGAGGGTATCGTTGGCTCCTTTGAATTTGTCAAAATTCCAGCGGGGCATTTTTACGATCACATAGTCCTGAACCGGTTCAAAATAGGCGGAAGTCGTCTGGGTAATTTGATTTTTTAATTCATCGAGAGTATAACCGATAGCGAGTTTGGCGGCAATCTTTGCAATGGGATAACCGGTAGCTTTGGAAGCCAGGGCGGAGGACCGGGATACCCGGGGATTTATTTCTACTGAAATGATATGCTCTGTTTCCGGGTTGAGTGCAAACTGCACATTACAACCACCGGCAAAATTGCCCAGGGAGCGCATCATCAGGATGGCTTTATTGCGCATATCCTGGAACGCCGTATCGCTGAGGGTCATGGCCGGGGCCACCGTAATGGAATCACCGGTATGAATCCCCATGGGGTCCATATTTTCAACTGTACAGATGATTACCACGTTGTCGTTCGTATCCCTTAAAAGTTCGAGTTCATATTCTTTCCAGCCCAGGACGGCTTTTTCAACCAAGACTTCATGGATGGGGGAGGCCTTCAAACCCTTATCGAGGGCCGCATCGAGTTCATCTTTATTTAATACGAAACCACCTCCGGTTCCGCCCAGGGTGAAGGACGGCCGGATAACCAAGGGGAAACCAATGGCCTGGGCAAACTCTTTACCTTCCAGCAGGGAGTTGGCTACCCGGGAAGGGGCCACGTCAATGCCGATCCGTACCATGAGCTGGCGGAATTTTTCGCGGTCTTCAGCCGTATCGATGGCTTCTATATCCACCCCGATCAGTTTCACCTTATATTTTTCCCAGACGCCCAGTTCGGCTGCTTCTTTACAGAGGTTAAGCGCAGTTTGTCCGCCCATGGTAGGCAAAACGGCATCGATGGAGTTCTCTTCCAGGATCTGTTCGATACTTTCCACTGTCAGGGGAAGCAGGTATACACGGTCGGCCATCATCGGATCCGTCATGATGGTAGCTGGATTGCTGTTAATGAGGATCACTTTAATGCCTTCTTCCCGCAGACTCCTGGCGGCTTGGGAACCGGAATAATCAAATTCACAGGCTTGTCCGATAATGATGGGGCCGGAACCAATAATGAGCACTGAACCGATAGCGGGATTTTTTGGCATGTCAAAACAAATTCCGCAAAAGTAAGGTTGTGCAGGTTCTTGGAGAAATTTTATAAAAGGAATGGGTATAAAAAATCCCGGCGGGCCGGGATTCAGTATTTTTCAGGGGAAGTTTTAATAGTTATGGAAGGAAGCCATTTCAATATCATCGAGCAAAACCCCGCCCTTTTTCGCCAGCTGGCGTTTTTCGGCAATGAGCTTCTTGGTATCTACTCTTGACCGGATCCTAAAGACCCATTTTTGTTTTGCTTCTTCCCCACGAACCATCCCGATCACGGAACCGAGGCTGATGGCGAGAAACAATATAAATTTATTCTTAAATAACATCTGGCACTATTTCAAGGAAGGTTCAAAATAAAGACATCTTGTATATGCCAAAAGCTGTACCAGTTTTCATTTTTTTTTGAAATCCTTCAATATCATTTATTAACATAAAGATAAAAATGGGTGAATCCTGATTTGAATCCTTATTTGGGATTGCCCACCTTTGTATTTCTAAATTTGGGATTCCCATGACCAGATCCGTGCTCCTTGTTTTCCTGCTTATATGTGGCGGAAGGATTTCCGCGCAATTTTTCCAGCCCGTGGCCTATCCTCAGAAATTTTTCAGGGACCCCCTGGATATTCCCATACGGCTTGCCGCCAATTTTGGAGAGCTCAGGTCCAATCATTATCATATGGGCCTGGACATACGGACGGAACACCGGGAAAACCTGCCTGTTTTTGCGGCAGCCGGGGGATATATATA
>WSSedB1CaDRAFT_10000278_pt1 | contig 23316 bp, 14 predicted proteins | sample WetSurSB1Cattail_FD_9460 | JGI IMG/M metagenome (IMG submission 9460)
TCGCAGCCGGTCCAGCCGTTAAAGTACGATTTGTTGGCGGCAGTGGCTGTTATGGTAACGCTAGCGCCATCCGAATACATTCCGGTGCAAGTGCCCTTCGAGCAGGTAAGGCCGTTGGCGGTTACCGTCCCCTTCTTGTAGTTACCCACATTTACGGTGAGCTGGTGACCAATATGCACAATACTGACTGACTGAAGAGCCATGTTTGAATAGCTGCCTCCCCAGATCATTGTGTGATTTTTGTAGTCCCAGGTGTCGTGGATATAGACCTTGTTTGTCGAATCGTCATAACCAACGCCAACGATGGTATGGCCTTTGAGGTTAAGCATTACAGGGTGGCCGGCATCGATTTCCGCCTTGAATTGGGCAAAGGAAAAACCTCCTGTGATGGTATTGTCCGTCTTCTGATTGTAGCAATCTGTAACGGTATAACCCCTGGCTTCGTAGAAGTGTTTTCTCCCCAATGTCCCGTCGGTCAGTGAACTATTTGCCATCACGTCGCAGGTTAACGTCTGAGAGGAGTTATTGTAATTCCAAAACGTGGTTGACCCATCACTGTTATCGAACGCGGATTGGCTGGTCATCATATAATCCCCGATCGCGTCCCCCCAGGTGTGCTGTGTCCAACCGCCTGTGATGTAAGGGTCTTGCGCAGAGCTGTTATATTGAATCCAATAATCATCTATGGAACCTCTGGTTGTTCTGCCATCCACCCCATTCTTGGAAGCGATCAGCGGGCAGTTCGGATATGTCGTTTCACCATCCGACCAGGTCGGCCACGAACTGTTATCCAAGGGCATAACTCCGCCATTTGTGGGACCGGTATATATGTTTGAAAACCCTGACCGGTCATAATAACCGGCAATCATCGCGCCGGAAACCGCGGAGCAGCCAAAAACCCAGTTGAACGCAGGCACGGTTAATGATTTGGCGCCAGCGACGCTATCCGGCTCCGGCAGCGAAACCGCCTGCCGTTCAGCCTCAAAGCCTGTCGGTGGTGTCGGTGGCCCATGGATAACTGTCTCTTCAAGGATTTTTCCATCCGAAAGGGTTACCGCGTTGACAGTGTAATACTTGCCCGCTGTCTGTTCGACGCGGGAAACGATTGAGGCGCTTGCTCCGGAACAGTGAAACAGCGCTACTCCCCCCAGCACACTCCCCAACAGCACTTTGCGGATTTGAACATTGAGCTTGGAATGCATGAACTTTTCTCCCTTTTATCCGTATTTTAAATGCCGTTAAAAGAGCAAAACTCAAATAACGTTCTGTTTGTTACATCACAGTTTGGCTGTTCCTGTCAATAACTTGAATGCGATGGGATGAAATAATATTTTTTGTGTGGTTTCAAGGGGTTTGGAAAAATAAGCCGCTCGGGGGATAGACCGGGCAGCATGTTGTTTGTGTTATTTCCTTATTTTTTCCATTTTATCTGCATATTTATCTGCAAACATATAAAAAATTTATGCGATAAGCGAAACGAGAGCAAGGTGATGCCGTCAACAAAGATAAAGACCATTCCGTCACCACTTGCGGTGGAATATCTGGAAAAGAGGAAACAGGCCTTGCGGGATAACAAGCCGGAGTCAACCACAAAAACGGCCAAAGAGGATGACGCGCCGGAAGATAGCGTAACGATTTCTTCAGAACAGCCGGAAGATCGGGTTTTTTCCCTCAAACCGAAATCATCTCAGGCTGTAACTTTTGAAGAGAAGCAGGCTCTGAAGTTGGAATTATCAGTGCGGGTTTAGCCCTGTTTACTGTATCATGGTGGTTGTTTATACGAAAAAAGCCGCTTCCATCGAATTTAGATAACCGAAGCGGCTTGATTCATTTTAATCTATAATCCGGGGAAATATCAAATTGATCTTTGCCGGAAATATGTAAGCCTATGGAGACGTTGCCGTGCCTTTAAGGTTTACCAACACATCAAGCTTCTTCGGATCGTTGGATGAAATTTTTAATACCCCTGTTTTTGGTCCGACGGATGCCGGACTGATGGCCACGGATACGGTGCATGAAACGCCTTTTGCAATTGATGCGCCGCATGTATTTTCCTGAACAGATGGCGTGATATCCCCGGACAGGGTTAAGGAATTTATTTTTAGATCCGATAATCCCGTGTTTTTAATTTTAATAACCCTTGTTGCTGTATTTGTTCCGGTTTTAACCTTGCCGAAGTTAAGAGATGAAGGGGATACGGATATAGTCGGAGGAACCACGGTCGCGGCGAGTTTTACCAAGACAACCGGTTTTTTCGGATCGTCGGAACTGATACTTAGCGTGGCGGATTTTTTCCCAAAGCTTGATGAAGTAATGGTCACGGATGGCTTGCAAGAATCTCCTTTGGCAAGAAGATCGGGGCATGGGTTAGACAGTGTGAAATCACTGGCGTCATCCCCGGTTATTTCCATAACACCGATGGCTAGCTTACTCCCTCCGGTGGCGCTGTCTTTGATTGTCACACTTTTTGGCGAAGACGCGACTCCGGACTTCAGTGAACCGAAGTTAATCGACATTGGTGAGACACTTATCTTTGGTGGCGGTGCAAGATGCACAATACTGACGGACTGAAGCTCCATGCCCGAATAACTTCCCCCCCAGGTCATTGTGTGTTCAAGGTAGTCCCAAGTATCGTGGATATAGATCGTTTTTGTTGAACTGTTATAGCCAACGCCAACGATGGTATGACCTTCGAGGTTAAGCATCACAGGATGGCCGGCATTGATTTCCGCTTTGAAGTTGGCAAAGGAAAAGCCCCCTTTGACTATATTGTCTGTCTTCTTGTTATAGCAATCTTTAACGCCATAACCTCTTGCTTCGTAAAATTGTTTTCTTCCCAATGTCCCGTCGTTCAGTGAACTGCTTGCCATCTCGTCGCAGGTTAGCTTCTTAGAACTATTGTAATTCCAAAACGTAGTTGACCCATCACTATTACCGAACGCGGATTGACTGGTCATCATATAGTCCCCAATCGCGTCCCCCCAGGTGTGCTGTGTCCAGCTTCCGGTGATATAAGGATCGCTCGCGGTGCTGCCATACAGAACCCAGTAGTCATCTATGGAGCCTCTGGTTGTTCTGCCATCAACCCCGTTCTTGGAAGCGATCAGCGGGCAGTTCGGGTATGTCGTGTCACCATCCGACCAGGTCGGCCACGAACTGTTATCCAGAGGCATAACTCCGCCATTTGTGGGACCGGTATATATGTTTGAAAACCCCGACCGGTCATAATAACCGGCAATCATTGCGCCGGAAACCGCGGAGCAGCCAAAAACCCAGTTGAACGTAGGCACGGTTAATGACTTAGCGCCAGCGACGCTATCCGGCACCGGCAGCGAAACCGCCTGCCGTTCAGCCTCAAAGCCTGGCGGTGGAGTCGGCGGCCCATGGATAATAGTCTCTTCAAGGATTTTTCCATCCGAAAGGGTTACCGCGTTGACAGTGTAATACTTGCCCGCTGTCTGTTCGACGCGGGAAACGATTGAGGCGCTTGCTCCGGAACAGTGAAACAGCGCTACTCCCCCCAGCACACTCCCCAACAGCACTTTGCGGATTTGAACATTGAGCTTGGAATGCATGAACTTTTCTCCCTTTTATCCGTATTTTAAATGCCGTTAAAAGAGCAAAACTCAAATAACGTTCTGTTTGTTACATCACAGTTTGGCTGTTCCTGTCAATAACTTGAATGCGATGGGATGAAATAATATTTTTTGTGTGGTTTCAAGGGGTTTGGAAAAATAAGCCGCTCGGGGGATAGACCGGGCAGCATGTTGTTTGTGTTATTTCCTTATTTTTTCCATTTTATCTGCATATTTATCTGCAAACATATAAAAAATTTATGCGATAAGCGAAACGAGAGCAAGGTGATGCCGTCAACAAAGATAAAGACCATTCCGTCACCACTTGCGGTGGAATATCTGGAAAAGAGGAAACAGGCCTTGCGGGATAACAAGCCGGAGTCAACCACAAAAACGGCCAAAGAGGATGACGCGCCGGAAGATAGCGTAACGATTTCTTCAGAACAGCCGGAAGATCGGGTTTTTTCCCTCAAACCGAAATCATCTCAGGCTGTAACTTTTGAAGAGAAGCAGGCTCTGAAGTTGGAATTATCAGTGCGGGTTTAGCCCTGTTTACTGTATCATGGTGGTTGTTTATACGAAAAAAGCCGCTTCCATCGAATTTAGATAACCGAAGCGGCTTGATTCATTTTAATCTATAATCCGGGGAAATATCAAATTGATCTTTGCCGGAAATATGTAAGCCTATGGAGACGTTGCCGTGCCTTTAAGGTTTACCAACACATCAAGCTTCTTCGGATCGTTGGATGAAATTTTTAATACCCCTGTTTTTGGTCCGACGGATGCCGGACTGATGGCCACGGATACGGTGCATGAAACGCCTTTTGCAATTGATGCGCCGCATGTATTTTCCTGAACAGATGGCGTGATATCCCCGGACAGGGTTAAGGAATTTATTTTTAGATCCGATAATCCCGTGTTTTTAATTTTAATAACCCTTGTTGCTGTATTTGTTCCGGTTTTAACCTTGCCGAAGTTAAGAGATGAAGGGGATACGGATATAGTCGGAGGAACCACGGTCGCGGCGAGTTTTACCAAGACAACCGGTTTTTTCGGATCGTCGGAACTGATACTTAGCGTGGCGGATTTTTTCCCAAAGCTTGATGAAGTAATGGTCACGGATGGCTTGCAAGAATCTCCTTTGGCAAGAAGATCGGGGCATGGGTTAGACAGTGTGAAATCACTGGCGTCATCCCCGGTTATTTCCATAACACCGATGGCTAGCTTACTCCCTCCGGTGGCGCTGTCTTTGATTGTCACACTTTTTGGCGAAGACGCGACTCCGGACTTCAGTGAACCGAAGTTAATCGACATTGGTGAGACACTTATCTTTGGTGGCGGTGCAAGATGCACAATACTGACGGACTGAAGCTCCATGCCCGAATAACTTCCCCCCCAGGTCATTGTGTGTTCAAGGTAGTCCCAAGTATCGTGGATATAGATCGTTTTTGTTGAACTGTTATAGCCAACGCCAACGATGGTATGACCTTCGAGGTTAAGCATCACAGGATGGCCGGCATTGATTTCCGCTTTGAAGTTGGCAAAGGAAAAGCCCCCTTTGACTATATTGTCTGTCTTCTTGTTATAGCAATCTTTAACGCCATAACCTCTTGCTTCGTAAAATTGTTTTCTTCCCAATGTCCCGTCGTTCAGTGAACTGCTTGCCATCTCGTCGCAGGTTAGCTTCTTAGAACTATTGTAATTCCAAAACGTAGTTGACCCATCACTATTACCGAACGCGGATTGACTGGTCATCATATAGTCCCCAATCGCGTCCCCCCAGGTGTGCTGTGTCCAGCTTCCGGTGATATAAGGATCGCTCGCGGTGCTGCCATACAGAACCCAGTAGTCATCTATGGAGCCTCTGGTTGTTCTGCCATCAACCCCGTTCTTGGAAGCGATCAGCGGGCAGTTCGGGTATGTCGTGTCACCATCCGACCAGGTCGGCCACGAACTGTTATCCAGAGGCATAACTCCGCCATTTGTGGGACCGGTATATATGTTTGAAAACCCCGACCGGTCATAATAACCGGCAATCATTGCGCCGGAAACCGCGGAGCAGCCAAAAACCCAGTTGAACGTAGGCACGGTTAATGACTTAGCGCCAGCGACGCTATCCGGCACCGGCAGCGAAACCGCCTGCCGTTCAGCCTCAAAGCCTGGCGGTGGAGTCGGCGGCCCATGGATAATAGTCTCTTCAAGGATTTTTCCATCCGAAAGGGTTACCGCGTTGACAGTGTAATACTTGCCCGCTGTCTGTTCGACGCGGGAAACGATTGAGGCGCTTGCCCCGGAACAGTGAAACAGCGCTACCCCACCCAGCACACTCCCCAACAGCACTTTGCGGATTTGATCATTGAGCCTGGAATGCATGAACTTTTCTCCTTTTATGCGTATTTTTAATACCCAGCTGACGTCAAAAAAACAAAACTCAATTAACATTTTAAATTGTTATAACAGTTCAATGGTTCCTGTCAACAAGTTGGTTGCTGAAAAACAGCAACTACGTCGCTCCGTATCCTTTTCCCTCAGTGCGTCTTGTAGTAATACCGGTTCAAATCAAAGAGTCCGCCCCGTACCGGCTCGTCCTCCAGAAAGCGTTTCTGAAACCAATCATAGACATCCCACATTCTGTCATCGGCGCGGTTTATGCCGTACTTGGCGATCCGTTCCCGATCTTTGGCGCTGTTCTTGAAATTTGCCAGGAGATCGAAGAAATCCGGCAGATCCTCCTCGCGGACGTCAACAAAGTAGTTGGGGTAGGATCCGATCAGGCCCTGAATAAAATCCGCGCTGTCCTTTGACGGATCGAGTCTGCCATCTTCACCAAGAATGAAAGCCACATTGTCGTGCCAACGATTGATGACAATGGACCCCACGATATCCTTGCCGTTTTTCAGGCGTATTCTCATGTAGGCCAGATTTGCATTGTACTCATTGATTACGGAAAAGAAGCGAGTGCCGGGCCGGGAAAGCGCGGTAAATGCCCTGAGATAGTCTTCTTTTGTTTCGAATTTTTCAGGCAGGCGTGGATAGCTTGCCCCGGCCGGAAGATAGTTGATCGGATCAAACGAGATTTTTGTTGCAGGCAGCAGATGCTGTTTCACGAGATGTTCCATAAACTCCTGCTTGGGCTCGTTGGTCGAGAAGGGGATCTTCGCCGGCAGGGCCGATGGGTAGTAGTTCACCGACTTGAGATCGACGCCCTTGTACCATGACTGCATGATATCCTGTCGCTTGCCCGGGGGAAGAAAATCCAGGAAATTGCTCTCCCCTTCGACACGCAATGCATCCATGTAAAGCCGGAGAGCCAGTTGGTGTCCGGCTGTGCCGTAGACATCGAACCCGGCAACCAGCGCATAATAAATGCGCTCCAATAGGGGATAGTCGATCACCCACAGGGTTTTCGGCATGCTTCCCAGTACCCCCCTGTGCACCGAGGCGTTATTGAAATGACGATAGACGGTCAATACCGGCGCGTCCTCGGCGCGGTTGCCCTTCCAGATGTAATCATAGTCCAGTCCGGTATAGTTGAGAGATGTGTAGTAATCCTGACGGGCTTTGTAGAACTCGACGACCGACTTTCTGTTTTCATCGGTCAGCGCCGAGAAGATGCGCAGATCACTTCCCTTTTCTATGGGCATCCTCAACTTGCCGGCGTACATCTTCAGAAAACCGGGATAGGTTACGCTCAGATCATGGGCGGGGTCCAGAAACATGACCCAGAAGTGATCATCGATCACATTGAGGGCGATCTGTCCCCTGCAGACCGGACCGTGGATAAAAGTCATGATGATGTATTGTGCGTTATCCAGTAAGAACTGGTAGCGTGAACGGGGCGGGATCTGTTCGAACGTTAGAAACGGATTTGCGCTTATTACCGGGTCGTACCCCATCCGGTGCGGTTGTTGTAACCATTCAGGTTGGATAAAAAGATCGTTAATACGCTGCAGTTGGGCATCATCCATATCAAATACCATGTGTGTCTTGTGGACAATGGTGGAGTGGATCTTCCTGAAGCGATAGTAGACCTGCTTGACACCGGGATCATCATAAGGACGTACGGTGGGAATCAGATCAATGGGTTGTCCGGGGGCAGTTCTGGAACGGAGAATTTCATAAAATTCGTTGGTCGGGGTACCGAATGTCACGTGGGCCAAAAACAGGTGCTCGTACAGATAGCGGGCCGTCATGGCATGCTTGGCATCTTCCTGGTTCAAAAATGTTTCCCATTGCCGGATGGCACGGGCATCTTCCGGTTTCGGCGTAACAAGCTCCGCTTGCTGTGCGGCAGTTGGCCCCTTGGCACCTTGCACCAGCCAGCCGGCAACGGTCTCGAATTCATCCTGCTTTAGGGGAGGAAAGCCGAAAGGCATGCCGTTGTTGGGATGCTTTTCCAGGTAACTACCCAACTCCTTCCGGTTTTCGGAACAGGTCAGATCGTCCGCTTCGGCCTGGTATTCCCCGACACTCTTGGGGTTCTTCATCTTGTGCGACAACATCTGAATCATGATCGAATCATTCAGGCCATTTCCAACGCTGCTTTCGGTAACGCTGAAAAACTGCTTTTTTCGCCATTCTTCCGTTGTTTGCGCATCGATAAACAGGCGGGTAGGGTCCATGGAGCTGAGCCGTGAGGCGTTATAGATGGCCCGTTTCGTGGCGCCACGGTCGGCCCCTTCGAACGAGTCCAGTTTAAGCTGGCAGGGCGAGTTGTAGCAGGAGTGGCATACTACGCAACGTTTATCGAGTATTGGCCTGACTTCCTTCTGATAATCAATTGATCTGGCAGGTATTTTTATAGAAACAGGCGGCAGTGCCGTTATCGAGCACCCTGCAACGATTGTGGCCATCATCAAGCAAAGAATAGTGACGTATCTCATAATTGTATTCATCTCCTTGGGCTACAGGGTTTCACATTGGTGACCGGGAAACGGCTAAGTAGTATGTAGCAGATGACATCAATAGACGGTTAATAAAAAATGGACGTCTTGATTTAAAGCCGGAATAGCATTGCAACCCGCTCTCTGTCGGAATTCTTTACAGCTTACGTATCCTTCGAAACTTGGTCGACAACTTTATGTTAATAAATTAGTGGGTTATGGTACATGGCATACCCATTGCTTGAAAGTGGAATGACGCTATAGTGTCCAAGCCCGGTACTTGATCTGGAGGCCATGCTCCTCCTCGGCATGCTCGTATACAGGAGTGTTCAGACTTTTACATGGAGCTGGGGCTGTTTGAGTCGTTTTGAGACAATGCTATTCATGGTTATTTTTACATTAAAAAATTGTTTTTAGTAACGTATTGATTTTTTTGGCATAAAACATAAATTGTATCTAAAAATATAAAATAATTTTGGACTCGCTTGAAACGCAAAAACCTCACCTTACAATTAAAATACTTTGGAACTACTGAGTGCATCGGCTTTTCAGTCAGGAGGTTGAGGGTGAAGGCAAAATATACGCTGATAACGGCATTGTTGATTTTGGTTGCATTGCTCCCCGCATGTGATCGCAAAACAAAGGAAGAATTGTTTGCGGAAGGGGTTAAGCAACTGAATGCAGCCAATTCGGGCGGCGCTATAATATTTTTTAAGAATGCCCTGGAAAAAGATGAAAACTATATTGATGCCCGCTTCCAATTGGCCAAATCATACGCGGCCATGGGAAAGCTTGAACAGGCTGAAAAAGAGTTTCTGAAGGTTCTTAAACAGAGCCCTGCACGCGATGAAGTGTTGTTGGAGCTGGCGGCTGTCTATAATGCCGCAAAAAAAGGCGAGCAGGCATTTGAGGTGGGAGAGCAATATCTTGTCAAGCACCCCGGCAATGCCGAGGGTTATGAGATTTTAGGTGTTGCCAGTGCGGTTATGAACAAGGATGACGATGCCGAACGCTATTTGTTGTTATCGTTGGCGTCCGATCCGTCCCGGGCAAAGCCAAGGATTGAGCTTGCCGGCGTTTATGTATCGGCAGGCAAGGTCCGGCAGGCAAAAACGCTTCTGGAAAACCTTGTCCGGAGCTATCCTGAAAATATCAAGGCTTTATACATGCTTGCAGCCGTGGACACCATGGGGGGCAACAGTGATAAGGCGCTTGAAATTTACAAAAAGATTCTGCTGATCAATTCATCCGAGTCTTCGGCCATATACAAAACCGGCATGATTTATCTTGCAAAAGGAGATTTTGAAAGCGCCGGAAAAGCTGCCGATAATTTGGTTATGAGATTTCCGAAGCAGGCTGACGGCTACCGTTTGAAAGGTTTGCTAAGTTATCAGCGGAAAAATTATCCCGAGGCGATGGTTGATCTTCAAAACTCCCTCAAAATAATGCCTACGTTGGAAGCTTATTATTTTCTTGGCCTTTGCTACTACAACCGTGGTGAGCTGGAGACTTCCCTGAGCCAGTTCCGAAAGATTCTGGATAATGTTCCTACCTCTCGCAAGGCCCGGCTGATGACTGGCGCGATTCTTCTTATGCAAAAGCATGTGGATGACGCCATCACTGAAATCCAAAAGGTTCTTCGGCAGAATGACCGGGACGCGGCGGCTCATAATCTTTTGGGTAATGCTTATATGGCCAAGGGCATGTTTACCGAGGGGATGCGCGAGTTAAATCAGGCAACCAAAATTGATCCCAGGATTGTGGACGCCTACTTGAAGAAAGGGCTTTTCTATTTCAGCCACGGAAAAGATGTTGAAGGTGAAGCAGAGCTTGCAACTGCAGTCAAGGCAGCCCCGGATGTTCTGAACAGCAGATTGCTTTTGGCCTCATACTATTTCAGGTCGGGAAAAATCCCCAAGTCATTATCCGTTTTAAAAGCCGGTTTGACCGGAAATAAGAGTGACGCTTTGCTGCATAACTGTATTGCGGCAATATATATTTCCCAAAACAAACTGGATGAGGGACTGAAAAGCATCCAGCGGGCAAAGGATGTTGACCCGGCTTTTCCGGGGTCTTATCAGAACCTTGCAACATTCTATGTCGCAACGGGAAAGTATGAGAAGGCGGTCGAGGAGTATCGCTCACTGTTGCGAAACGCCCCCCGAAACCTCGATGCGATGTTCAGTTTGGCTGCTCTTTACGAAATAAAGGGCAATGAGGCAGAGGCACTTATTTGTTATGAAAAAGCCATGGATACAAAACAGCCCGCGGCGTATCTGGCAACAGCGCGTTATTTTCAGAGGAAACGAGAAATTGGAAAGGCGCTTAAAGTACTTGAAGAGGCGTTGAAATACGATTCTCGAAATATTGCCGTTCTTGAAATGAAGGGCCGTCTCATGGTCGCCGGGCAAAAATACAAGAAAGCGATCAAGGTTTTTGAAGAGATTGAAACCATAAACCCGGAAGCAGGTATCACTTTGAAGATCAACACTTTTGTTGCCATGAAGTATACCGCAAAGGCGTTGGAGCAAGCGAGGAGGATTGTTGAAATGCATCCGTACTCCGCATGGGGTTATCAGGTGCTTGCTTCTGTTTATGAAAGCCAAAAAGATTATCGCAGTGCAATCAAAGAGGTTAAAAACGGTCTCCGGGTAGACGGTAATAATGCACAGACGATTCTTTACCTTGGAAATTTGTATGAGTCCAGCAAGGATTATACGCAGGCCATGTCGCTTTACGCGGAAGCTCTTCGAAAAAAGCCGGATTTTGCGCCGGCCCTGTTTGCTCAGGGGGCTCTTCTTGAAATTGGCGGAAAGAAAAATGATGCAATTGGCAAGTATCGGTCGGCACTGGAAAAAAACGATTCATATGTGCCGGCATTGAACAATTTGGCGTATCTCTACGCCTCTGGTTATGGAAGCAGGGAGGAAGCACTCCGGCTGGCAATTTCAGCTTATAATCAGGAGCCCGGAAATGCCATGGTTATGGATACGCTGGGCTTTGCCCTGCTGCAAAACAAGCGGCCGGAAGTCGCTAAAAAAGTTCTTGAAAAGGCAGCCGGCCTGTTACCGGCCAACCCGGCCGTACATTATCATCTGGCAATGGCCTATAAAGAAACCGGAGATAAGAACAATGCGTTGAGAATCCTTGAAAAGTCTCTTGCACTGGGCGATTTTCCCGATGCAAAGGCAGCTGCATCGCTGGTGGCAACGTTAAAAGGTAAGAGGTGAAGCCAATGCTATTCCGTGACGCTATTATCATAACCATGGATGTGTTTCTGGCAAGTATGGCACTTTTTTCGGCAGCCTTGGTACGGCTCGGTCTTCTTGGGACACATCAAATGCTGAATGAAACCACGACAATCTATATGGCCGCTGTTTTTGTTATCGTGGTCTTGTTCTCTTCTCATTTGATGGATGTGTACGACGTTGATAAAAATATAAATTGGCGTGAAATAATTATCAACATTGTGTCTGGCTCTGTCACATCTTTTTTTCTGCTCTCGGTCGTTAATGCTCTGAATCATGGTGTTATTCCGGGCCGCGAGGTTTGGGTCTTCTCACTCTGCTTTTTTGCATTGTTCCAATTCTGTTGGCATTTGATTTGTTTGATCGGAAAACACAACGCGCATTTCTCGCAACGAGTCCTGGTACTTGGAACCGGTAGCATGGCTGCCCAAATAGGAAAGATGGCCGCTTCAAATCGCAGGAACTTTTCTTTTGCGGGCTATTCATCGAATACTAATGACAGTGAGTGTGCGACTCAGGTTACGTGTTCGGAATCAGTTGTTCCACAAGACGCGATTATTGGCGACTCATCTGATTTGCTGGCTACGGCGCGCCGTGCTCAGGCTGATCTGATTGTCGTGGCACTTTCAGAGAGAAGAGGCTTATTCCCGCTTGGTAATGTGCTCAGATGTAAATTGAACGGTATCCGGATCATGGATGCTCCCACGTTTTATGAGCTTGTGCAGCGAAAATTGATGCTGGAATCGATTACTCCTGCTTGGTTTATCTTTTCCAACGGTTTTCGCAGAACGATCATCTTCAGCATATGTAAGCGAACTGTTGATATTGTTTTGTCGTGTATCGGATTGATTTTGACCCTGCCACTTTTTCCTCTGATCGCTCTTGCCATAAAAATAGACTCTCCCGGCCCGGTTTTTTTCAAACAGGTGCGTGTTGGAAATAAAGAAAAACCTTTTGTTTTATATAAGTTCAGAACCATGCGGCAGGATGCGGAGAAAGCAACTGGAGCGGTGTGGGCTGAAAAAAAGGATTCTCGCGTAACCAAGTTAGGGAATGTATTGCGAGGATCCCGTATTGACGAGCTTCCGCAACTCATAAACGTACTGAAAGGCGAGATGAGCTTTATTGGACCTCGTCCGGAGCGGCCTGAATTTGTTGAACAACTGAAGCAGGTGATTCCCTACTACTCAAAGAGGCATTTTATCAAGCCGGGTCTCACGGGGTGGGCTCAGGTCAGGTATCCTTATGGCTCCTCGGTTGAAGATGCTGTTGAAAAATTACGCTACGATCTCTTCTATATAAAAAATGTCTGCCCTTTTCTGGATACGCTGATTTTTTTCGAAACCATCAAGGTTGTGCTCTTTGGACGCGGAGGACGATAAGTGCCAGAATTTTTTGAGTGAAAAGGGAGCTGGATATGATTGTCTCCAGGAAAAATATCACCGGTATTGATGCAATTAAAAAATAGGCTGCAGCGGAATACAAACTCGATAATGGTGGTATTATTACAATTGAATGAAGTAAAAGTGGTTGAAGTTATTTATTTTGAATACACTAATTATTTTGAAACCATCAGGTTGTGCTTTTTGAACGTGGAGGACTATAAGAGCCGGGTCTTTGAGTGAAAGGGGAGCTGAATATGAAACTGATAACTCTGCTGCTGGCAATTTTTTTGACGATTCCTTTGTATTCCCATGCTGAAGATTATGTGATTGGAGAAGGTGACGGGCTTGATATTGCTGTTTGGGGCGTAAAGGAATTGACCTTTTCCGTCAGGGTTCGTCCTGACGGCAAGATTACCGTTCCCGGCCTGGGAGATGTGCCGGCAAGCGGTCAAACGCCCACAGCCTTGCAGTCTTCTTTATCGATCAAGCTGAAGGAACTGGTGAAGAACCCGATTGTGACCGTGACGGTCAGGGAGATAACCAACAGTAAAGTATATATCTTCGGCGGTGGGATCAGTTCCGGAGTGTATGATCTCAACAGGCGAACCACATTGCTCCAACTCCTCTGCATGGTTGGAAACTCAAACACCGGTTCCGGAGGGACGCCGGGAACCGCGTTGAAGGCGCCGGACTACAAACGGGCCTATGTGCTGAGAAATGGAAGAAAGATCAAGGAAAATTTTCATAGGCTGTTTGTTGGCGGAGATACCGCGGAAGATGTCGTTATTGCGTCGAACGATTCTATTTTTATTCCCCAGCTTCTTGATCGCAACGTCTATGTCCTTGGAGCGGTTAATTTATCCAAGGCAATTGAATACCGGGAAGGCATGACTGTTATGGAAGGTATCCTGGAAGCGGGTGGTTTTACAAAATTCGCGGACCAGAATGATATCGTTATCCACAGAAAAGATGGTGTTAAAGAAATAGCGCTGGAGGTAAAGGCAAAAAAACTGCTCAAGGATGGAGATCTGAGTCAGAACGTGGCGTTGAAACCAGGCGATTATATTATTGTCAAGGAAAGTCTCTTCTAGTGCAACACCGAGAACATATTTTACGAGGTTTATATGCATTCGACAGAATATGAGTACAAAAAATACCTGCAGCTGATCATCAGGCGCAAAGTGCTCTTTGTCATGCTGGCCTTGTTGATCATGACCGCAATGATTATTCTTAGCTATGTTTTGCCTAGAAAATACGAGGCTAGTAGCACGGTTTTCATTGAAAAGAACGTGATCAGTGAGCTGGTCAGGGGGATTACGGTGACCCCTTCCATGGAAGACTCCATCAGGGTGCTGACCTACGCCATCACCAGCCGCACCATCCTCGGCAAAGTGGTTGATAGTCTGGATCTGAATGTCTCCAGGAAAAATACCGCCGATGTCGATGCAATTATTAATAGATTGCAACGTAATACCACTGTCAAGGTAAAGGATAAAGATCTTTTTACCATTTCATTCACGGATAAAGATCCGCGTATGGCGAGAGACTTCGTGAACACGCTTATCAGAATCTATATTGAACAAAGCACCTCCTCCAAGCGCGGGGAGTCTTATGGAGCAACCCAGTTCCTCTCTGAGCAGATCGACACATTCAGGGCAAAGATGGAACAGGCCGAAGCGCGGGCAAATGAATACAAACGCGATAAGGGTGGTATCATTGCAATTGATGAAGGAAAATTGTTTGAAGAGATAAATACTGCACAACAAAAGCTGTATGAACTGGAGTTGAGGCGACGTCAATTGGAAGGAATGCGACAGTTTACAAGAAAGACCAGCGACCCTCTCCAGGTAAAACTTGCGTCTTTACAGAAAAGGCTTGATGAACTTCGCATTGAATACACTGACAACTATCCGGAGGTAACAAGAGTCAAGTCGGATATCGAAACCGTGAGAGAACAAATGAAGCTCCAAAGCGGTGGAGGATACCAGCGCCTTGAGCCGCAGGAACTGGAAAAAATCGAGTCGGAGATTGCAGCTCTTAGGGCGAGCGAGAGTAGTCTAAGACGATATATAGCAACCAATCAGGGACTTCTGAGAAGGCTTCCGTCCGCAAAAGCCGGTCTTGAAAAGCTGGAAATGGAACGGAATAATCAAAAAAATATTTATGATCAATTGTATGCCCGTCACGGTCAATCCGAGGTTTCCAAGCAGATGGAGGTACAGGATAAGTCAACCACCTTCCGGATCGTCGATGCCGCGATGTTGCCGACGAAACCGGTCAGCCCAAATCGCCTGAAGATAATGCTGATGGGTATTTTGGGAGGGATTGCCGGCAGTTTTGTGACGTTGCTCTTGCTTGACCAGATGGATGGCACGGTAAGGGATGTCGATTTTGTAAAGGGACTCGGCGTGCCGGTCCTGGCGGTTATTTCCAGAATTCATAACCAGCGGGATGTTGACCTGCAACATCGAAGAACAGTCCGACTGCTTTCGGTTGCCGGCGTCTACCTGCTTTTCCTTCTCTGCTTTCCACTCATGGAACTGATGGGGCTTACCTACATGGACAATCTACTCGATAATCTGAATCATGCGGATTACGTTCAGGGTGTAATGGATCGCTTACGGTAAGTTTTTTTTGAAGGGGAAAAATAGATGAGCAGAATTGAAAAAGCGATGGAAAAGGCAGCTCAACTGCGTAAAGGCGACGTTGGCCAATCTGATACACCCAGGCTTGCACAGCGCGGCCCTACGGTTCATGTCGCGCCATCGGGTGACGAGGTGCGAAACAAGGTTTCGTCGGACAACCCGTTACTGGTTACCCTGAATGATCCCAGCTCTCCAATTGCGGAAGAGTATCGGAAGCTTAAGTCCATCCTGGTAAAAATGACGGACGGAGATGTTTTGGAGAACACCCTCATGGTAACCAGTTCCATCCCCAATGAGGGAAAAAGCATAACAGCACTCAACCTCGCTGTCAGTATGGCCCAGGAATATGATCATACGGTCCTGCTTATAGATGCGGATCTGCGAAAACCTGCTATCCATAAATTCCTGAACATGGAGCGCAAAAAGGGGCTGGCTGAGTGTCTTACGGGGCAGGCCGACATAGGGGAAGTGATTGTTCCGACCGGAATCGGCAAGCTGTCGGTGATAACAGCCGGGGGGACGGTCACCAATCCGGCTGAGTTGTTTTCATCAAACAGAATGAAGACTCTTCTTGATGAGATCAAATTCCGCTACCGCGACCGCTATATTATTTTCGACACTCCACCACTTCTCCCTTTTGCCGAAACCCGTTCATTGGCGCACTTGGTTGATGGGGTTTTGTTTGTCGTAAAGGAACAGTTGGCATCGCAAACAAACGTAAAAGACGCGATCGAAGCCCTCAAGGGGTGCAAGCTGCTGGGGGTTGTGTACAACGATACCGTCATTGCCCAGAACGTTGAACGGTATTACTCCTATCGCCACTATGCCGCTCAGGAAGCTTAATTCCACTGATCGTTTTTTGAACCAGCAACATGCGGTCTCCCGGAGTCAGAATGTATGAATCATTTTTCAATCTACGGGTAAAACCCTTTGAATTGGTGCCGGATCCCCATTTCATTTACCTCAGTAAGTCGCACAAAAAGGCTCTGACATACTTGGATTACGGAATCAGGGAACGCTCCGGTTTTATTTTGCTTACCGGAGAGGTCGGCTCGGGCAAAACCACCCTGATCCGGAACCTGCTTGATAAGCATTATGAACATGCGGTTCTATCGAAGGTCTTCAATACGCGGGTTACTTCGGAACAGCTGCTGGAGATGATCAATGATGATTTCGGCCTTGTTACCCAGGGAAAGGACAAGGTAACCCTGATTCGTGATTTGAACAATTTTCTGGTTGATCAGTATGCTCGTGGCAACCAGCCGATTCTGATTATTGATGAAGCTCAAAACCTGGCCGCGGATCTTCTTGAAGAGGTTCGCATGCTATCCAACCTGGAAGCCTCCGATTGCAAGCTTCTGCAGATTATCCTGGTTGGACAGCCAGAATTGAGAATAACGCTATCTGCTCCGGAGTTGCGGCAATTACGTCAACGCATAAACATTAACTGTCATTTGCATGCTCTTAACCGGGAAGAAGTCGAGCAGTACATCACGTATCGTCTCGATGTGGCCGGCAACGCATCGGCTGCTTGTTTTGCCCCCAGGGCGCTTGATGCGATTTATCATTACAGCAAGGGAATTCCGCGTCTGGTAAACATAATTTGTGATTTTTTACTTCTTTCTGCCTTTGCGGAAGAGACGAATTCTATTTCTGTTGAAATGGTACAGGACGTGGTCGGCGACCTTGATTTTGAAAACTATTATTGGTCGAGTGATGCCGATCCAGCTGAAAAAAAACCTGTTCCGGATGGAAATATTTCCGTCGATACAGGGAGTCAAGCACTTTCCAATGAAGTGCTTGACGTGATCTCAGGTATTTCCCGGCGCATCGAATCAATTGAAAATATGATCGGCCTTCCTTTACAGACAGCGCTCAAGGACCAGAATGATCGTTTCGAATCACTGCAATCCGCTGTTTCATCACATGTTGCAATGACCAACTCCACTATTCAGGATCTGAGCGGAAAACTCGAGGATCTTGAAAAAACAGTTATTAATGGGGAGCAGCGTTCTCCGAATGACGTTGCCAAAGCCGGTTTTGTCCGCAGGGTTTTTGGCGGCGGCTTATTTTTCAAGTGAAATCATCATGGTGACGGTCCTATGAAAAGCCGAATCGCACGCTTCCTGATTTTGAGCGGTATTCTGAATAGTTGGCTGGTGGTGGGGGAGGGGGCGCCGGTATGTGCTGCCGAAATGTCGCTACGGCCGTCACTGGCGGTCAGCGAGGAGTTTAACGATAATATCGAGGAAACTACGACAAACAAACTTTCCGACTTTGTTACCCGGATTCAGCCGGGCGGAACATTCCACTACACATCGCCGCTCTGGACGTGGGACACGACGTATACCTTTGAATATCGCAACTACGCGCGGCACAGCAGGGAAGATGAGTATACGCATAATGCCGATTTACGGGGAAATATCTCGATAATCGAGAATTTCCTGTTTCTTGATGTGGGCGACACATACCGCCGGGTTCCGTTGGACATTGCCCGTGATCCAGCCACGGTAAGCAGTCTTTTTCTCAACCAGACCGATCAGAACATCGCCACTATTTCTCCCTATATGCTCTGGCGCCTGGGCGAAAAGAATACTCTAAAGACCGGATACCGTTACACGGATACCCGCTACTGGGGAGAGGGTATCGACAGACGCGAACATGGCGCTTTTGCCAGTCTCAGCCACGAGATGACCTCAAAACTCACTCTTTCAGCGGAGTATGCGTTTTCCCGGCTCGTATCACAGCCGACCCAGTATAACCAGCACGACCTGTCAGGTGGCTTCAGATATCAATATGCCGATAAATCATTTCTCTTCGGCCAGGTTGGCAACAGTTGGCTGAATTTCAACAGCGGTAATAAAACGAGTTTTATCTTCTGGCATGCTGGTGTCACCCATGATTTCAAGGTTGTAGTAGCAACGTTTGAAACAAGGTCACAAATCTCTGTAGACCCATTGGCCGTCTCGACAAAAGAAACCGGGTCACAATTCTCTGTCGACCCGTTGGCGGTCACGACCAAACAAACCAGCTATAGCGGCAGACTTGAGAAAGCTTTACAGCGCGGCATGGTTGGCCTGGCCGTATCCTATACCGAATACGAAAATATCGAGTCCACTGATGCAAAGCGGCGCCACAGGCTCTCCTTTTCCGGAACAGGCAAGTATGAGGTTTCGCAGGATCTCACCGCAAGTCTGTACGCTACAGTCGAACGAACAAACCGATTGTTAGCCAGTGATACTCCCTATCGTTTTACCGGGGCTTTGGGACTTAGCTATGCGTTTAAGAAGGATCTGATACTTGGTGTGACGTACACCTATGTCACTAATCGTCAGGAACTGGACACCACCGCGGGTTCCATTGATATCAACAAGGCGGTTGTGGAATTGAAGAAGACATTTTGAGTTCATTACAACGAGGAGTGATACATGGAGTTAACAGCTGAAATAACATCAAGAAAGCCTTCAGCCATAATTCAACCCCGCAAAGGCTTGTTTCAGCTAAACCTGAGAGATGTCTGGAACTATCGGGAGCTGCTCTACTTTCTGGTTTGGAGGGATGTCAAGGTCCGTTATAAACAGACCGCGATTGGAGCTGCTTGGGCCATATTCCAGCCTTTGATCACCATGGTGATTTTTACGCTGCTTTTCGGAAAGTTTGCCAAGTTCCCTTCGGACGGCATACCCTATCCGGTTTTTGCTTTTGTTGCCTTGCTTCCGTGGACGTACTTTGCTCAGGCGCTCTCGCAAAGTTCAAGCAGCGTTGTCGGCAGCAGTAATCTCGTTACTAAAATCTACTTTCCCAGATTATTGATTCCCCTAGCGGCATCGGTTGCACCCCTGGTTGATCTCTTTTTCTCATTATTGGTTTTAGTGGGTCTGATGTTCTGGTTCAGGATAACACCATCTCTTGGTTTGCTGGCACTGCCTTTATTTCTGGTGCTTGCCATATTGACTGCTCTGTCCGTGGGACTGTGGTCTTCGGCTCTCAACGTCCGGTACCGGGATGTGGGGCATACTATCCCGTTTTTGATCCAGGTCTGGATGTACGCATCGCCTGTAGCCTATCCCGTAAGCATGGTTCCCGAACGATGGAGACTGCTCTATAGCCTGAATCCGATGGTTGGCGTGATCGAAGGTTTCCGTTGGGCGCTTATCGGAAAGCGCAGTCCGGATTTTATGGCAATGGCAATAAGCCTGGTCATGGTTATGGTCATATTGTTTGGAGGAATTGTTTACTTCAAGAAAATGGAACGGTCTTTTGCCGATGTCATTTGACGAGGATAAATCATGAACGATATTGCAATCAGAATGGAAAATATTTCCAAGCAGTACAACATCGGCGCGTCGCACTACCGTCACAATACACTTCGGGATCAGCTTATGGACAGCCTGAAGTCCGCCTTTCGGCGCAAAGAACAGTCTTGTTCGGGGGAAAACAATTTCTGGGCCTTGAAGGATGTATCTTTTGAGATCAAGCAGGGCGAGATTGTCGGCATAATCGGGCACAACGGCGCGGGCAAAAGTACGCTGCTCAAAATTCTTTCCAGGATTACCGAGCCGACTGATGGTCTGGGGGAGATTTACGGACGGGTCGGATCACTTCTGGAGGTAGGCACCGGCTTTCACCCCGAACTCACGGGGCGTGAGAATATCTACCTCAATGGCGCCATCATTGGCATGAGAAAGGAAGAAATTAACCGTTGTTTCGACGCTATCGTTGATTTCGCCGAGATCGATACGTTTATCGACATGCCGGTCAAACGCTATTCCAGCGGAATGTACGTGAGGCTTGCTTTTGCCGTGTCGGCGCACCTCAAGCCGGAGATCCTCCTTGTAGACGAAGTCCTCTCTGTCGGCGACCTGCGCTTTCAGCGAAAATGCATGAACTATGCGGAAGAACTGAGAAAAAGCGGTGCAACAGTTGTCTTTGTTTCACACAACATGTTTTCCATTAAATCGATCTGCAACCGGGTTATCTATCTGTCCGGGGGCAGGATACAGGCTGATGGACTAACGCAGGAAGTGATCCCTCTGTTTGAGAAAGAGAGCCGCACGGGTTACAACAAGCATCCGCAAGCCGTTGCAGGCTCGGGGTCCTCCGAACCGTCGATACATATCACCGGCATGGAGCTTCTGGATGAATCGGGCGTCAACCGTGCCGTATTCAATTTCGGTGAAAGGATGAGGGTCCGCCTGAGTTATTCGGCTCCCCAAGGCATTCGCGATCCGAACTTCGTTGTTGCCTTGATCAGGTCGGACAACGTTGCCTGCTGCAACTACAGCACCCATCTGGATGGCTATTCCATTCCTTCCCTGTGTGGTGACGGCACGATAGAGGTATTGACGCCCCCCCTGAAAATTGTCTCCGAGTCTTATTCTATTCACGTGATTGTATGGGACAAGAGTTTTCAGCAGATGTATTGCTTTCATAAAGGCATCAGTTTTCATGTTCAGCATCACCTCTACAGTACGCATTTCGGCGTCTTTCATGAGGAAGGGGAATGGGTTATTCCCGATGGGGTTGTAAATTCAAGGAGTACAGATTGCTCAGGAGGTTTGCCGCAATGATCAATATTGCCGTTGTCGGATATGGTTACTGGGGACCGAACTTGATCCGCAATTTTCAGGAAACGAACGGTGTCCGTGTTGTTTCTTGCTGCGACAGGAGCAGCGAACGGCTCGTTCAGGTGAAAGCAAAATACCCATCGATAGAAGTTACGGCCGAGTATGAAGATGTGCTTAAAAATCCCTCGATTGACGCGGTTGCCATTTCGACTCCCGTGGCGACACATTACGAATTCGCTCGCAAGGCGTTCGAACACGGCAAGCATGTTCTGGTGGAAAAACCCGCTGCCGCGTCGGTAGCCGAAGCGGAAAAGCTCGTGGATCTGGCGGAAAAACACGGCTTGACGTTCATGGTCGACCATACCTTCATCTATACGGGGGCTGTACGGAAGATGAAGGAAATCATCGATCTTGGGGATATCGGCGATCTCTACTACTTTGATTCGGTTCGCATCAACCTCGGCCTGTTCCAGCGTGACGTAAATGTGCTGTGGGATCTGGCCCCTCACGACATCGCTATTATGGAGCATCTTGTCACGGAACAACCGGTCAGCGTATGTGCAAACGGCGCCTGTCATATAGGCAATGGAATCGAGAATGTTGCCTATCTCACGGTTTACTTCGACAGCGGACTCATCGCTCACTTCCACAATAATTGGCTGTCACCCGTCAAGATCCGCACCATGCTTGTCGGTGGGAGCAAAAAAACGATTCATTATGATGATATGGAGGTAAGCGAGAAAGTCAAGATATACGACCGTGGGGTAGATGTTACCACACCCGAAGGTATGCGCGAGGTTCGTGTCTCCTACCGGCTTGGCGACATGTGGGCGCCACGACTTGATCATACCGAGGCATTGCGCCTCATGACCGCCGAGTTTGCGGATTGCGTGCAAACCGGCCGGTCTCCCCTCACTAACGGGATCAGCGGCCTGAATGTCGTGAAGATCCTGGAAGCATCCGAGATGTCCATCAAACATAGGGGGAGAGAGGTTAAACTATGAGTGACAATCCGAAGCAGAGCCTTAAAAACGTCAAGCTGGGCGAGAACGTCAGGCTGGCGGATTTTATCAACCTCTATGGCTGCGAGGTCGGCGACAACTCCAAGATCGGAGCCTTTGTCGAGATTCAGAAGAATGCAAGGGTTGGCAGTAATGTCAAGGTTTCCAGTCATACATTTGTCTGTGAAGGCGTAACCATAGAGGATGATGTGTTCATCGGCCACAATGTATCCTTTATCAACGACAAGTTCCCGCGCTCCACCGCGAACGGCCGTTTGCAGACGGAAGCGGACTGGGATTGCATTCCGACCCTGGTGAAGAAGGGTGCATCCATCGGCACCAGCTCAACCATTCTCTGCGGAGTTACTATTGGTGAAAACGCCATTGTCGGAGCGGGAAGTGTCGTTACAAAGGATGTGCCGGCACATGCGGTTGTCGCGGGAGTTCCTGCCCGGATCATACGCAAAGCCGATGAAGGCCATGCAACCGATGATCCGGCAAACCCCGTACCCTTCCTGGATCTCAAGGCTCAATACCAGTCCATCAAATCCGAGATCTTGCCGGCCGTCAGCAGGGTGCTTGAGAGCGGCGCCTACGTTCTCGGCGAAGAAGTCACGGTTTTCGAGAAGGAGTTTGCAACGTATCACAACGCTGCGTGCGGGATCGCGGTCAATTCCGGCACCAGCGCCCTTCACCTCGCACTCTTGTCGGCAGGTATCGGTCCGGGCGATGAAGTCATAACCGTTCCCTTTACCTTTGTCGCCACGGTGGCGGCCATTGTCTATACAGGAGCACGGCCGGTCTTTGTTGATGTTGATCCGGTTACCCTCACAATGGATGTCAATCGGATTAAAGGAGTTATCACGCCCCGTACGAAGGCCATCCTCCCTGTCCACATCCATGGCCAGTCCGCTGATATGGGCCCGATCATGGAGATTGCCGGGCGCCACGGACTCACCGTCATAGAGGACGCCTGCCAGGCCCATGGGGCTGAATATCATGGCAGGCGGGT
>WSSedB1CaDRAFT_10000279_pt1 | contig 23253 bp, 21 predicted proteins | sample WetSurSB1Cattail_FD_9460 | JGI IMG/M metagenome (IMG submission 9460)
AGGCGTTGCCGGCTGTCAGGCGCTCCGCAAGCCGCGGCTGCAGAATACTGCTGGAAATGTACAGGGAGTCGCGGAGAACGAGCACATATGACGACTTAACTTCACTCATACCTATATTTATCATGTCGCCGTCGGTAGCTTTTTCAAGGGGAATAATAAATTTTACGGCAGGAAGGCGGCGTGAAACTTCCTCTATGTTGAAATTACCGAAATCGGGTTCCATCGAAACGATGGAAGCAAAACCGCATTTTGAAAGCGTTTCGAGCGTCTGCGTCCGGAAGTGGCTGCCGTTTGAATTGAGCAGAATGACAGACACATCCATTGTCACGTCAGATGATGGAATTCTTCCTCCGATGACCGTCCTGTTGATCTGTTTTTCATTAAAAATTAAAGGTATAGTATTCATCACACATCCTGCATTTTTCATCATATGTACCTTTCATGTCTTTTAAAACATATGGTGTTATTTTTTTCCAGACAGATTCAAGACTTTCCTCAAACACATTTCCTATTATGTTATTAAACATATATTCACGGCAAAGAGGTACAGAACCGTCGGCAAGAATCGTCATGTCGCGTCTGATATGCCAGCACGGATTTCTTTCAACCGGCGAAAGATCGGCGGGCCGGCAGTCTGGCAGGAGACCTCCGAACGAGTCGTACTTCTGAATGATAAGTTCGCCTCCGGAGGGGCTTTTTTCATCCTTCCAGTAACGGTAAAACTGTTCAAGCTCATCTTCGTTTGTGTTCGTCCGTACAAACTGCGGATACACTCTGCCGGGAAAATATGCTTCAAGCAGTGGAACCGACGCAGCAGCCTTCTCTAGCGTTCCTGCGCTGCCCCTCATCGCCGCATACGTTTTTTCAGTTACCGCGTCAAGGGATACAATCCATATTATTTTTTTATCCGCAGCTTCCTTTACGGCTTTACACAGTTCTTCAGTTATATGCAGCCCGTCTGTTTCAACCATGACAGAAAGTCCGTCTTCGGCAGCAGCAGCCTTTACGAAATCAAGAAAATCAGGATGAAGAAGCGGTTCTCCCCAGGCAGAAAGCGCTACGACAGCGTTTCCTGAAAGGGACTCCATCTGTTTTACAAGAGCGCTGAAACGTTCAACAGTCATGCGTTCTGATTTTTCCGAAGACGGAAGAAAACCGTACTTTTTTTCATGTTCTTTTGGATACGGGCAGTAGGTGCATTCTGAGGAACAATGAGAGTCGATCTGAACGTTATAAAATCCGGGAACCGTTTTAAGCACCGATACAAGGCCAGCCGCAGTTTCTGAAAGCTGTTCAGCATCGGCCCCGCTGCCGGCAGACGAACCGTACAGCGCACGGCATGCAGCAAGACCTGCTTTTGAGCCGCACGCAAATTCAAACCGGTAGAGACGCCAGTCTTTCGGGGCGAGTACTGTCTCAATTTCAAACGAATTGATATCAGTCTTGAGCAGAGTGCCTATGCTGTTTCGTTCAACGAGAGAATCGCCGAGTTTTTTCTGCTTAGTCTTCGCAAGCTGTGCAAGGATGGCCGATATTCCTTTATCAAGCAGTTCCGGGGCAAAACCGTACGGATAGCCGTCCGTAAACGTATACTCGGCTGCATATTTTTCATGGGCCGAAAGCAATTCCCCGGTAAGAGTCTTGTCAAGAAACGGACAGTCTGCATATGCATAGACAGCCGTATCAGCTCCGGAAGATACGGTGAGTGCTGAAATTTCGTCAAGGAGCTGCTCAACGGTCCAGGCATCTTTTTCTATAACAGAAACGGAGCAGCCTGCCGCATCTGCCCCCTCCCTGCACAGTGCACTAGTATTTTTTCCGGCAAGAACAAAAAATCCTGTTTGTCCGGAAACAGAAGAAGCCCATTCAAGGGCGAGTATATACGCTGATCTGCCGCCGAACACTTTGTCGAACATGTAGCGAGGATCGGATGCGGCATTTAAAATAACTGCAGTTTTCATCTCTTACTTTATCGGCAGTACGTTGAATAAATTGAAGGTAATGTATAGAATTACTGTATGACACCGCCCGTTTTGCCGGAAGATACCGTATTTACCGTAACACAGATTACAGATCTCATCAAAGAAATAATTGAAGGTTCATTCCCGGCTATTATAATAGAAGGAGAAATCTCAAATTACAGACCGGCAGGCTCCGGACATCTGTATTTTACTCTCAAGGATGCAGATTCCCAAATCAGCGCAGTTATGTTCAGGGGTGCGGCATCCGCGCTTACGTTCACGCCGAAAGACGGGACACTTGTGCGCTGCACCGGAAAGCTCACGGTATATCCTGCCCGGGGTAACTACCAGATACTTATCACTCGCATGGAAATTGCAGGCGCAGGCAACATTCTCCAGATGCTTGAGGAACGCAAAAAAAAGCTTGCCGCGGAAGGTCTGTTTGAAAGCGGACGAAAGAGGCAGCTGCCGTTCTTTCCCCGGACAATCGGCATCATTACGAGTCCCACAGGAGCAGCGCTCAGGGACATTCTCCAGATAACAAAACGACGGAACCCTGCAGTTTCCGTCGTTATATTTCCGTCGCTTGTGCAGGGCGACGAAGCAGCGCAGACAATCGTACGGCAGATACAGACTGCAAATGCATACCGTATGTGCGACGTGCTCATTGTCGGACGCGGCGGCGGCTCGCTCGAAGATTTGCTGCCGTTCAGCAACGAAAAAGTCGTCAGGACTATTGCAGCTTCCGAAATACCTGTCGTTTCCGCCGTCGGGCACGAAATAGACTGGGCCCTTTCCGACTATGCAGCAGACGTACGCGCACCGACACCTTCGGCGGCGGCAGAGCTTGTCGTACCGCTCAAAGCCGATATCATGCAGAACTTGCAGTCGTATACCGACGATTTCTATAATACAATCAGGCAGAAAGTAGACAATATGCGGCTCGTCGTCAAAACATTCAACCCTGATAACCTTGAACTGCAGTTCCGTACGATAGAACAACCGCTTCTTGCCCGTTTCGACAACGCAAAAGTAGCGCTGCTCCAGAATATGGACATAAAACTGAAGGATACGAAGCAGCACATTCAGATGTGCATGCAGATACTTGAGAGTGCAAGCCCGCAGACAATACTTGCGCGCGGGTACTCCATGGTACGCGACAAGACGACACAGGAAATAGTCAGGGATGCATCGCAGACTGCAGCCGGTGCACAGCTCGAAATTGTACCTGCGAAGGGAAAACTCACCGCACAGGTACTCACCATAGAAAAAAACTGAACAAGCTCCGCTTGATTTCTACAGGAGAATCGATATGAAAAATTTTGAACAAAACCTTGAAACGCTTGAAAAACTGACCGCTGACATAAAACGCAACGACATATCGCTCGAAGACGCGCTGAAAGACTTTGAGCAGGGAATAAAACTCGCGCGCGGCATGGAAGCTGAAATCGATAAAATCGAGGGAAAGATACAGATACTCATGAATGAACCGGCGCCGGAAACTGATACAACACCCGAACTTGATCTTTTTTCAGGTGCTGATGAATCAACGGGAACGTCAGGCGCTCCCTCGGAAGGTACACGCCAGTGAGCGCAGAGCATCCCGTAAAAAAACTGAATGCGGAAGTCGCACGGAAAATCGCAGCGGGAGAAGTAATCGACAGGCCTAATGCCATTGTGCGTGAACTTCTTGATAACGCTATCGATTCTGAACCGTCCTCCATTCAGGTCGAAATTGAATCGGGCGGTATCGAAAAAGTACGCGTCGTCGATAACGGCTGCGGCATGACAAAGGAAGACCTGTCAGCCTGTGCCCGTCCCCATGCTACAAGCAAAATTTTGACAGAGACTGACCTTCTCAGACTGACAACGCTCGGATTCCGCGGAGAGGCACTTTCGTCGATTGCTGCGGTATGCCGGCTTTCCGTCATTTCAGGCGGCTGGAAAATGCGCGCTTCAGTTACTGAAGATCATATTATAGAACCAGTCTCACCTGTCACCGGTACAATCGTGCAGGCGGAAGGATTGTTTGAGAATTTCCCTGCCCGCCGTCTGTTTTTAAAACGGCCTGCCTCGGAAATGCTCATGTGCCGGAATACGTTCATAGAAAAAGCTCTTCCCCATCCTGACATTGCATTTACGTTCACGTCCGACGGAGAAAGGCGGCTTACGCTCGAATCAGGGGTAAGCCTGAAAAAACGATTCGTACAGGCAGCCGGACAGAACGAAGACGAATCACTTTTTTATGAGATTTCAGGCAGTTCCGGCGGAGAAAAGCCGGACTGGTCGTTTACTGTTGTTATCGGAGAACCGGGTGTGTCCCGCCCGAATAAAAAGGATATCTTTATCTTTGTAAACGGAAGGCGCATAGCAGAATATTCGCTTGTCCAGGCAATAGAATACGGCGGACAGGGATATTTCCCGAACGGAACATATCCCGTTGCATCCCTTTTCGTTACGATGAATCCGGAGCTTGTCGATTTTAACATCCATCCTGCAAAAAAAGAGGCCCGTTTCAAGGATTTGTCAGGGCTTCATCACGGTGTAAGTTCGTCGCTGAGGAATTTCTTTCATCAGTACACCGTAAAAACGATGGTGGAAAACCGCTCTGCCCCTGAAAATTCCGGGCCGGAACTGGATATCGGGGCAGTATCTTCTGCCCCGCACTATAAAGCAGAAGAAAACATATCGGACGATATGAGCCGGATAATCATGCACCGCGGAAGTGACGAATTTCATAACCCGGGTGCCCGTGAATACGGGGGATCAGCGGAGGACGACGGACGTTCGCGCTTTTTCCCGGATCCAGCAGGCAGCGTTCCCCTACAGCAGGATACTGTACGGGAACAGACATCTGTACAGTATTCAATAGAACATTCTGCTACTGCGGAACATCCCCAAAAGAACAGAGAACAGTCTCTTGCCGATGCAGCTCTGGATGAACAGCAGCATGAAGAAGGTGCATTCCGCTTCATTGGAAGCACGCTCGGCACCTTCCTTGTCGCAGAAAAAGGCGATACGCTTTACATTATCGATAAACATGCTGCACACGAACGCATTCTGTACAACCGCATCATGGCAGACCAGGGAAAGGTTCAGGAACTCCTTGTGCCGTATGAAATTACGACAGAAAACGATGCGGATGACGCATATCTGGCAGATATACGTGCCGAGCTGAAAAGAATCGGGTTTTCAATAAAAAACTGCGGCAGCGGACGCTGGGAAATTTCATCAGTTCCGGAACGCTGGAATGGTACGGAAACAGACTTGTATCATGCGCTGCTCGACAGGCGGCTCGATCCGTCTGAAGTCATTTCGTCGATCGCAGCCATGTCGGCCTGCAAGGCAGCAGTAAAGGACGGCTACATTCTCGACGACGAAACGGCAGCACATCTGGCGGAAGAGGCGTTATCACTTCCCGATCCGCACTGTCCTCACGGACGCCCCATCTGGACAACAATTACAAGGGCGGAATTGTTCACCCTTGTAAAAAGAACCTGATCTGCTCCAGCTGATCACTTTATACCGGACAGAAGTTTGTCAACTTCTGCTTTCCGGTAGTCAGGCTGCTTCGACTGCACGTATACAAGGTATTTTTCCGCAGATGCGTTGTCCTGAAGCGACATACACACTTTAGCAAGCTCAATATATGAGTCCCAGTCTGTATTGTTCAGCCGGAGCAGTTCAAGATATGTCGTCTTTGCGTTATCATACTGACCGTCGCTGGCATATGTCTGCGCCAGATTTGAGCGTACCGTATTATTTTTCGGATCAAGTTTGAGTGCATTCTGAAAGTACAGCACTGCATTCTTATAATCCTGCTTTTTAAGGTAAGCACTTCCCAGATCATTGTTCGCTTCGAAATTGCTTTTATCCTGATTGTATGCCTGCATAAAAAGCTGTAAAGCCATATCCACATTCGGCGGGTCCATATTGAGATACATGACACCGAGATTTATCTTTGTCTTTTCATGGGTTGGATTAAGCTTCAGCACTTCGCTGTACAGAGGAATCGCATCGTCGATCTTTCCCAGCTGATCAAGCATAAGTGCGTAATTATATACGACGTTTGCTTTTGCAGATGTATTGAGCAGGGAGTCCTTCGTATCATATGCCTTTTTCGCATACGATACGGCTTCCGCAGTTTTCTTTTCCGCATACAGCGTGTTCGACAGGTTGTAATACGTTGCCGGATCATTTTCGTTCGGATTTAAAAGGGCGATTGCCTTCCGATAGTTATCCTCCGATGCACTGTAATTACCTGCAGCATAATAGACCGCCCCAAGCTCCCTGAGTGCATCACCGTTCACGTTGTTTATCCTGACAACATTGTTATATGCGCTTAAAGCGCCCTGAATGTCGTTGCGTTTTACAAGCAGCCGGGCTTCTTCCAGATATGCTTTCTCATAACGTGGATCTATATCCCGGGCCTTTCTGAAAGCATCAAGAGCCTCCTTATCTTTGCCAAGACGGAGATAGGCAAGGCCCAGATTATACTGCGAAGGCGGAAAATCACCTCTTATCTGGACACATGACAGGAACGAAGATTTTGCCTCATCGACTTTTCCCAGCATATACTGAACTTTTCCCAAATTGTAGTAGTACACGTAATTGGAATTATCATATGAAACTGCATTCAGCAATTCTGCAAGAGCAGTCTGTTTGTCCTTGTTGTCCAGTGCGTTCATTCCGAGGATATAGTGGGAAACGGCATCTTTCGGCGTCTTGTTTACGGCCGTCTGCGCATAGGAGACCGCAGCATCCTGCAGTTTTTTCTTTTGAGCGGCATCGGTAGCTTTCTGGGCGGCATCGTATAAAAGCGACGCAATCTCAGAATACTTGCTTCCGGAAAACTGCGGTTCTCCTCCGGAAACAGGAAGTTCGCTTTGTGCCTTCTTAAAATGCATCAGGGCAGAATCAATATCGCCGGTGGCAAGAGATGTCTTTCCCTGTGCAATTTCATCGTTTATAGTTTCTATTTCTTTCTGCAATTCCTTATTCTTTTTTGCAAGTTCTTCCTCTGCTGCCTTACGGGCGGCATCTTCCTGCTTCCGTTTCTCTTCTACCGCCTTATCCTGAGCCTTCCGTTCTTCCGCCGCTTCCTGTTCTTTCGCAGCCTGCTGCCGGTCTCTTGCAAGCATATCGGCCATAGCTTTCTGATTCTGCTGGGCTTCGGCACTGTTCTTTGCAAGTTCGTCTTTCATTGAATTGATTGACGACTCTACAGCTTTCGTAATGCCTGATGTATCTATGTTCACGTTTACATCAGGGTTTTTGTCCGCTGACGAATCCTGTTTTTTTCCATCCTTGAGCGAAATGACTTTGTCCATAAGTGAAAGTGCATCTTTATCCTGTGCATTCTTCACGAGAAGTGCGTCAAGAAGATTCATAGCCCTGTCGTATTCACCTTTGTCCATATACATCTGCACAAGTGTAAGTGTATTTTTACGTTCACTGTCTCCCGAAGAAGACGGTCTGAGCCATACAAACGCAGCAATAAGAAGCGCCACAGCCGCTGCTGTACCGGCCAGAACGATTTTCTGTTTTTTAGTAAGTTTTTTTTCTGAATCAGTAATCCCCATAATTTCCGCCTTATACGTTTATAATATATTCTAATCAAGCTCCGGTTCAGAATTATATTCTATTGTATCTTCTGTTCCGGACGACATGTTTTCCGTACTTGTATCCTGAAGCGAATTCGCAACATCTTCAAGAAGCTTCTTTCTGCGTGCTTCTTCCACAGCCTTTTCTTCAGCTTCCTTCGCAGCTTTCTCTTCCGCAATGCGCTGCTGTTCGGCCTGAACTTTCGCCTCTTCTTCTTTTCTCTGCGCTTCCTGTTCTGCAGCAATTTTCGCATCATCTGCGCGTCTGTTCAGTTCCGCCTGTATAAGTCCTATCATCTGCCCTATTTGTTCCTTCTGGGGATCGCCGGACTTTTTCTCCAGGTATGCAGTATAATCAGTAAGCGCATTCTGCAAATCATCTGCTTTCAGGCGCGCATTCGCCCTGTTAAGAAGAGCTGGTGTAAAATCAGGAGAAGCCGCAAGCGCAAGCGAATAATAACTGTCGGCCTTTGTATAGTTTCCCGCGGCAAAAGCAGAGTTCCCCGCATTATATGCAAGTATTTTTTTATTAGTTCCCGAAACTTTCAGTCCCTTTTCAAATGTTTCCATCGATTTATCGAACTGCCCTGTCTGGTAATATGCCAGACCGAGATAGTTGTACGCATCAGGCGATGCTGTTCCGGATGCTATATCCTGCTCAAAAAGCGGGACTGCACCGGCAGGGTTGTTGTTTTTAAAAAGCTGCTCTCCTTCCGTTTCGGCAGTGAGCAGGGGCATTATGAAAAATAATGCAACCATTACTGTAATAATACGATCAAATTTTGTCATTTCATTTTTCCCCTTCAAATACAGTAAACATTTGACAGACTGGCTTAAATCTACTACTCTTTTACAGTATACTCAAATATGTAGATTATCATTTTTCTTAGTATTATAATATATAGCAAGTATATACCGGAGGACTGTCTTATGGAATCTGTTCAGATCGCGATTATGGTAGTTTTAGGCGCCGGTGTCGCGAGTCTGCTTTTTTTTGTAATCAAATCAGTAACAGCCCCAAAAAAAATTGAGGGTATACAAAAACTGATAAAGCAGGGAAAAACATCTCAGGCAATAAAGCTTGCCAAACAGATTCTTGCAAAAGATCCGGGTAATTATCTTGCCCATTATTATCTTGGCAGAGCGTATCTCGCTGACAACCGTTCAGAACTTGCCCTTATGGAATACAAAATCGTCAATGAAAATGCAATCTTCGGAGAAGGACTTCCCGAACTTACTTTCCGGAAAGAAGTGTCCGGCCTGTACCTCAAATTCAACCAGCAGCAGGATGCTCTCCGGGAGTTCCTCCTCCTGACAAAACTGGAACCGCAGAATGCCGAAAACTTTTACAACATCGGTAAAATCTACGAACAGCAGAACAGAGGAGATACTGCGCTCGGTTTCTTCCAGCGGGCAGTAGCACTCAACAAACGACATGCAAAGGCACATGCCGCAATCGGCCTTATCCTGTATCATACAAAACAGTTTACGGAAGCGAAAAAAGAGATTGACCTCTCCCTTGCACTGAGTCCCGAAACATATTCAAGCTACTATTATCTCGGAAAAATTCTCAAGGAAAATAAGGATTTCGGCGCTGCAGTAAAGGCTTTTGAAAAAGCGCAGCGCGATCCCGATTACAGGCAGAAGGCACTGATTGAACGCGGCACCTGTTTTATGCTTGTGAACCGCATCGACAATGCAATTCCCGATCTTCAGAGGGCTATAGAACAGGACAAGGACGGCTCAAAACAGGATACTCTGTATGCCCGCTATTTCCTTGCCTCCTGCTATGAAAAGAACCGCAGAATCGAAAAAGCAATCGAACAATGGGAAATAATCTATAAAAAGAATCACTCCTTTCGCGACGTTACCGCAAAACTTACCGAATATAAAGACATCCAGTCAAACGACAGCCTCAAAGACTATCTGACAAGCGGTACTGAAGAATTCATGGAAATCTGTAAAAGAGCAGCGCTTGAAAGTCTTTCAATGTCGACGCAGACCTGCGAACCGACAAAATGGGGCTGTCAGATTATCGCCGTGGAGCATAAGAGCGACGACTGGATGAACATGAGGAAACAGCTGTTTCTGCTCAGGTTCTATCGCGATGCAGACCCGCTTGAGGACAGCGCAATCAGGGAAACGCTCGATAAGATGAAAGAGCAGAACTGTACAAAGGCATACATTCTTGCAAGCGCAGGTTTTACACGTACAGCTACAGGATTCGCTGAAAACAGACCGGTTGAACTCATCGGAAAAGAGAAACTGGAACAGCTGCTGCAAAAGTCAGGTTCATAATGAAAATACTCTGTGTCTCCGATCAGATTGATCCGCTTATTTATAATCAGAATGCGGTAAAAATGTTTCCCGATATAGACTTGATCCTTTGTGCAGGTGATCTCCCCATGGATTATGTCGATTTTATTGTTTCGACATTCAACAAGCCGACATACTTTATTTTCGGAAACCACAATCTTACCGAATACCGCTACTATCATAAAAACCATGCGCCGCTCCCTGCCCAGTTTCAGTTTGCATCGCCGGGAGCTTCAATGTCAGCAGGACACGGCGCTGTATATGCAGGATTCCGCGTCATTCGTGACAATAAACTCTCTTTCAGGGATCCTGCGACAGGAAGGGTAACGCCTCTTCTCATTGCCGGCGTTTCCGGCTCCCTCAGGTATAACAATGGACTGAATCAGTATACTGATAAACAGATGCACAGCTGCCTTGCACACCTGGTACCGTCGCTCATCCTGAATAAAATACGATACGGGAGATACCTTGATATCCTGCTTACCCATGCTTCACCCCGTCATGTACATGATCAGGAAGACCCGTGCCACAAAGGATTTGACAGTTTTAACTGGTTTATAAAAAAATTTAAACCTGCATATCTGGTTCACGGACACATACACTTATACGACATGCGCAAAGAACGAATCACAAAAGTCGAAGAAACAACTGTAGTAAACGCATATGCCCACTGCGTTCTTGACTTCCCTCAGGAGCAAAAGGAATGACTGTGAACTATTATTCAGCCCAGACTGAAGACGATTTCTCAAAAGCAAGGAGTAAGGCTCTGGTCAATGAAATTCAGCATTTCATGAATCCTGAAGAAGCGAACCTTATTTCTTTTACCGATATAAAATCACTTTTGAAACCGAAAGATGAAGTTTACATCGGAATGAAAACGATTCCCGTCAATAAAATAGCAGGCAGCGAAGGCCGGTATAAAGATTTCGACAACAGGTTTTTCCCGAAAAGCAGCTTTCTCAGGGACAGATGGGAACATGTTGACGAAGCGGCTCTTCAGTCAATCACGCTTCCGCCCATAAAAGTCTACGAACTGGGCGGACTTTATTTCGTACGTGACGGTAACCACAGGGTGTCTGTCTCAAAAGCACGGGGAACGGAATTTATTGACGCGGAAGTCGTTTCCCTGCAAAGCGAGATAAAACTTAAGCCGTCTGATACGCTGAAAGGTATGGTAAAACAGATAATATTCTATGAAAAACGTGTTTTTTATACAGAAACCAATTTCGGCGATATAACAGATTTCTGGGGGCTTGATTTCTCTACCGCCGGGCAGTATGACGTTGTCTACAATCATATCCTCACTCATAAATATTATCTGAATATGAAGCGTACCGATGAAATTTCTATGGAAGAAGCCGTCATATCATGGTATACAACCGTATACCACCCAATAATTGAAGTAATCCATGAATATCATATCATGCGTTACTTCAGACAGCGCACACAAAGCGATTTGTATGTCTGGATCATAAAATACTGGGACGAACTGAAACAGAAATTCGGAAACGATGTAAAACTTGACGATGCAGTCCTTGCATTCAGAAAAAATCAGAAACCGCAGCCGTTAAGTAAAATAATCAATAAAATTCAGCGAATCCTGCTGAAACGGAGCATACGGACAAATTGACGTTTTTGATTTTTAAAACTTGACGATGAAATATTTCAATGCTAAAATCGTAGAATGAAAATATATCAGGAGAAAAAAATTTGTATTCAATAGATTCTTTTACTAACGTACCATTGGCAATAACACTGATTATTTGCTGCGTACTTCTGGGACTGCTTATAGCCATCAGGGTGCGCAACACCGCAAAAATAAGCTTTATTTTTTTTGCCGTTCTGATTGTATTGATCGGAGGACTTGCTTATACGCTCTATACAGTGCATACACTGTATCTTGCCTGTACTATTCTGGCATGCGCAGTCCTCGTCCTGCCCTATCTTGTAATTCACGTAACAGGTATTCCGAAAATGCGCGAAAAAACGGGCAGATCCAAAACTTCCGAGGCAGAAAAAAATACAGATCCATTATCTTCCGGTGAAAACGAGGCAGCCCTTGAGCGTTATAAAAATATTCTTGCCATAAACAAGGATTTTACGGCTAAAGCGGCAAATATGTTCTCCGACGAAGACAGCATGGATAAATTCATGGACTACTTCAACAAGCAGCTTACGGAAAAGACGCATGCAGACGGATGTGCTATTCTTCTTGCTGACGAATTCGACAATATTCTTGCAGTACGTTCAATGTCGGGAGCATTTCCCCCGCCCTACAAACTTCCAGACGACCTGCCGCATAAGCCTGTCAGGGTCGAAACAAATTTCCGTTATGCTCAATTTCAGCTGACAGACAACATATTCGGCGAAGCAGCATCCGGCGGGGAACCGCTGCTCATTGCAGATTCCACACAGGATACGCGCATCTATCAGAACGGACCTGAAGATTTTCTTGCATGCGGAAGTTATATCTTTGTGCCGATAAAATTTCAGGAACAGGTAATAGGTGTTGCATCGCTTTCGCGGAATCCCGGCAAGGAAAAATTCACCGAAAAGGAATTTGAAGATGCAAAAGTCATTACCGACGCCGCATCGACGGGACTGAAACCGCTTTTCAGTTTTCTTGAATACAGTGAACACCGGGAACTTACAAAGGAAGGCGATATCGCATCCAAGTTCCAGAAGGAACTGCTGCCGGAAAAACTTCCTTCAATTAATAGGGTTTCACTCGGCTGCTGGACTTCAACAGCCGAAGACGTGTGCGGCGATTATTACGATGTACTGCTCTCGCGGAAAGACCGCATTTCGTACGTTATGGCCGATATCGCAGGAAAAGGAATGAATTCCTTCATTGTTATGGTCATGATCCGAGCCATGCTCCGTCTCATTGTCAATACACCGCAGAGTGCGGGTACAATCCTCAGTTGGACAAACCGTGGTATCTGCAGCGAAAATTCCAATATAGACCACTTTGCAAGCATTGCACTTATAAACTATAATCCTGTAACAAGCGAAGCACAGATAGCGACCTGCGGTATAAATCCGGTCCTGTTGTACTCTGCAAAAACGAATAGTATTTCTAAAATTTCGAATTCAAGCGAACCTATTGGTGTAGAAAAAGAGACCAAATACAAAGATATAAATATAAAGCTGATTCCGGGCGATATTCTGATTACATGTACGGATGGATTACTTGAATCTCTTAATGAATTTGGTATACAATATTCACTTACAAGCCTTATGAAGGTTATTGAGTCTAATCATCAGTTATCAGGACGTGATATTGCGAACCGTGTAAAAGATGATATAAAAAAGTACTGCGGCATGACACAACAGTATGATGACCAGAGTCTGATGGTCATAAAAATCCAGGGGTAAGGAGTTTTCTGTATGGAACTTAAAATAAGAAAAAATGGAGATGTATACATCATTGATGTCAATGGCGAAATGGATCTTTACAACTCCTACAAACTGAAAGAGCTTGTAATGAAGATGCTTGAAAAAAATGTAAAGATATTCATCATCAATCTTGAGCAGGTAGATTACATCGATTCATCAGGAATCGGTGCGCTGATTTATATCTGCTCTACAATTAAAAAGATGAATCTGAAACTTTCAATTGCAAATATTCATGGTTCGGTCAAAAAAGTTATTGAATTAACAAAACTTATGGGATATTTCCCGATTTCAAACAGTGTGGAAGAAGCTCTTCTTATGGTTAAAGAGTAGTTCCCCTTATCAGTTTTAATAGTACCTTTTTAACTAGGAGTTTTGTATTTATGGAACAGGAAGAAATTAAAGAACTTCGGTCTGATGATAATGATCCGTTGTTTGATAAAACGAATATGTTGTGCAAAATTTTCCCGTCTGATTTCCGTCAGATCCGGTATTTCACATTGCTGATTGTACAGTCCGCACCGACAGAGATAAAAGAACTGAATCTTCTTGAACAGCAGATAAGCGAAGTTATCAAAAACGCAGTAAAGCACGGTAACCACTGCGATATTAATAAGAAAGTGACCGTCTGGTATTCTTTCAGCCCTACCCATGCACACCTTATTGTGCAGGATGAAGGTGAAGGTTTCAAGGATATTGAAAAGTGGAATGACTTCAACCGCAAACGCCTTGAATGCCTGCACAGACAGAATTTTGAGGAACTTACAAATTACGTTTCATTCAGAACAAAACAGAGCGATGATCAGGACGGCGGAAATGCGCTGTTTGCAGCTCTTGAATACTGGAACGGCGGTTTTGTTTATAATGGAAAACGCAATGCTGTCGCAATGCTTAAAAAATTTCAGCAGAAACGTCACGGTGTAAACATCGACGGAGAATAGCAAAAATTCCCGCCTGTATAAGTGGGCATGAACGTGTTTGTCTTTTGTAAAGACTTGACGATTCGTTTTTTTATATGTATCATTATATGTAGATTCAATTGAATCTACAAGAATCGGGGATGTCCCGGTTTCGACGGATACGGGAAGACTTGTACTGCAGGTAAGGCCGCAGGTCCTTCAAACTTGCAAAAACTTATAACTGCCAAACGTGATGAAGACTTCGAGTCTGATAACGAACAGTTAGCTCTTGCTGCGTAAGCAGTAACTTAAAGAGCCGGAAGCCTGGCTACACCGCTTTGAGCGGCCGGGATCTTCTGTAACAAACCAGAGCTTGCTGCACACAGTGTCCGGTATGTGCGCGGGACTTTTACCGGAATACGGAGCAGACGCTTTCTGTGCTGCTACCTGTTCCCGACAATCACTTCGCACGGATAAACCTGTAGATGTACCCGTTTTACGTATTCGGACGGGGGTTCAATTCCCCCCATCTCCATAGCCTATTTCATTACAATATAATGAAATAGGCTATTTTTTAGCCTGTATGTTACCAATATGTTACCAGAGGTTTTTATGCGTGCAGACACAGAACCATATAGACTATTTCTTCGTACACTTCCAAGCGGGAAACAGGCGTATTATTATCGTTTTCGTGATGAAACAGGAGTACGTTCCACTCCTCATTCCACTCATACGGATAATCTAGCAAAAGCTAAAAGAATCTGCCAAAAGTTATATAACGAAGGGAGATTCCACAATAATTCAAACATTTTATTCAAAAAATATACAGCCGAATTCTTTGATGACAACAGCAAATATTTACGCTGGAAAAAAGTAAACGGGAATCCTGTAAAGCCGTCAACACTTAAAAGTTATCGGGAAAAACTTGAATTTCAGATTCTGCCTTTCTTCGCTGAAATCGAGGTTTATAAAATATCAGTTCAGACAATAAAAGACTGGATTGTATGGGCTTCTAAAAAATGGAGTCCTAAAACGATTAATAATGCACAAGGCGTCCTGTCGATTATCTTGAAACAGGCACGAGATGAGCAGATTATCCCGTTTAGTCCTGTTGATGGCATTCAGTACCGAAAACTAATAAAGAAAGAGCGCATACTTCTTTCTGTCAACGAATTGAATGCCATTTATAATTCTTTATGGAAATCAGAACGAAAGCAGACTGCAATTCTTCTTGCAATGATAACAGGAATGAGAATCGGTGAAGTTTGTGCGCTGCATACAGAAGATATACATGATGATTATCTCGATGTAAAACATTCGTACTCACGCGAATATGGGATAGGTACAACAAAAACAGGAAATAAACGGATAGTTCCAATTCCGAAGGAAATGCATGATATTTTACTTAAAAATTCAACAGAATGGATTTTTCCATTCAAAAACGAAAAGCCATATGCACCTCATGCTATTTATAATACTTTTGTTTCTGTTTGCAAAAAGTTAGGAATCGACAGAGCAGAACGGGGAATAACAGTACATTCGCTGCGTAACAGTTTTATCTCATACCTTGCATCTTGCAATGTACCCCATAAAAAAATACAGGCCGTTGTTGGACATGAAGACGAAGACATGACAGACTGGTATACAATATGGTCAAAAGATATGTTTTCCGAAGTATATGATGCGCAAAAAAAATTATATACCGATATTATAACAGCTGGAGAAAATAAAAATGGACAAGAATACTATAATTGACGGAAAAACAGACCCGATTGAAGAAGCGAAGCAAACGGCTCTTACTCTTATGCAGGGAGATACGATTGTAAAATCGTTTACGCAATTATTTGACAATTCAAACCTTGAAGATGTCGAAGCCGGAGTTCGACAGATGAACTCTATGGCAGATAAATGCTGGTTACTTTCCGCTCTTGTTGTTTACGCTGTAATTTATAACGAAAATTTGTATACACAGTCCGGCTTGACATGGGAAAATTATGCTAAGCAGACAAAAGAAAGGCTGGGACTTGAACATACTGATCTTTCAGAACAACTTACTGCAGCACGATTTTTTATAAAATACCATAGGACGTTGCTTGACAAAGGCTGGAAACCGGAAGGATCCCGCCGGAAGCTTGCACGTGCAGAACTTGCGCTCCGACTGTCAAAAAGTTCCGTACAGACAATCAACCATGTTGTAAACGATACATGGGCGCAATTTCATGACTGGTATTCCCGCATGAAATTTCCGGAAAGATATCTTGAGCAGGAAAAAGAAGATGCACCGCGGAATGACATCAAAATCCTTAAATCCGGCAGGATTACCGTCGGCGGCGTCGAACCTGTAAAAATATCAGAAATGCTGACAAAACAGGACAAAGACAAGCTGCAAGAATGCCTTCTTTCTTTTTTTTCTGCACTTCGCGAAGGTTATTATCCCGCCGTTATTCCTACATACAACAAAAATGAAGCGAAAACCCTGCTTGTTCTTCGTGACAAACGGCGTGGAAACAAGTAAGGCAATCACTCTATACATATTACGCCCATTCATTTGGTCGCCAGCTTGATATTCCTTTGAAATTAGGATATACGGCAGAGGTTTTCAACCTGTCAACTGCTGCGCCTCCAATATAATTTTCAAACTTCATTTTATCCATGTTATTTGAAATAAGGATTGATGATTTTCGATTAACATAACGTTCATTGATTATCCGGTACAGAACTTCTTTTTCCAGTTCTGATTTTGAAGATACACCTATTTCATCTATAACTAGAATATCATAATTTCCATAACGTTCTATAACTTCATTCTGCATTTCCCTGCTGTCAAATCTTTTTGCTGCTTCATATTCTTCCCTAATTGCGTCAGAAAGCACGTAATGAACCGAATAAAAACAATCAAACCCCAATACTTGGCAGCGTACCCTCCGGCACATGTCATGTAACAGTGCACAAGCTAAATGTGTTTTTCCTGCTCCGAATATACCTAACATGCAAATTGTACGGAATTTTCCGGCTATTAAATCAGATTCGTATTCCCTCATTTTTTTGACAACTTCCAACTGTTGTTCGTTTTCCGTTTTGTATGATGCAAATGATTCGTTCTGATATTTATCAGGTACATCACTTTTTTGTCTGAAATATTCATCACGTTCTGAAATAATATATGTACTCTCTCTTTCTGCAATCATTTTATCATATTCTGCCCATTCCGCTTTATATCTTTCAGGTGTCATTTCTTTTTCGGTCGGAACAATCTTTGTCCACTCAGTTTCAATTTTATGGCAAATCGTCGGTTTTATTGGTGCAAATTCTTTCATCGTCTATTCTCCTTTTTCTTAGAAAGGCAAATTATTACATGTTTCTTCAAGTGCCTTTTCGTCTGCCTTTCTTTTTTCCTCAAGGTATGCAGTCCTTTCTGCCGAATCCATGTCGTCCCATGCATCATGTTTACATGGCTGCATAAAAGGCGGAGTCTCTGCATCTGTATTAAGAAGCTTGTTTAACACGCTTCCTGATAGAATTGTCTTGAGATTAAATCCATTTTTTATAAGCCATGAATCAAGCGATGCTTTTTCCACAACCCGTATAAGTTGTTCAGTGGAATAAGTCTTGAAAAGCCCTTTCATTAGTTTTCTGCACGGTATCCAAGTACTGGGCGCAGGTTCCTTTTCCGACAGCTTTCCTTCTCCATAAAGAGCATCCCATTCTTCCAAATAAGCTTTTTCAACTTTCTCATAGTCATTCTCCGGTTCTCTTTCTCTAAGAGACTGTTTTGAATTCTTTTTTGGCTTTGATTTTTTCTCGGCAGTGCGATTCTCCGAATCGCTATTATCATCAGTATTTTGTATATTAAGTAATTGGTTAATATCAGTATTTAGTAGTTGCGGGTTATCCATTATTGGTTTAACCACTTCCGGTTTATCCGTATACGGAAAATCCGTTTGTGGATGCGCAGGATTTTCAATAATGTTGTACCTGAATTTGTCAAATGTGCCATCTTTTTTTCTTTCCTTTGTCACCACAATATATCCGTGTTTTTTTAGCTCTTTTACGCCTGACATAAGAGCATCTCGTCCGTCTGTGGCATGTTTTTCGACCTCTGAAAAATGTATTTCCCAATCTTCAGGAAGTGATAAAAGATAGGCCATAATACCACGTGCTTTCCACGAAATAGATTTATCTCTTAAACATGTATTATCAAGGACTGTATAATTTTTTTCTTTCTTTGCCCTATAAAAACAAGTTTCCGCCATATTATTCATACTCCTGTTTTATATATAAATGGACATATCCGGCATTTTTAAGCGTTTCACTTATCGCCTGTTTTGATATACCATATTTTGCAGCTACTTTTGTGACACTTGATTGGTTCACTTCAGATGCTATATCTGCTGCAAGAGCTAAAAACCTTTCGGAGTGTTTTTGTTTTTTCACGGGATTAATATCATGATTATGCAAAAAAGCTGATACAGAATAATACGGATAATTAAAATGTTTTGCAGTGTCTTTTATAGTATGCTCTTTTGCATAATCTATAATGGCTTCTTCATTTGTTTCCAAATCATTTCTAATTCGTCTGTATGTTACTCTATTTTTACAGCTCAAAGCATATACATAGCTTTTGTCTATTCCGAAATGTTTTGCATTTTCCTCAGCAGTATGTTTCTGGAAGTATAAAAGATTTTCTTCCGTTAGCTTAAATTTCATATTTTCAACTTCCTTTAATTCGTTATTACATTATTTGCAATACATATTTTACGTATAAAATCTACGCCTCGTTGATAAACCAGTGTTTTGACGTTTATATGAGTCGTTCCGTTTATATTCATGTATTTCTGTTCAATTACACGAAAATATCCGGCATCAATGTATTTTTGATATGGAACATTATTGTTTTGCAGAATATGTTTGTTACGAAGTGTTTCAAAAAGTCTATTTCGACCGATACCAATATTGAGTACCTTGGCAACTTTTCCGATGTCTATTGCGTCTTTGCTTTCTGCGACAGCGTCATAGAAATCTGCTTTTGGTTGCTGTTCAATGAGTCGTGCATCTTTTCTCGCAATGATTTCTTTGTATTCAGATTCTTTAAGATTATAAAGATTCTGTAAATCAATCATTGCTTTCATTGCATTATCAAGTATTTCAAGTTCTGTTTGAGTGTTTTTTACCTTTGAACCAGCTTCAAAGGTCATTTGATTTGTTACCTGTGTATTCTGTTTTAATTCCCTGCTGATATACGCAACTTGTTTTTCATTAAGTTTTGTCTGTATTCCATTTTTTACAATAGTCGGAAAACATCTTTTTACCGCATTATTTGCAGAATCGTAAGACACACCTAATGCTTTTGCAATATCTGATACAGCCATAGTTTTTTCTATGATTGCTGTTTGTGATGAGATTATTTGATTTTTCATAGGCAAATCTCCCTAGATTTTCAATCTGGGGACTGATTTACCCTCAAAATGCTTACAGATGGCCGAAGGTTGCATTCAATGGCAATCTGTATAATGAAATATATAAGTAGATTTCATTTCTGTCAAGGTTGTACGTACGGCGCGTTTTACGTTTTAGGAATAAAAAAACGGCGGTTTTTACACCGCCGTCAGCTTTCAAAATGACAACCTGCCCGTTATTTTCAGAACGATATACAGGATAATAAGAAGAACCAGTACCGCAAGCGTTATACCGAGTCGCCAGACCCATTTTTTATATACTGCAAGCTGCGCAGTCAACTTGTTTATCTGCTTTGAATTATCAACAATAGTCGTCCCTGCTTTTGTTTTAACGGTTGTGTATGCAGTCTGCATTGTCGCTGTTTCATTCCGTTCTGCATTCTGACTGTCGAGCAATTTTTTTGTCTGCTCATTCAGCCTGTTTACCTGCGTGGTAAGCTCCGGATCATTAATCTTTGCGGCTGTCTGCTGTATGTTTTCGGCCGTGTCACTGACAGCCTGTGCTGCCTGCGCGCTTTCTGCCTGCTGTCCCTGAAGTTGCGATATGGCGGTATCAACGGACGCGGATTGTTCGATAAGCTCCGGCGCTATAGTCCCGGTTGTCGCGCATCCGTCAAACAATATTGTGATAGCGGCTAATCCCAGAATGACAGCGGCAGAAATCGCCCAATATTTGAGTTCTTTCATCCCTGTTTACTGAACTTACCCGTGGAAATAAGTCCGGCTCCAAAAACGATAACCCACTGGAAATCAGGTTTCTGCATAAAAAAACCGACAAGCCCGGCTACAATAATGCCAAACCCGAATACTTTTGTTGCGTCGGCGTCCCAATCCGAATCGGAAAACAATGAACCAATCTGTTTAATAATCTTCAGGATTATTTTTTTCCTTGTATTTCTCCTTGCTTATTTTGGGAAATAAGCATATATCACCGTATAAATCACAGAGATTGCTGCTATCGGCGGATTGTGAGGATCCTCAATCAGTACTGCCGCCCTATCAACAAGCCTGAAATGTGTTCCCTGTAATCCTCCCTGCCTGATTTTTTGAATGCAGACATCCATTCGCCTGTTCTCTTGCGATATTGCCGGATACCATTCAATGACACCGTTTCTTACAGTCGCTACTTCGGTAAAATGTCCGCTGTCACCGAGCTGCCGCAAAAAACGTGTTGCAATACTTGCGCCATCAAGTTCGCAGTTGAACTTGCAGTCATCCCAATGTGAACATTTCTTCACTTTCGTTGCACATTTCGGATTAAAAGCCTCATATAGTTTTACCCCACAGTTAATTGGCTGGTCTTTACCGATTCTGCTTGTTGCCTGCGCCCATTTCCACGTTTCATTCAGTTGTTCGGCTGTGAGCGATTTACCAGTACGGTATTCCGCAGCAAGTCCATCGCATCGAAACCGACAACCGGAAGTCTGAATAATCGGCAGGCATTTCCTGTCATTCTGTTTAATGTGTTCCCTTCTATCACCTCTTAAATCCTAAATTTGTAAGATAAGTCATGTTTTTTTGTACAGGTATAGTAATTGCACTGTCTTTATATTCATCTGTAGAGAACCGACTACTGTTTTCATCATACATAGAAAGTTTATTCCTTATTACATCGACCAGAATGGTTATTTCTGCATCTGTCCACTGTTCTACCATACTGTGTACATCATTAGAAACTGTATTCCATTTTGGGTATGACTCTCCGCAGGTCAGATTGCCGATCCGGAGAAGGAAAGTTTCATATTTGGTCTTTATTTTATATTCGATGTCTGATATATAACCGTTCTTTTCAGCGGTTGAGAATTTATTCCGCAGATTATTATCTTCTACCCGTTGAAACAGTTCGTCGGAAATAAACTGATATATCTCTTGAGAAGGAAAAGAGCATTTTGAATACTTTGAAAAGATGGAAGTGATTTTATCGTCAAGACCGCGTATAACGCGTTTCATGTCAGCGGCACCGCGTGAATCTATTGCAAGTGCCTGATTGTATAAGCTGTTCTGTAAATCCCGGTCATGTAATTCAGTCTGTCTTGACTGTGCAATCTTTGTATCGACAAGATTATTGATGCCGAACGATTTGTTACCGGCTTTTATGGTAAATCCCCGCTTTATTGCAAGAATAAAAAGAAGGACTGCAATAATTACGATTACTATTGCTCCAATTATCCAGCCATATAGTGGTAATGTAGAAAGATACTGCCTTTAGATTATGTTCTCCTGTTTCATGTATTATATAAATGAAAATTGAATTTGACAATATCAGGTTACGGGTTTAATCTTTATATGACTGAATAGAACTTGTCTGAAGAGCCGCAGCCTGTACATTTCCGTACAGACTGCGGTATTTTTATTACTTCTGACAAATTTGAGGAAAAATCGGGAAAAACTGTTTTTTCTGTAATCTGTGTTATAATAAATATATACATGATTTCTCTGCTGGCCGGTTTCAGGCAGGCTCAAGGGGATCGAAGTTTTGCAGCCTGTTTCGGCGGCGCAGGACTTTTTTATTTTTCCGTACAATATTGACGCTTATACTAAAGCGCAGTGGGAAAAATATGCACAAATAAGCATTTTATACAGATCGGAACAAGTTCTTATTTGTCTAAATAATTTAGTGTATTGCAAAGGACATAAAAAACAGCGGGCTATTGTACTGGCAAAATTATAGAAGATAAACCAGTTAGACGAAACAGTATAAATGTTGTTAGGTGCACGCCTTCGGCGGACGAAGAAGAAATCTATTATAAATGAAATATCTTAGTTTAAGTATAAACTGGAAGGAGTGTTTTATGGAAAAAGTAGCGATTATAACAGGTTCTGCTGGAAATGGAATAGGACGAAGTACGGCACTCACGCTGGCTCGTGAAAACTATTCTGTAGTAATTAATTATAAATCAAACAAGAATAAAGCTGATGAAATATGCGAGTATATAAATAAAAATGGTGGTAAAGCAATTGCAGTTCAAGCAAATGTATTTAATAAAAAAGAATGTGATTTATTAATCAATGAGACGATATTTAATTTCGGTAGAATTGATGTATGTATTATTGGCCCGGGCGCAGGGTGGAATGCAGAAGCAATTGAACAACTAAAATCAGAAGAATCTATGCTGGATATTATACAAGAAATATCACCAATATACTATTTGATTCCGAAAATTATAATGGAAATGACAAAAAGCAAAAATGGTAGAATAATTGGCATAGCATCAAATAAAAGATTTCCATCTCCGTCATATTCATATAATGTAGCTAAAAATGCTCGAATAGAAGCGATGTTAGGTTTAGTAAATCCTTGTTGGAAAAATAGGATCACTGTAAATGTTATTAGCCCTGGACCTGTAAATAATATTGATAATTATTCAGACGCTGTAAAATATGTGAGTGATTTTTCCGCATCACCAGTAAATATAACACCACAAGATATTGCAGAAACTATTGTGTTTTTATGTTCCGAAAAAGGAAGATTTGTTACAGGCAATGTTATAGAGCTGGGATTTTAAGAGGAACATCACCTAACAAACGCTTCAACCGCGACAACACCTTTGTCACAATTTGTGCCGTTCGCTGCGCTCTCTCAAGCACAAATTGCGCCAATCGCTTCGCGACCGGTGTTGCG